>FWPU01006896.1_pt1 | contig 21433 bp, 21 predicted proteins | sample 2228361 | NCBI WGS metagenome assembly FWPU01 (sample SAMEA103939777, study PRJEB20133) | metagenome
GCGAACGGCAAGAGGAGGAGTCCCCAGGCAGCCAGGGCCAGGGTTCCGGATGCCAGGCCGGACGGAAGATGGCGGGGGGAGGAAGACAGGAAGAGGATGGCCGCCGAGGCCAGGTTCAGGCCGGCCACCAGGAGGAGAATCTGGGTGGAGGAAAGGAAAGGGATAAGGAGAAAGGTGAAAAACAGCCCGCCCAGGATGCTGCCGGCCGCCTCCAGGACGTAGACGCGGCCGGCCGGCCGGACATCGGCCTGGCCGGACGGTCCAACTCCGCCGGGGACCTCGAGGGGGCGGGCGTCACTCCTCCCCCAGGACACCCGGCAGGCCGTGGCAAACATGGCTCCATCCACGAGACCCACCGGCGTCAGGACGAGGAGGGAGGTCCACAGGGCTGCCGGCGGGGCGATCACCTCGCCGGGCACGGCCCCGATCAGACCGCGCACATGGACCGCGAGGAGCAGGGAGGGAAAGAGGAGCAAGGCCAGTGCCGTTTGGAGGAAGGCATAGGCCGCCGGCCGTGGAGGGATCCGGTCGGACAGGCGGCCGGCCAGCCCGCTGCCCAGCGCCTCCAGAAGGAGCCAGGCCGCCAGCACCAGGCCGATGGAGAGTTCGTTCCCGGAAAAGGAGACCAGGAGTTCCCGCACCATGAGGGCCTGGAGGATGGTGAAACTGACCCCCATGAGGAGGAAAGCCACCGTCAGCCATCGGCGTGCCATGACCTCCCCTACCTCTGGGCCGGCAACTGCCATTCCCAGCAGTTCCAGGTCAGTGTTTCGGTGGGATTCGGCTTCAGGTTGGCCAATTTCGGATTGGCGGCCATATGTTCCAGCCGGGTGAAGAGAGGAATGGCCGGTAGTTCGGCCGTAAATTGCTCCTGGGCCAGACGGTACAGCCGGGCTCGCTTCCCTCGATAGAGTTCGGTGGAGGCCTCCAGAAGCGCTTGGGTAGCCGTCTCGTTGCACCAGCCGGCATAGTTCTGGCCGTACCAGCCGTTGGCTTCGCTGGGGATGGCTCCGCAGGTGTAGACGACTTGTCCATCGGGCTCCAGGCCAACTACCCAGGCGAATTCGGCCAGGTCGAACTGCCGGCGCACGAGCGGGCTGTTCCCGCCATACCAGTCTTCTTCTCGCACCCGGATCACCTCGATCTCCATCCCCAGCGGCTCCAACGCTTCCTGAAACTGCTGGGCGATCGTTTCGCGGATCGGCTGTCCGGCCAGGATATAAAGCCTCAGGTGGAAGCGCTGGCCGTCTTTGTAACGGTAGCCGTCATCGGCCAGAATCCAGCCGGCCTCATCCAGGAGGGCGGAAGCCTTGACCGGGTCGTAGGGGTAGAGGGTCAGCATGTCGTCGCCCGGATAGGCCCAGTGACCCGGCAGAATCCAACTATTTAGCACCGGAGCAGGAAAGAGGTAAACGGCCCGGGCCATCTCCGGACGGTTGGTGGCATAGGCCAGGGCCTGGCGGACGCGGAGGTCGCCGAGCACCGGATGGGGCCGGCTCAGGTCCGACGGATCGTTCAGGTTCATCACGATGTTTTCCCAGAGAAGGGCAGGCTGGGTATAGAGGCGCAGGAGTCCGTTTTCTTCCAAAGCCTGCAAGAGGCGCGGCTCCAGCCCTTGGAGGCCGTTGCGTTCGACGAGGTCCACCTGGCCGGCCAGAAGTTGAGAGAGAAGGCCGTAGGTATCGGGCACGAACTTGAAGATCAACTTGTTGATCCGGGGATAGTCCTGACCGTGGAGGGTATAGTATGGATTACGCACCAGCGTGATCGAGTCGCCCGGCACCCAGTCCTGGATGGTGTAGGGGCCGTAACTTGGGGAAAGCCGGCGGGCCACTTCTTCCGCCCGCGCCATCTCCTCTACCGTGTAGCGGCTCCAGGCGTGTTCGGGGAAAAATGGCCAGTAGTAGGTAGAGTAGTCCAGTTCCATCACATTGGGCTTGAACGTGACCCGGATCGTGCGGGCATCAACCGCCTCGTAGCGTTCCACCCTTTCACAACGGGCGTAGGCGGCGTAGCCTGCCTCCGGCGTGCAGGCCACGCTGTAACCAAAGACCGAGTCTTTCGCCTGGAGCGGACGACCGTCGGACCAGAAGAGGTCTGGGCGTATCCGGAAGGTTACCTGGAGTTGCTGAGCCTGGGTATATACGCCGGTATTCGTAACCGTGATGGCCCCGGTGGCCGGGTCAATGGGCACCTGGACCGTGATGAAGCGTGCCCCGCCGTTTTCCAGGGTAGGCACCTGCTCAAAGAGTACCGGCTGGATATCATAGTCCAGCGTGGTCATCGGCGGCTCCATAACCGCTTCCAGGACCAGGCGTTGCTCGTCCGTCAGGTTGCCCAGAGGCCAGAGGGTATCCGGCTCACGGCTCTGCAAAAGCCCGATGATGATGGCCTCGGCGACGGTAGGGGTGGGAGTGGAAGTCGGGGTGGGAACGGGAAGCGGGGTGGCCGTCTTGGGAAGAGTGGCCGTAGAGGTAGAGGGCGGTGTCGTAGGTACGGGCGCACCGCAGGCGACCAACAACCCCAGAGCAAGAAGAACGATAACGCGACATCCAGGTTTCATCACCGTCTCCTTCTGGAGGGGCGAACCGGCGCTTCGTCCCTCCTGGTCGCATGGCCCTTGGGATCGAGTAGTCCCCAAGGGGTCACATCGAGAGGCCGAATCGAGGCCGGCGTATCGAAACCGTGTACCGGACCCCTGGGGGAGACCCGATAGGTTGCCATGTTCCTACAGCAGTCCCAGCCAGCCGGCTACGGTATCGCCTACGCCGGCCATGTTCAGAGCGATAGGGAGCAGGAGTACCCCCATACAATTCATCCTCCGAGAGCCCCAGAGAAGGGGGATCAGTCCGATTCCGCTGGCGACGGCACAGACGAGCAGGCCGGCCGGCCCCGTCATCCCCACCACGATCAGGAGCAGGATGCCCAGCGTAGCCAGGCTAATCCAGCGATAGTGCACCCGGGCCAGGAGCGCAACCATCAGCCGGGTCAGCCCCAAGGAGAAGAAAAAGGCCAGCCCCCCGGCCAGAACGACCGCCCCCACGGCCAGGAGGTACAGTTGCGGGGAGGTTCCGCTGTAGATGGTGCTGAGCATCGAGGCCAATCCCCCCTTGACCCGCTGGAGGCCGGGGACGAAGAAGAAGAGAAAACCGCCGACATAATAGACGACCTTGGAGGCTCCCTGGGAGATGATAAAGAGGCGCTCGTCGCGCTGGGCGGTGGCGTGGCCGGCCAGGAAGCCCCCGATACCGCCGGTCACCACCGGGAAGAAGGCGGCAAAGAGCCCGCCCAGGGCCCCGGCCAGCGTGCCCCGGACCAGGGTTCCGACTCCGGCATCCACGCTCTTGGCAAAGTGCTGAGGGGGAATCTCGGTACGTCCGATGAGGTTCTGGAGCACCCAGGGGACGGCAAAGAGTCCGATAAAGGCCGGAAGGAGGTTCTGGTAGGCGACCTCTACCGGGACCAGGCTCCTGTACATGAGCACCAGGCCCAGGAGGCCGGAAAGGAGAAAGGTGGCGAGGCCGGCCGCAAGGGAGCGCCAGCCCTCCCACCAGCGGCGGAGGCCGGCTGGGGCTCGGTCTGTCCCTTTAGGCCACTCCGAGATGAGCATAAAGGCGATGATCGTCCAGAGAATCCAGGCCAGGTGCGGCTGAACGATGCTCCGGATCATGGGCAGCCAGGTGGAGGCCACCGGAGTCAAAAAGACCAGGACGGCGATTCCGCCCAGTCCTCCCAGGCCGGTCAGCACGACCGCTTCATACCCTCGGTGCTGCAAGAGGTACTTTTGCCCGGGAAGGACGATGAAGACGGTGGAATCGTCGGGGACGGAGAGAAAGACGCTGGGGATGGTGTTGAGGATGGCATAGCCGGCCACCAGGCCCAGGAAGAAAAAGATCAGCCCCTCGATGGGGATGAGCGTGCCCCAATGGGCGATGGCAAGGATGAGGAAGCCGGCCACGTTGTAGACGTGCAGGGCTGGGACCAGGCTAAGCACCGCCGAGACGAGCACACCGGCAACCGTCCAAAGGAGAAGGATAAAAGACGAAAGACCCAGGACGGGCAACATCCGTTGCTCCTTACCGGGCACGAGAGGCCGTGCCCACTTATCCGACGGCCTGATTCTAGCATATTTCCGGCCGGCGGTCAAAACGCATAAGTCAATGGTAACCAGGAACTTTGCCGACACCAGGAAGTTGTATGCCATCCCAACGTTTGGAAGATACCCTCCGGCTGCCCAGGAACTGCCCCGGGAAGAGTGCCACGTGCATCGATCCACTCATAGATCTTCCCGCAACTGCCGTGGATGGGTCTGTTGCCGCAACCACTCCGGCAGATCGCGTCGCTCCGCCGAGATGTCTCCGGCGGCACGGGGACGGTCAAACGGTGTCTGGACCCGGTCGTGGCGACGGCGCACACGAACCAAGCGGCCGTCAGGCCCGCCAGCAAACGCTCTCGACCGACCGCTGCACCGGCCGGAAGAGGTTGTCAGAGACTCGCATCTTGTCGCAGATGGCGTTGATCAATTCTGGGCGACGGTGTCAAAGCGAGCGTAGCCCGGGTAATCCCGCACTGGAGAGGCGTTGCGTTGCTCGACGAAACGGTTGTCATTCGCATGATAGGGTCGGCTCCGGGAGAAGCGCAACCTCGCTGTGCGAATTGACAAACTGCCGAAAGTGTGCTAAACTATAGATGTCAGGGTGCCCTGCCCGCCCTGCCCAAGCCTCGAGCTCCCCCCTTAGCTCGAGGCTTCCCCCTTTTAAGGACCTTTTTTCTTGGAGAAGCATCGTGAGCTTTGCCCTGGGAATAGGGATAGTGCGATAGCGGTGCCCAGGTAACCCCGGTTGCCAATCCGGGGGAAAATGGATATAATAGAAATACCCGGTCTTCCCAAAAGTGCAAAGGAAGACCTTTCGGGTGGAGCGCTTCGATGGCGCAGCAGGAGTGGTTGCTGGTTCGGCCCTATCCGACCCACCGACAGACAGAGGAGGAGGAACGGCGCTGGTGGCAGTTGCCGGAGGGCTATCTGCCCCTTTTTCTTCTGCTTGGCATGGTGCTGGTGGTGGCCCAATCCATCCAGTGGGCAGCCTGGATGCCTGCCCTGCAGTCGGCCCTGGGTATTCTGACGCCGGCAGCACTCCTCGGCCTGGCCCTGGGTTTTGTTCTGGCATGGTGGAGACGTTTCCCCCGCCTGCTGGCCCACCTCCTCGGCCTGGCCAGCGGCATCTCCTGGGTGATCTACCTCTGCGGGACCCTGCGGGCGGTTACAGTTCCGGGAAGTACAAAGCCGGTTTCCTTCCTGGATCCGGCCCTCCAGAGTTGGGGTGACATCGCCACAGAATTCCTCCTCCGCTTGGAGTTCCTGCGGCGTACTGTGATCCGGGGCACCGTTGGAGAGGACATTGCCCTCTTCGTCGCCGTCCTTGGCCTGACCTGCTGGTTCCTGGGCTTCCTGAGCGCCTGGTTTACCTACCGCTCCCACTGGCCCTGGTTGGCGGTCGGCCTGCCCTGCGCTGTCATCCTCCTAAGCCAGTTCTACGGCCCCCTGGCTTCTCCGGCCTACTTCGGCTTCTTTATGTTCCTGGCCCTCCTCTACCTGGTCCTGTACTCCTGGAGACGGCGCGAACTCGAGTGGCGGCGGCAGCGGGTTCGTTATCCTCAAGAACTGGGCTCGGGCGTCCTCTGGATAGGGGTACTCCTCAGTGCCGCCCTGGTGCTTGGGGCTTCCCTTCTGCCGGCCACCAGTAGCGGAGGAACGGGCGATTTTTGGGATCGCCTCTTCCAACCCTGGCGGGAAATACGCCGGACCTGGGAGCGCGTCTTCCACATCCAAGGAGGTGCCGAGCAGGTTGTTTTAGGGGAATATGCTCCGAGTTTTAGCCTGGGAGGGGCACGCCATCCTTCTCAGGGCATCGCCCTGGAGGTACGCACCCCCTATATGGATTACCTGCGGGCCATCTCTTTCGATACCTACGACGGCCGTGGCTGGAGCAACCTGACCCGGAGGCGGGTGATCGCCCAGATCGGAGCCGGCGAAGTGATGCCGATCTCGGACAAGGGGAGACGGGTGGTCACCCAGGAGGTCATCCCCCGCCTGCAGGGAGGACGGATGCTCTTTGCCATCGCCGAACCGGTCAGCGTGAGCCTGCCGATCGAGGTAGAACTGGGGGCATCCCTGGACGAGGCCGGTTTCGCCGACATGATCGCCTTGCGGTCGCACGGTCTGCTGGCCGAGGGGCGGGGCTACCGGGTCACTTCCCTGTTTTCTATGGTGGACAAGGCTTCGCTCCGACAGGCCGGCCAAAACTATCCCGCCTGGGTGAACGAACGTTACCTGCAACTCCCTTCCTCTCTCCCCTCCCGCGTGCGAGAACTGGCCGACCAGATTCTCGGGGAGCGCCTGCTGGAACGCCGACCGGATCTCGCGCCAACGCTGGACCGGCGCTGGCAGGAGACCTTCTCGTACGCCGGGAAGGGAAACCAACAAGCCTTGGTTCTGCGGGTCGGATTGGAAGGGGACATAGCCTTCCTGATCGAGAACGACCGGGTCGTCGGTGTTTCTCCTTCAGGCTCTCTGGTAACCAGCGGACTCCTCAGCCCCTACGATGCTGCCGAGGCCATCCAGAATTACCTGCGCACCCACCTGAGCTATCGGGAGGACATCTCTGCCCCACCCCCGAATGCCGATGCGGTGGACTATTTCCTCTTCGAGAGCCGGGCCGGATATTGCGACTACTTTGCTTCGGCCATGGTTGTGCTCCTGCGCACCCAGGGCATTCCGGCCCGCCTCGTGCGGGGGTATGCTTCGGGGCGGTACAATGCCCAAAGCAAGACCTATATCGTTACGGCAGACCTGGCCCATTCCTGGGTAGAGGTCTACTTCCCCGGGTACGGCTGGCAGCGTTTCGAGCCGACGGCGGCCGGCTATACTTCGCTTCCCCAACGTCCGGGATCGTCCCAGGAAGAGGAAACGTCCCGTCGCAGGGGTTCTGACCGGGAAGCCCGACCGCAGAGAGACTGGCGGGACCGGCGAAACCTGCTCGACGAGGAAGTCGAGGCTGACTTTGGGGAGGTCTCGCTGCCGATGACGCCCCCTTCTTCGGCCAGCCCGGCGGCCGGCCTGGCCCTGGGCGCGCTGACCCTGGCCGGCCTGGGACTATGGCTCTTCCTGAACCTACGGGTAGGATGGGGACTGCACGCTCTCCGTCCGGCGGCGGCCACCTACGAGCGGATGTGTCGCTGGGCCGGCTTGCTACTACGCCTTCCGCTAGCCGACTCCGCCACTCCCTACGAGACGGCGGAAGCCCTGGCCGCTTTTCTTCCGGAGGGTCGTCCCTACTTGAAGCAGATTGCCGGTCTCTACACTCGGGAACGCTTCGGCCCACACCCTCTCCCCGGCGAAGAGGTCTTGGCAGTCCGGCATGCCTGGAAAGCGTTGCGTTGGCGCCTGTGGTCGCTTCCGCTACGGCGGTCGGCCCAAGCGCTGGAGGCACTCTGGAAACGCCTGTCGAGGAGGTGGACAGGATGAAGGACACGACTCCTCTGAACGGTGACCTGTTGCGCGACGTGCCTCTGCCCCGTTCCTTGCGGGAGGTCATGGTGGAGACCGACCGCAAGGTAGCCAGCGGGCAACTGGAGGCCTACACGCCTCTGCCGACCGGCTTCCGAGAACTGGACGAAGTGATTGGGGGCGGTTTCAAGCAGGGGGAACTTATCCTCCTAGGCGGAGCCCAAGGGTTGGGCAAGACGGTCTGGGCACTGCAGGTGGCTCGTAACATTGCCGCCTACACGCCGGCCGTGGTCATCTACCTTTCCTATGAGCACGACGAGGAACATATGCTTAGCCGACTTCTCTGTATGGAGAGCATCGATCCCACCGTGGATGGGTTGCAGCGGGGATTGCGCCTGCGCGATCTGCACCGGGCCATCTTGCTCTACCGCCAGCGCAACCCCAATGCTGGCTTCTTCGACGTTTTAAAATCCCTCCCCCAGGCCAGCCAGATCTTTGAAAAGATTCAGATGTACCTGCATAAACTCTACCTGCTCAAGGCCAGCCCCCAGAAAACCACCCTTCCGGTCATTGGGGCGATGGTACAACATCTGCAGGAGCAGACCCACCACGCCCCGATAGTGCTGGTGATCGACTATTTGCAGAAGATTCCCCTGCCCTATCTGACCGAAAACGAGGCCGAGAAGGTCACCATCGTGGTGGAGGGTCTGAAAAACATCGCTCTGAGCCACGGTATCGCCGTCCTTTCCATCGTGGCCGCCGACCGGGAGGGCCTCAAGGCCACCCGGTTACACCTGCGTCATCTACGCGGCAGTTCGGCCTTGGATTACGAATGCGACATCGCCCTCATTATGAACCAGAAGTGGAAGATCCTCTCCAAGAAGCACATTACCTTCAACATCCAGCAGGCGGAGAAATGGAAGAATTGGGTGGTCTTTAGCGTGGAGAAGAACCGGGCCGGCCGGGCCGAGGTGGACCTGGAGTTTGAACTGCGTTCCGAGTACTTCTGCTTCAACCCGCACGGAGGTATTGTCGAGCAGACGCTCATTGACGAGAAGGTGATTGCGGAATAAGAACCTATCCGAAAACTCGCGGAGGAGGTGTTGGCAGTTTTCGGATAGGCTCCAAGGGGTGCACCCGGGAAGATGTGTCGGCCTTTTCAGTGGTACGACCACGGCTGCGGTCCGTTTGTCCTCTTCGGCCCGGCACATCTGGCATGCCTGGGCTTCCTTCTACTGGCTGTGGTGGCCGTTATCCTCCTGCGCCGACGCTTTTCTCCCCGCGCCCGGTGCATTTTCCGCTACACTCTGGCCGGACTGCTCATCGCCAACGAGGTTTCTACCCATATCTGGCATGCCCTGGTAGGCCAGTGGACGGCGCAGTATATGCTTCCCCTGCACCTCTGTAGCGTCTTTTCCTGGCTCACCGCGGTCATGCTCCTCACCCGCAATTACCGCATCTACGAGTTCGCCTACTTTCTGGGCATCGGCGGGGCCCTCCAGGCTCTGATCACCCCGCACCCCGGCTTCGGCTTTCCCCACTACCGCTTCTTCCAGGCTTATTTCGCTCACGCTCCTACGGTGCTGGGTACGATCTATATGACGGTGGTAGAGGGGTATCGCCCTGTCCTCCCCTCGCTCCTACGTGTGGCCGTGGCTATCCACCTCTATATGCCCCCGGTTTTTGGCCTGAACCTGCTTCTGGGGAGCAACTACCTCTTTATCAACCGCAAGCCGGCCGAACCGACCCTGCTAGACTATCTGGGCCCCTGGCCCTGGTACATCCTGGGGATGGAGGCGGTCGGCTTGCTCACCTGCCTCATCCTGTATCTTCCCTTTGCCTTTGCCGACCGGAAGGAGGCCAGACGACGTCGGTAGGGCAACCCCCTGTGCCTCTGCGGGCGATCTACCGGGGCAACACCATAGCGGCCAAGCGTCGTCCGGGACGGTCCCTGCGGCTGCCCTACGGCACATTCCCTGCTTCAGGCGGAGCCGGCGGGAGGTCGATCACCAGGTCATACGGCCGGCGGCACCAGAAGCGTCCGTCCTCCGGCCACCAGCAGGCCACCGTCCGGCGGCCATGCACGTATTTGACCACCGGCCCCTCCGCGCTTTCCAGGTGCACCCCCTTGACAGCGGGCCGCCAGAGCCGGCGCACAAGCCCGCTCCGTCGAAGCACTCGGTAGGGAAAGCCCATTGCCTGAAGGAGTCGGCGGCGCAGGCGAAGGAGGGTGGCCCACAGCCGGCCGGCCCACCCTCCCCAGACCGGGCGGACCCGGCCCTGCCGCTCACAAAAATGCACCCGCCCCACCAGCCTCTCCGTCGCAACCGGCGCGGGATCGGGAAGGGGGTGCGCATCTCCTCGGGTGAGCAAACCGAAAGCCGTCCGCGCCACCACCCGATGGGTCAGGAAAACGTCCCCATCGCCGGAGAAAAAGAGCACCACATCCCCCGGCCGGACGTCTTCCGAATCTACCGCCTCCACATAGAGCAGGTCACCCGGGCGAAAGGTACCGTTCATACTGGAACCGCGATAAGGGAAAATCTGATACGAACCCCTGTTTCTGGGCATGTGTACTCCTTTGGGGAATGGGTTTTATCCAGGGGCGGCGTTCCCTTGCCCTTATGGGCATGGTTACCGCGGCCTTGTGAAAACGGGCAAGATCACCGTGCGAACAGGCTGGCGTGGCAACGGGAAAGCGGCTAAGGTTGCGTGCGAGGACCGATAGCCAGAGAAGTCGGATTGGTGCCAACTGTGCACAGGCCCGGTCCGGCTGTTCCTCCATTCTGGCAGTTCGCCCCGGGTGCGGTGTTGCCAGAAATACAGGCACCGCCGTAAGCGGACACAGCCGCCCCTAGGTCTACAACCTCCGGCTTCACGTATTCGATTCGGGTTTCTTCTTTTTTCACGGCCTTCCTCCCGTAGACAAGATGACAAGGAATGGGTCAGTGGGCTTGCGGTCGTCGAGGGGGGGTATTTCCGGCGATAACCTCCTTGAGCACGGGAACCAGGGTCCTCAAGGTGCGCGTCGAGCGACCGAAATAAAAGCGATAGCCCGGCACCGTCCGGGCCAGGCCGGCCAGGTTGGCAAAGGCGCGCTGCCGTGTTTCGATATCGCTGTACTGGGGCCAATAGGTCTCGAAAAAGGCGCTCACCAGGAAACGGCAGGCCTCCCAGGGGGGCAAGGCCTCCAGATGCACCCCTTTCGCCTGATAAATCCGAAAAAAGGCCCGCAGCGGTACCCAGGATCGGCCAGCCGCCTCTTCCTCCGAAAGCGGTCCGTTGAAGGCCCGGCCATCGGCGGAGGAAACATCCCAGTCCGCTTCCGGTTGGCACCGGAGGAAGACGGCGTCGTCGGCCAGAGGACAAGCCCAGCCCTCCAGGAGACGGCGGATGGTGCTCTTGCCGGCACCCGAGGGTCCCAGAAAGAGGAGCGCGCCACCGTCCACGACCACGGCCGAGGCGTGGAGGGACAAGGTGTGGAGCGGCCCATGAATCGGCACCTCGATCATCGCTCCTCCCGCAAGCGGGTAGCAGGAAAAAGCCCCCGCCGATAGGCTTCCAGGCAGAGGGAGGATGGGGAAATCAGCCTCCCGCTGTCCAGAAAGTTCTGCGCCGGGCAGTAGGTCAGGCAGTGGCCGGCGTGGAGACAGCGCCCGCAAAGGTCGGGGAAGGGGCCGGATAGTTCCCGGCGCAACTCCTGGAGGACCGGGTGCTCCCGCCAGACTGCGGCCACACTGACCTCGCGCAGATTTCCAAAGCACAGTTCCGGTACGGTCCGGCCAATGCCACAGAGGGCCAGTTCGCCGTTTCCCAGGATACCCAGGATATGGTGAATCTGGCAGAGGCCGCCATTGCGGCCCAGGAGTTCGCCCACGGTGTAGAGGGCCGGCGGTGTTCCCAGGGTGAGGGGGATGGGGCTGCGGCGCTGGAGCGGCCCGCGGATCCAGTGGGCGAGTTCCAGCACCTCCCCCACATCTAGCGCCTCGCCACGTTCGTGCATCACGATGCCGCGCCCGCTGCGCGCCACCGGGTTGAACTTGACCGAGCCGGCTCCCATCCGGCCGGCCAGTTCCACCATCGCCTCGATCTGGTGGACGTTCCCCCGATGGGGACACATGATCACCTGTGGCCGGTGGCCGGAAGAAACGAGCACCTCCAATCCCCGCAGCGCCGACTCGAAGGAACCTTCCACCCCTCGAAAGGCATCATGCACCTCGGCCGTGGCTCCGTCCAGGCTGACCGAGATAAAGGTCAAACGGGTATGCTCCCGGAGGTAGCGGGCCAGGTTGTCGTTCAGGAGCGTCCCGTTCGTTTCCATGAGGACTTCCAGCCCCTCGGCACTCAGAAAATCCACGATCTCGACGAAACGGGGATGCAGGAGCGGCTCGCCGCCGGTCAGTTTGACGCTTCTCAGACCCAGGGCTTTGCCCTCGGCCACTGCCCGGCGCAAAAGGCCCACATCCAGATACTCGCCCGGAACAGGTTTCCCCGGGGAAAAAGACGGGGCCACCCAACAGTGCCGGCAGCGCAGGTTGCAACTCGTGGTCAAGTAGAGGTAGAAGGATGTCAGGGGGGGAACGTCCCCGGGAAGTTCGGAAGTATCGGTTTGGGCAAGGATAGGGTCGCAAAGAGCCATCACACATCCCCGGGTTTCACATTGGCCAGCCAGTTCCCGAATTGCCCGGACGAACGGCCCGGCGCGTCGCCCGGGGCCAAAACTCCAGGCCATAACGGATTCGGATAGGCTACGGCCCCGATCCGACGGACAACGTTAAGCGGTGCTGCCATGGGAACCATCCTACATCTCGGGGCCGACGGTCGGCCGGAAGCACGCTTCCTCTTCCCGGAATACACGGTAACACTGCTTTGGGTTGCGTTCGTCCAGCCGGCCGGTCAGGAAAAGTGCCCCGGCGGGGCATCCCCCCCGGCAAAAGTACCGGTAGGGGCAATCGTGGCAACTTTTCAGGCTCTCCAACGAGATGCTCCTGCGGCGGCGCAGGGTCTGCAGGAGGGGATGTTCCAGCCAGACCTTCTGCAGGTCGTCTATGCCGGCCGTCCCCAGCGGGAGCGTGCTGAGTTGATGGCAGGGCACGAGCGTCCCGTCGTGATGCACGGCCAGGCGGGAAAAACAGCCTCCGCAGGAGGAGAGCGTCCCACCGCCCGGGAAGCCTTCCTTCCCCCCGACGCGGGCCTCTTCCATTTCCCGGAAGTGGCGGGCCAGGGCTAGGGGGCCGGAGGAGGCGGTGATGCGCCCGTCGTAGTGCTGGGCCAGGCGGGTGAGGATCTCCATGGCTTGCCGGCGCTGGGCCGGAGTCAGAAAAAGTTCTTCGCCCCGGCGGGCTGCCAGGCCGCAGGGATTCACCTCGTCGGTGCTGAAAGCGGGAATGCCCACCTCCTCCAGGAGAAGATGGGCGATATTTTCCAGGTCGTCCAGGTTATAGCGGTTGACCGTCACACGTACGGTCGCCGGCAGGCCGGCCTCCACAAGGAGGCGCAGGCCACGCAAAGCCCGCTTAAAGCTATCGGGCCGGCTTCGGTTGTGGATCTCGGCCCGCGAGCCGTCTATGGAAACCTGGATAAAATCCAGTCGAAGACGGCGTTTGCCCACTTCGAAGTGGGCCAGCATTCGCTCGGTAAGGAGGGTGCCGTTGCTGAGAATCTGGTAACGCATCCGATTGGCGATAAGGCCGTCCAGGAGGTCCCAAAGGTCCGGCCGGGTGAACGGCTCACCGCCGGTCAGGCAGACGCGCTGCACCGCCAACCGGCCAAGTTCCTGGAAAAAGGCCAGCCAGCGCTCGGCAGGAAGGTCGCTGCGGCCGGCCATCTCGTCGGCGTAGAAACAGTACCGGCAGCGCAGGTTACAGCGTCCGGTGACGGCGATGTCCATCGAAAGCGGGGCCGTGGGCACGGCCGGCCGGGACGGATCGCTCACGTTATGCTTTCCCCGTAAACGCCGATAAAGCCCCGTTCTTGCAACCGGGCGATAAAGTCGCCGACATCTTGATGGACCTGATCCCGTGGAACGTTATCGCACCGCTCCAGGAGCACGGCGACCACTTCCGCGAGGGTGTGAGGCCGCTCCAGCACCCGCCAGATCAGGAGGCCGGTCGTATTCACCACGAGTACCCGGTCGGTGTCGGGATTGTAGAGGAGGGCCCCCTTGACCTCCTCACGGCAGGAAACATCGGGATTGACGATGTAACGGGGTGCTTCGCTCATTTAGCCTCCTTCTCAGGGGGAACCGGTTCCACCAGGCCCAGTTCGGTCATCGTCCGAACAGCCTCCAGCACATCGGCCAGGACCTTCCCCAGCGGTTGACGATAGTCCCTGGCCATGCTCTGTGCGACCTCCAACAGGGGCGTCCGACCGTCCAATCGGGAAAGGAGGTCACCGGCCGTAGCGTTCAGTTCGACCAGGCGCAGGCTTTCGCTATGCAACGCCAGGTAACGTACCCCAAAGTCTTCCAAAGCCACGGCCGGGTGCCGCCGGTAGACTGTCATCGGTTGCGTCCTCTCCGGCCACTACCGCCACGACCGGCTGACCCAGCCGGCGTAAAAATTCCGCCCGCCTCGCTGCCCGTCCGACATCATTTCGATCCACCACAGCCGAGATCTCTACCGCCATCCAGATTTCCGCCCCCCTTTCACATCCTGCTCACCACCAGGTCCAACCGCCAGACCTCGTCTACCTCCTCGGGCGAAAGATGGGCTTCCCCTTCATCCATCCATTCGGCCAGCGACAGCACCCGGATCCGACGCAGCAAGCGTCCGAAGTAGGCTGGGGCCTTTTCCCGGTAATCTGTCTCCAGAAGGCGTCCTTTAACGGAGCCCATGTCATCCTTGCGCACCTGGATATCAGCCCTGACCGCGAACATCTCACGGGTCAGGGCCTGCACTTGCTCCTCGGTGCGTTTCTGCGCCTCGGCAGCGCCTCTACGGTGGCTTCCGGCCGCTCCAGGCGCTCCTCGGTGCGTTTCTGCGCCTCGGCCAGCGCGTGGACGGCAGCGGTCAGCCGAAAGTCCTCGCGGACGACACGGATCTCGGACATCCGGTCATCTATCAGCGAGACCATGGCCCGGTACAACTCAGCAGTCAACCCATAAAGTGGCTTTTCGGTAGACATCGTTCCCTCAGACGTACAAAAGAAACCTCATACTTTATTATATCACGGCCCTTGGTTTTCAGCAACTGCTCTCGACCACCGTTCTGCTGGGCTTGACGTAGGATCTTGGCCGGGGATGGATATCGGTGCATCATTCTGACGTGTAATGGGCAACGGTACGGAGGAGGTCGGCGTTATGCGGATCGGTATCCGAACGCGGCTGGCCGCTACTTTTGCCATCGCCTTTCTGCTGGTGGGGGGAGCGGTCGTCGCGACCTTTGTCGCCCTCCAGACCCAGGCTGCCGACGTCACCGTCATCAACCTGGCCGGCCGTCGGCGCATGCTGATCCAGGGCCTGACCCGGGCGGTGGTGGCTATCTCCGGGGATCCACAGGGGTTGGACTTCCTTGCGGCCCCCCGCTTCGGCGTGGCAGGAGGCGGTGGTGGCTATCTCCGGGGATCCACCGGGGTTGGACCACCGCGCTGAAATCCCTGTCCTGGCCGAGCAATTCGAGAGCACCCTCGTGGCTCTCCTGGACGGTGGTGCGGTGACCTATAACGATAAGGTGATCGCTTTGCCGGGAACGACGGAGGAATCGATCCGGGAACAACAGCATGGCTTCGGAAGCGCTTATTCCTATGCTGCGAAACGTGATGCGGGGAGAAGCGGCGATCGGCGGAGCGATGGCCATACGCATCCTGGAGGAGTTCCGGCGGCTGCCTCCGCCGGCCACAACAAACGAGGGCGAAGATTTTCCTGGGTTGATAGCCCACACATCCCCCAGCACATCTCCATGGGGTTGTGTGGCCTGATCCTGGTGGAGCCCGAGGGCGAGTTGCCGCCGGTGGACCGGGAATTCTACGTGATGCAGGGGGACTTTTACACGCTTTGGCCGGCCGGCACCAAGGGCCACCAGCAGTTCGCCCCGGAACAACTGCTCGCCGAGGACCCCTCCTACGTCCTGTTCAACGGACGATTCCATAGGCTGTCCGGCGATTATGCCCTCCAGGCGAATGTGGGGGAAACGATCCGCATCTACTTCGGTGTCGGCGGCCCCAATCTGGCCTCCTCCTTCCACGTCATCGGGGAAATGTTCGACCGGCTCTACAGTCTGGGAGATCTGCTTTCCCCTCCGGCAAGGAGCATCCAGACTACCCTGGTGGCCCCGGGACAGGCCGTAGCGATGGACATCCACCTGGAGGTGCCGGGAAAATTTCTCCTGGTGGACCATGCGCTGACCCGAGCAATAGACAAGGGCGCTATCGGGGATCTGATCGTCTCCGGGCCGGAAAACCCTGCCATCTTTAGCGGCCCCTCCGGTGGTGGGGCCGGACACTAATCGGCCCTCTGGTGCGACTTTGGTCATAGACGGATAGGGGGGGTTGGGGGTTCAATAAAAGTGACCAAAATAGTCAATTTTAGTCGGACCGGCTTTCCGGCCCCGGAGGAAACGATGAACGCCATTGACCAACTGACCGCGATCCTGCAGCGGCTCAATGCAGGCGAAGACCCCGCCCGTGTGCGGAAAGAGGCCCAAGCCCTTTTGGCTACCCTGAACCCCGCCGACCTGGCCATGGCCGAACAGAGGCTGATCGAGGCCGGACTGCCCCCCGAGGAACTGCGCCGCCTCTGCGCCATCCATATGGAGATGTTGGGCGACGAACTGACGGGGGTCAAAACCCAACTCCCGGTTGGCCACATGATTCACACCCTGGTCAACGAACACGATGCCATCTTGAAATTCCTCGATTCCCTGGAGCAGGTCAACGCTGCCGTTCAGCAGATGGAGCGCTATGACGGCTCGCGGGAGGAATTTGTCGAACTGGCCCACATCGCCGATCACCTGGTGGAGGCGGAATCGCATCACCGTCGGGAGGAGGAAGTCCTCTTCCCCGAACTGGAGCGCCGGGGCATCACCGGCCCAACCCGGATTATGCGGATGGAACACGACATCCTGCGGCCGCTCAAGAAGGAACTCCAGCAGCTCGCCGCAACCGTCTCTCAGGAAAACTTTGCCGTCTTTCGGGAAAATCTGGACCGCGTTTCCAACGTATTGGTGCCGACCCTGCGGGACCATATCTTCAAGGAGAACACCATCCTCTACCCCACGGCGTTGCAGACCATCGGTGCCGATAGCCCGCTGTGGGAACAGATGAAGCAGGCTGCCGACCGGATCGGGTACTGTTGTTTCACGCCGGTAGAGACCGGCATCTACACGCTAGACTTGCGGCCGCTGCCCCCTTGGGAAAGGCACGAGCGCATCTTTGCCTTCTGGGAGGGGCTGAAGGTCGGAGAAACGCTCCGGATCATCAACGATCACGACCCCAGGCCGTTGCACTACCAGTTCATGGTCGAGTACGCCGACCAGTACGTCTGGGAGTATGAGCAGCAGGGCCCGCAGGATTGGGTCGTTCGGATTCGGAAGACCCGGGAGGCGGTCCCGGTTGCCGGCGACTGACGGAAGATGAGCAAGTTTTGTCCTGGCGCGATCCGCTTCAAGGAACCGGTCCCGGACGATATCGCCTGCCCCTTCTGCGGGAATGAACTCGAGATCTGGTCGGACGAACCGGTTGCCCGCTGCCACAACTGCGGCAACTGGGTAACCCGGGAGCGCGGGGCCTCGTGCATTGACTGGTGTCCGATGGCGCGGGAATGCATCGGTCCCGAAAAGTACGAGCGCCTGCGTCGGGATCGCCCGGCATTGGCCTGAGATGGCGCTGTCGGGATGTACGCGGCCCTGGGTTAGGATCGTCGCGGTGGTGGGGATCGCTTTCCACTGCTTCCGCACACCTCTCCCCTCAAGCGGGGGTTATTCCGAACAACCCCCGCTAAGTATGTCCGGGACAATCGCGTTTTCTATCACCTTTCCCCTCCCCCCACCGGAAAGACCTTCCCCGGGTTGAGGATGCCCTTGGGATCGAGGGTACGTTTGATCGCCCGCATCACCTCGACGGCCACCGGCCCCAGGTTTTCTTCGAGAAAATCGCGTTTCAGGAGGCCGACGCCGTGTTCTCCGGAAAGGATGCCGCCCAGTTCCATGGCCACCCGGAAGATGGCCTCGGCGGCCTGTTCTACGCGGGCAAATTCCTCCGTGTCGCGCCGGTCGAAGAGGATGTTGGGGTGGAGGTTGCCGTCGCCGATATGGCCGAAGATGGGGATGGGCAGGTTGTAGCGGCGGGAGACCTCTTTGATGCGGGCTATCGCTTCGGGGATGGCGCTAGGGGGCACGGTGATATCCTCGCCGAGTTTGTTGGGCCGACGGCGGGCCAGCGAAGGGGAAACGGACTTGCGGGCGGCCATAAGTGCTGCGCCCTCTTTTTCATCGGCCGCGACCCGGACCTCCCGGGCCCCTGTCCGGCGGCAGATTTCGGCGATTGTTTCGATCTCTCGCCGGGCCTGGTTCGGCTCCCCATCGGTCTCGATGACCAGGATGGCCTCCACATCCAGCGGCAAGCCCATCTTCTTATGCGCTTCCACGGTAGCGATGGTCGTATCGTCCATAATCTCCAGGGCCGCAGGGATAATGCCTTGTTCCAGGATGCGGGTTACGGCGGTGCCGGCATCGTTCAGTCGGGGAAAGACGGCCATCGCCGTGCAGGTGGCCTTGGAAGGTGGGATGAGGCGAAGGATGGCCTCGGTGATCACCCCGAGGGTGCCCTCCGAGCCGATAAAGAGATCGCACAGGCGGTAGCCGACGGCCCGTTTGATCGTCTTGCCACCGGTGCGCAGGATACGTCCGTCGGCCAGGACCACCTCTAGCCCCAACACATAGTCGGCGGTTACCCCGTACTTGAGGCAGTGCGGCCCACCGGCGTTGCAGGCGATGTTGCCGCCGATGCTGGAATGGCGTTGGCTGCTGGGGTCAGGGGGGTAGTACAGCCCGTGTTTGGCCACCTCCGCCTGCAGGTCGGCGGTGACTACGCCGGCCTGCACCACGGCCACCATGTTGGCCCGATCGATTTCCAGGATGCGGTTCATGCGGGTCAGGTTCAGGACGATGCCGCCGTGGATGGGGATGCTCCCGCCGGCCAACCCACTCCCCAGGCCCCGGGGTACCACCGGGATTTCCTCCCGATAGGCTACCTGCATCACACGGGAGACTTCCTCCGTCGTTGCCGGGGAGACGACCGCTTCGGGGAAGCTTTCCCGGAAGGTGGCATCGAAGCCGTAGCAGAGGAGGTCCTCCGGCGCGGTATGTACCCATTCCCGGCCGACAATCTTTCGGAGTTCGCGCAGTACCGTTGGGGGGATCATCGGGATGTCCTATTCGATGTCCGAGGGGGTCTCATTTTCTTCTGGGAGAGGAACCGCCTCGTGTTCCGAGACCTCGAAGCGAAGGCTGCCGCAGCGAGGGCAAACATAACGTCCCTGGAGGTAACCCCTGGGGTCCCGGGTCAGCCCGCCGTAGCCGCAGTCCAGGCAGACATATTCGTACCATCTTCTCATGCATTCCTCCTGTCGGATCGTTCTGGCATCACAAATTTTACCCGATATGGGCCGGATTGTCCAGAAACTCCCCCAAATCCTGCAGTGCCCGCTCGGCGTAGGCCCGGCCGCGTTCCTGTTTTCCCCGGGATGGGTGGGGCAACTCCGGCAAAAGGCCGAAGTTGGCCTTCATCGGCTGGAATGCGCCTTTGCGGGGGGTGGTCAGGTAGCGGATGATGGCGCCCAGCATCGTCGTTGGGGGGAGGGCCCAGAGTTCTTCGCCGCGCAGGAGACGGGCGGCGTTGATACCGGCCAGCAGCCCCGTGCCGATGGAGCCGACATACCCCTCGCTTCCGGTGATCTGGCCGGCGAAGAAGAGGTCGGGGCGAGCGACGCTCTGCAGGGTCGGACGGAGGAGGGAGGGGCTGTGGAGGAAGGTATTGCGGTGCATCTGCCCGTAGCGGACGAATTCGGCCCGTTCCAGGCCGGGGATCAGGCGGAAGACCCGTTCCTGTTCCTTCCAGCGCAAATTGGTCTGGAAGCCCACCAGGTTGTAGAGCCGGCCGGCCAGGTCGTCCCGGCGCAACTGCACCACGGCATAGGGCCGCCTACCGGTGCGCGGATCCACCAGGCCCACCGGTCGCAGGGGGCCAAAGGCCAGTGCTTCCCGCCCTCGACGGGCGATCTCCTCAATCGGCAGGCAGGCCTCGAAGAAACGGGTCTCCTCTCGCTCAAAGTCGCGCAGAGGTATCTGTTCCGCCGAAAGGAGGGCTTCCATGAAGCGTTCGTACTCTTCCCGGGTCATCGGGCAATTGATGTAATCTTCTCCACCGCGGCCATAACGCGAGGCGTAAAAGGCTACCGTCATATCCACCGAGTCGGCGGTCACGATGGGGGCCATGGCGTCGTAGAAGTAGAGGTGGTCCCGACCGGTGAAGCGGGCGATGGCTTCGGCCAGCGGAGGGGAAGTGAGCGGGCCGGTGGCGATGACGGCCGGCCCGGCAGGGATTTCGGTCACCTCGGCGATCCGCAGGGTGATACGCGGGTGGTTTTGGATGTGTTCGCTTACCCGCCGGGCAAAGGCCTCCCGGTCCACGGCCAGGGCGGCGCCGGCCGGCAGGGCCGTTTCGTCGGCACAGGCGATAAGGAGGGAACCCAGCCGGCGTAGTTCCTCCTTGAGAAGTCCTTGCGCCCGGTCGGTTTCCTGCGCTCCCAAGGAATTACTGCAGACCAGTTCGGCCAGGAGGCTGCCGGTGTGGGCCGGGGTCATCTTCTGCGGACGCATCTCGTAGAGGAGCACCTCGATGCCCCGTTCGGCTGCCTGCCAGGCGGCCTCGCTCCCGGAAAGGCCTCCTCCGACTACGGTAAGAGGTTGGGATGTGGGCAATCGGCAGTGGGTCATTGGGTCGTTAGAATTCCGGGGTCTCGGGCGTGTCAGCTCAATACGCGCAGTAGTCCACAACAAGCGGGAACGTCTCCGAAGTAACCGGTTGAATGTTCAGGCTTGCACGGGCACACGAACCCCAAACATCGTCCTGCCTTTTGGCCTTCTCCCTACTGCTCTTCCAGAAGGCGCAAAGCCAGGGCGACTCCCAGCTGCAGGTCGGCGCAGGAGGTAATACCGGCCAGGTCAATACCCAGTTGGACCATGGTTTGGGCGATCTCCGGACGGATGCCGGTGAGGATCGGGCGGGCCCCCAGGAGTTGGGCGGACAGCATGGCCTGCACCAGGTGGTTGGCCACCTGGGAATCGATCATCGGTACGCCGGTGATGTCCAAGATGGCCACCCGGGCGCGATATTCCTCGATGCCGTGAAGGAGGCTATCCAGAATCCGGCCGGCCCGCTCGCTATCAATACTGCCGATAAGCGGCATGACCAGGATACCTTCCAGCACCGGGATCACCGGCGTGGAAAGCTCGGTTACCAGATGGAGCAACCGTTTCTGGGTTTCCTCCAGGCGAGTGCGCGATTCCCGGAGTTCTCGATAGAGTCGGCTATGGTTCAGAGCGATGGCCAGACGGTCCATCAGAGAACCCAATTTGCTCACATCGCGTTCGCTGAAGATGGGAGGGGCGAAGCGTTCCAACTGCATGGCCCCCAGCAGGGCGTCCTGGAAACGGGCGGCCACGACGAGGACCGCGTGGATCCGTTCGGCCGAAAAGGGGTAGAGCGACCCGTAAGGAGCCTCTCTCCGCTGGACGATCAGTCCCCGCTCTCCTTGAAGCAGGCGCCGGCCGGCCGGATTGTCCGCCGGGACGATCTCTCCATGACTCCGTTCCGCTTCGGCGATCCCCCGACTGGCAAGAAGACGAAAGACCCCCTGTTCCTGATCCCAGAGATAAAAGGCCCCGATCTCACAGAAGAAACGGCTTGTCACCCGATCCAGAAAATCTT
>FWPU01005431.1_pt1 | contig 21431 bp, 22 predicted proteins | sample 2228361 | NCBI WGS metagenome assembly FWPU01 (sample SAMEA103939777, study PRJEB20133) | metagenome
TGCAATGCCTGCCACGCCAGGCTGTCGCGCAACTGGCGCACCGCATAGGTTGGGCTGCCCGGTCCCATAAAGATCAGATCAGCCGAATAGAGCGGTTCGATGATTGCGGCGTTGTCCGGGCTAAAGGCAGTGGAGCGGCTGCGCGCAGGGATGCTTTCAATTCGCGGGCGATAATTTTGCAGATGATACGCCAGGAACTCGCCCACCCTGCCAATCACCCGGTCAGAATTGGGCTCAAAACCGGCTGGCGTCTCCAGCAAAGCCACACGGGGAGAAGCAGGCAGGCGGCGGAACACAAAATCGAAGATCTTTTGCCCACTGGGGGAGGTTTCGCCGGAACCGAACAGGACCATCAATCCTGGCGCGGGGAGAGACTGGATTTCGCTGCTCATAGCTGCACCAGTAGCGCAAAATCCCGGACCTCAAGCGCTGGCCGGCATGCTTTGATAGCGGCGGCTGATATTCGGCACCAGGTATTCCGAAAAAGCGCGCTCGAGGTCGTATTCCGGTTGCCAGCCCCAATCGCGGCGGGCAGCGCTGTCATCCAGGTCGGCAGGCCAGCTATCCACAATTCCCTGGCGTTTCACATCGGGTTCGAAGGTGATCTGCGCCTGCGGAAAGTACTTCAAAACCCAATCGCGGAACTCGGCTGCGCTCAGGCTGAAGCTGGTGACATTATAGACCCTGCGTCGCAACGCCTCCTGCGGCGCGACGGTGATTTTGCACAGCGCGTTCACGGCATCTGGCATCGCCATGAAGGGGATGCGCACATCCTCGCGCACAAAACAGGCATACGGCACCCCCTTTGCCGCCGCATGCAGCATCTCCGGGCCATAATCGCTTGTCCCGCCGCTGGGCACAGTCAGCGCGCTGATCAGCCCGGGGAAACGCACGCAGCGAAAGTCGAGCATCACCGATCGGTCCGCCGCCAATTGACGATAGTACTGGCTGAAATAGATGCCCAATTGCTCACAGTACAGCTTATTACAACCGTACATCGTGCGGGGATAATTCCACTCCCATTCGCGGACACGGTTGTAGGCTTGCTTGGTATCCAGGTCTGGCAGGCCATACGCCGCAATCGAGCTGGGGAAGATGAACTTGACCGGCTTTCCGCGCCATTCCGATTGTTCGTTAGCCATTTGCAACAAAACCAGCGTGCCTTCAACGTTCACCCGATGAGCTGCCTCCGGGGTGAATTCGCTGCGGGTGGAGAGCAACGCCGCCAGGTGATAGACTGTGTCAATCTCGTATTCGCTGACCAGGCGCGAGAGCAACGCCCGATCGAGGATATCGCCCTGCACATGAGTTGTCAGCCCTGTCATCTCTTTGGGCAACGCCAGCAAGTCCAGGGTGAGCAAGGGAAGTTCACTCGTTTGAGCTAAAGCCTGAACCAGGGCCAGCCCGATCTCACCTGCCGCGCCGGTGATTAAAATCGCTCGTTTTCGCATGCGAGACTCCTTGAAGCCAGATTATACGTGCGGAAATGCCTGTTTTAGAATTACTCTGCGAACCGCGCTTGCTTTATGCTAGAATGGAATTCAACTCAATTGTACAACACCTTTTGGGATAGTTTTTCAACTGTACTGATGACGCGGAGCAAAATATGCCGTTAGATATCGTGATTGGCGCTCAATGGGGCGACGAGGGAAAAGGACGAGTGGTGGACCTGCTAAGCGAACAGGCCGATTTCACCGCCCGTTACAATGGCGGCGATAACGCCGGCCATACGGTCACAGTTGGCGACAGCACCTTCCGCCTGCACCTGCTGCCTTCGGGGATCATCCATCCCAACACCCGCTGCGTGATCGGCAATGGCGTGGTGATCAACCCGGCGGTGCTGCTGGAGGAGATGAAGAACCTGCGCGCGGCTGGCATATCCGTCTACCCCGAACGGTTAACCATCTCCTCCGCCGCCCACCTGATCACTCCCGCTCACCGCGCCCTGGATGCCGCACAGGAAGCCGTTCGCGGCCAGGGAAAAATCGGCACCACCCTGCGCGGCATCGGACCAGCTTACACCGATAAGGTCTCCCGCGCCGGTCTGCGGGTGGGGCAGATGTTGAATCCGGATTCTTTTGCTGTGGCGCTCCAAGAACATATCGCGAAGATCAACCAGGTGCTCACCCGCCTGTACCAGGCTGAGCCGATTGACGCCACCCCCGTAATTCAGGAGTACCTGGAATACGCCCGGCAGATTAAGGATTACATTGGCAACGTCTCCGGCTTGCTCTGGGAGGCGTTGAAGAACGGCAAACGTGTCCTGGCAGAGGGCGCTCAGGGAACGCTGCTGGACCTGGATCACGGCACGTATCCGTTCGTGACCAGCTCGAACACCGTTGCGGCTGGCGCGTTGACCGGCCTTGGGCTGGGGATGGGTTTTGTTGAAAGAGTGATCGGGGTGACCAAATCCTTTCAGACTCGCGTCGGGGCGGGTCCTTTCCCAACCGAGCTGGGAGGAGAACTGGCCACCCGATTGCGTGGCACCGGAGAGCATCCGTGGGACGAGTTTGGCACAACTACGGGTAGGCCGCGGCGGGTAGGTTGGTTGGATGCGGTTTTGCTGCGTTATGCAGTGCGCATCAACGGGCTGACGGAGCTGGCACTCACCAAGCTGGATATCCTCAGCGGGTTAGACCCGGTGCGCATCTGCGTAGCTTATCGCCGAAATGGGACAGAGCTGCGCGATTTGCCCTACGGCCCCAGCGAGCTCGAAGATTACCAGCCGGTTTACGAAGACCTGCCGGGTTGGAAGCAAGACCTGCGCTCCATCCGACAGTGGGAGGAGCTGCCCAGTCAGGCGCGCGCCTATATCCTGCGCATTGAGGAGCAGTGCGGCGTGCCGGTACGCCTGGTTTCCGTCGGCCCCGAACGCCAGCAAGTCGTGGAAATTGCCTAATTGCCGGCGGAATGAAGCGCCTAATCAGCCTTATCAGCAAACCGGTGATGGCCGGAGCGGCGGTTCTCCTGCTGATGGTCAGCGCAGGCTGCCGCACGGCAACCCCACAGCCGGTGGAGCTGCCTGAGCCAACAACACCGGTTAGCACCGCTACGCCAACGCCAACCATCGTCTGGTTTCCGCCCACAGCCACCTACACCCCGTTTCCCACACCGGCTGTGACGCCAACCGAAATCCTGAGCCCATTATCTGGCGACCTGATCTTTTCCGACACCTTCACCGAGCCAACCCTGTGGGCTCTTGGGCAGACAACCCAAACCAGCATCGCCCTGGGTATGGAAAAACTAACCCTGGCGATGGACAAGCCAGAGGGATACCTCTACAGCCTGCGCCAACAAACCGAATTGGACGATTTCTACCTGGAGATCACCGCCAGCCCCAGCCTGTGCAAAGGAGCGGATGAGTATGGCTTGCTCTTGCGCGTCTCGCCAGCGCTGGAATTCTACCGCTTCTCGCTCACCTGCGATGGGCATCTCCGCCTGGATAAATATTTTCAAGGCAAAGCATCTTCTCCTCAACCGCCGATCCTGAGTGGAGCCGTCCCGCCGGGGGCGCCCAGCAGCTCTCGATTGGGAGTGTGGGCGTCTGGCAGGGAGATGCGCTTCTACGTCAATGGGGAATTCCAGTTCTCTGTGCGCGATCCCTCGTTGCCAAGCGGAGGATTGGGGGTATTCATCCGCTCCGCCGGTGACAATGCCGTCACGGTCAGTTTTTCCGATCTACAAGTCTATCATTTGCCGGAATAGTGACATGGCATCTCAAACCCGCAACAATCGTCTGAACGACCTGGATCCCAAAGACTGGTTGAAATTTCAAAAGTCGTGGTTCATCCATAACCCGCCGCCGCGGCGCAAGGAGCTGATGCGCCACCCAGCCAAGTTTCCTGAGACATTGGCGCAACAGTTTATCGAGTTCTTCACCAAACGTGAGCAGGTTGTCTTCGATCCCATGGCGGGAACAGGCAGCACATTGGTGGCAGCCCTGCGCGCCGGCAGGCATAGCTATGGCATCGAGCTAAATCCAGCTTATGTGGAGCTGGCTCGCCAGACCATCGCCCGGGAGGTGAAAGCGCAGACGGAACCACCCACCGACGGACGAAATCCCGCCTCTGGGGGACAGAGCCCCGCCACTGAGGGAAGGCGCCTGGCGGCTGAGATTTTCCCCGGCGATGCTGGTCAGGCGGCTGATATCATCCGCCAGAATCATCTGCCGCCCTTCGACTATGTGCTTACTTCCCCGCCGTATTGGGATATGCTGCACGCCCGCGGGTTTGAAACCCAGGCAGCCCGCCGCAACTCCCCCGATCTGGATACCTGCTATTCCTCCCACCCTGACGATCTGGGGAACGTGCACGACTACGAAGAATTTCTACAGCGCCTGGTGGACATTTACCGCCGCCTGCAACCCTTCCTGAAACCGGGAGCCTATCTCACAATCATCGTTAAGAACGTCAAGAAGGGCGGCAAGTTGTACCCCCTTGCCTGGGATTTAGCAACCAGACTGGCGCAGATTTACGCGCTCAAGGATGAAAAAATCTGGTGCCAGGATAATCAGCGCCTGGCACCCTACGGCATGGGCAGCGCCTGGGTGAGCAATACCTTCCATCATTATTGTTTGCAATTCCGCAACGAATAGCCCTCAAACCCACGCCTGGTAGTAAAAGGACCCTCGGTGGAGGGGTCGAAGCCGATGGCAAATGTGGTTGACCTCAACCGCTCCGTCAAATTCCTCTATCTCCGTCCTCGGTTTTAGTGTACAATTGTTCTGGAATTCCGGCGAGCGAACTGAGTCTGGGAACTGTAGCCTGTCCGCTCGCTGAAACGAAACACGAAAGGAGACCTCCCGTCATGTACCACACCATTATCATCGTCGGCAATCTTGGACGCGATCCGGAAATGCGCTACACCCCCAGCGGTCAGGCGGTGACCAGCTTTTCGGTGGCTACGAACCGCCAATATACTGACTCCAGCGGCCAACCAGTTAAAGAGACCATTTGGTTCCGCGTATCCACCTGGGGCAAAACTGCTGAAGTGTGCAACCAGTATCTTAAAAAGGGCCAAAAAGTGCTGGTGGAAGGACGTCTGGTGGCTGATACCGCCACCGGCGGCCCGCGCATCTGGAACCGGCAGGATGGCACACCCGCCGCTTCTTTCGAGGTGAGCGCCAATACGGTCCGCTTCCTGTCGGCGCGCGGCGAAGAAGAGGGCGAATTGCCAGCGGGAGAACCCTCAGTCGGCGGCGAGGAAGACATCCCGTTCTAGTCTGCACGGCAAACCCCGCGCCGGACGCCAGACAAGGCTGTGCGGCGCCTGCCAAGCCATCTCTGCCACGCCCGGTTGAGTTTTACCGGCAATCAAACCCCTCGCCGACTACTGAAGCGGAGACGGCGGCGTTATTGTCGTCCGGCACACAGCGCATCCCAAAATCATGCTCGAGGAGGCTGATCATGTCTGCAGCACCGCCAAAACCGCCAGGGCAGCATCTGCCCATGGAACTGCCGCCCGATATCAAGACCGAGTATATTAACCTGGTGCGCATTGCCCACTCTGTATCGGAGCTGGTGTTCGACTTCGCTCAGATCTTGCCCGGCGCACCTTCAATCCAGGTAAAATCTCGCATCGTCATGTCGCCTTTGGGGGCAAAGCTGTTCCACCGCGCTCTTGAGGAAAATCTGGCTAAGTACGAGGCTGCCTACGGCGAGATCCCCATCCCACGGGATTCGACGCTAGCCGATCAACTTTTCCGCCCACCTTCTCCACCGGAGAAACCAGGCTGAAGGAAGAAGTATGCAAAACCTAGATGAGATTGCTGAACGGATTCGCCATTCGTTTGACGCCCGCACCCAGGCGCGTGAGCGAGCTCTGGCTCAGGCGCGATCGCTCACCCGTTATTGCGCTCACGCCATCCGCGCGGTCCACCGCCAGGAACACCAGATCGCCCGGGAGAACCTGGAACATGCCCACGCCCTGGTCAAGGCGATTCAATCCGAGCTGGAACGATTTCCCGATCTGTATCACGCCGGTTACACCCAGGACGCTCTCAAGGAATATGCCGAGGCTAACATCGTCTACGCCTTGATTTTGGGCAATAGCCTGCCCTCGCCAGAAGACCTGCAAATGGAACACGCCACCTACCTGAAAGGGCTAGCAGAGGCGACTGGCGAACTGCGAAGGCGGTGTCTGGACATTCTCCGCCATGGCTATTCCGATGAAGCCGAGCGACTGCTGAGTCACATGGATGATATTTACTCCGTCCTGGTGACCATGGACTATCCCGAGGCTATTACCAGCGGCCTGCGCCGACTAACCGATGTTGTCCGCAGCGTCAATGAGCGCACGCGCGGCGATATGACCCTGAGCCTGCGGCAGCAGCACCTCGAGGACAGCCTGCGCCGGCTGGAGGACCAGTTATCCCCGCATAGTTCACCCTCATAAGCGCGCTGCCATGCGTACCATTCGCGCCTCGGAAGTGGCTACGTTTTACTACTGCCAGCGCGCCTGGTGGTACCAGCGCTCCGGTATCACCCCCGCGAATCAGATGGAGATGGATGACGGCATTCAATTGCATGCCAGGCATGGGCGCAGCGTGCTGGCAGCCGGATGTTTGCGGTTGGCAGCATACAGCCTGATGCTTCTGGCAGTGGTGCTGCTGGCGGTTTATTTGACCCTGCGCCTGCTCTAAGGATCGAAAGGGAACTGTGAGCAAGCGCGCTGGATCGCAATAGAGGTTCGCTGACATGGGGTTCCTTCTCTTCGCCGGCGTGGTCTTTCTGCTTGGGGTTGCCCTGCTCTGGCTCTCCCGCGGTCAAACCCGCCGCGCCGGCTTGCCAGGCGGCAGGGTGATCTACAGCGACACAAGAGATTGGGGGCCGGTGAAGGAACCCCTTTACGATCCCGGCCTTGGAGTAACCGGAAAGCCTGATTATCTGGTGGCGTATAAAGATCAGGTGATACCCGTCGAAGTCAAGTCCAGCCGCGCCACCTATGGTCCTTATGATTCGCATATCATCCAGCTTGCCATCTATTGTTTGCTGGTGGAGCGGCACTTCCACAAACGCCCTCCCTACGGCATCTTGCGCTATCCCAATCGCACCTACCGCATTGATTACACCCCCGAATTGGAGCAAACAGCCAGAGAGATCATCGCCCAAATGCGCCAGCAGGAGTATCAACGCGAGCTTCATCGTTCCCATGATGCACCCGCCCGCTGCCGGCGCTGTGGTTATCGCTCCACCTGCGCCGAAAAGCTCAGCGCTGCATGACACCCCAGATACCAGCCCTCTGCGCCGGGCTTTTGAAAATCGCTTACCCAATTTGCGTTGACCGTTGCTTCACCATTTCCCTAATCTCCATTTCCCTAATATAATGTAACCAATGCCCACAGCACATCATCCTCCTCAGCGGATTGCGGTCGCTGCCCATCCGAAATTGACCGAAGCCATGCCAGAAGCGCAAGCCATCGCCGCACATCTGCGCGAGAGCGGTGTCGAGGCGATGTACGCCCTGCTCTACGACGAAGAACTTGGCCAGCGGATTAAATCGGGCGAGTTCGACCTGCTCATCGCCCTGGGCGGCGATGGCACAATGTTGCGGGCTGGGCACCTGTGCGCGCCTGTGGGCGTTCCCATCCTGGGCATCAATATGGGGCGCTTTGGCTTTCTGATGGAGATACGCCAGCACCAGTGGCGCGAAATCATGCCGCGTCTGTTGCAGGGCGATTACTGGCTGGAGAAGCGCATGATGCTCTGCGCGGAGCACAACCGCGCTGGCGAGGTGATCAGCAAGTGGGAAGTTTTGAATGAGGTAGTTGTTGGGCGCGGTCAGATAGTGCGGCCAGTCCACCTGGTGACAGAAGTCGACGGCCGCTATTTGACCACCTATGTCGCTGACGCCCTGATCGCAGCGACTCCAACCGGCTCCACAGCGTACGCTCTGGCAGCCGGAGGCCCGATCTTGCCGCCGGAATTGCGTAACATCCTGCTCGTCGCGGTAGCACCGCACCTTTCGATTGACCAGGCGATTGTGCTGGCCGAAGGCTCGTCCGTCAGCATTACCGTGCATACGGAACATCAGGCGGTGTTTTGCGTGGACGGGCAGGTGCCCATCGGGCTGGCAGACGGCGATAGCGTCACCGTCCATGCCAGCGATCACACCGTACTGTTTGTTCGCTTTCAGGATCCAGGTTATTTCTATCGCAATCTCACCCCTCACATGGACCAGAATCCCTCCACAGGCAGTTACCGATGACAGACGATTCACCAACGCTTTACTGCGCCAATCATCCTCAAATAGCTACCACGCTGCGCTGCAATCGCTGCGACAAACCCATCTGCCCGAAGTGCGCAGTGCCAACCCCCACTGGATACCGTTGTACAGAGTGCGTGCGCGGCCAGCAAAAAATCTTTGATACCGCACAGTGGTATGACTACTTCACCTCGGTTATCGTAGCCGGATTACTTTCGTTCATCGGCAGCCGATTTATCCCCCTCCTGGGGTTCTTCACCATCTTCCTGGCTCCTGTGGCAGGCATCTTCATCGCCGAAGCGGTGCGTTTCGTTGTGCGTCGGCGGCGCTCCAGACTGCTCACCCAGCTTACTACCACGGCCACGGCGCTCGGCAGCTTACCAGCGCTGCTTTTTACCCTGCTGCCATTCCTTGCCTTGCTCTCGCAGGGAGGCGTCGGTCTACTTTTGAATCTGGTCTGGCAGGCAGTGTACACCTTTATGGTGACCTCAACCGTACTCTATCGTTTTGGTGGTATTCACTTGAGAATGTGACGCCCGATCCATGCTGACCGAACTCTTCATCCAAAATTTTGCTATTATTGAACAGCTCCGCCTGCGCATGGATGCCGGGTTGATTACCTTTACGGGTGAAACCGGCGCGGGGAAATCCATTCTGATTGACGCCGTCGAGACGCTGCTTGGCGGTCGAGCCGAAGCCACTCTGATCCGCAGCGGGGCAGACCACGCGTACATCGAAGGCGTCTTTCAGCTTACCCAACCCGAGGAGCATCCGTTGCGCGCTATCCTGGCGCGTGAGCAGTTGCAGGACGATTCGGACCAGCTCGTCCTGGCCAGGGAGATTCGCCTGAACGGGCGGAACGTTGCCCGCGTCAACGGGCGGATGGTCAACGTCTCTTTGCTGAAGGAAATCGGCGAGACGCTGATCGATGTACATGGACAGTCGGAGCACCTGTCGCTGCTGCACGTTGGCCAGCACATTCACCTGCTCGATCGGTACGCTGCCGTCAGGGATCTCTTGAGCGCCTATCAACAGACTTATCATGAACTGCTGAGCGTACGACGGGAGCTAGCAGAGTTACGCCAGGCCGAAAAAGAAGCCGCCCGGCGCGTCGATACTTTGACTTACCAGGTCAACGAAATCGAAGCCGCCCGGCTCCTGCCCGGAGAAGAAGCTGAACTGCGCGAAGAACGCAACCGTCTGGCTAACGCCGAAGAGCTGGCGGCATTGACACAGCAGGTTCTGCTGGCACTCGACGAAGGCAGCCCAGAAGCCCCCTCCGCAATTGACCAGTTGGGGCAAATCGTCCACGCGTTGAACAGCCTGGCCCGGTTAGACCCCTCGCAATCCTCCATTCGAGACCAGTTCGAGGCTATCTTTGAGAATCTCTCCGACCTGAGTCGAGAGCTGCGCCGCTACCTGGAAAGCATCGAGTTCAACCCCCGCCGGCTGAACCAGGTGGAAGAACGGTTGGGGCTGATTCATAACCTGAAACGCAAATACGGAGAAACGATCGAAGCTGTGCTCTCCTACGCCGAACAAGCCCGCCGCCAGATCGAAACCATCACCCACGCCGGTGAGCGGATCGCGGAGCTGCAAGCGGTGGAAGAACGGCTCCTCAAAGAGCTGGGGGAGCGCGGCATGGCACTCTCGAAGAAGCGACGTGAGCAGGCTGAAGCGCTGGCCAAAGCTCTGGAAGCCGAACTTGCCGATTTGCAGATGACCCATACCCGCTTTCGGGTCGAATTTAGACAAAAAACCGATCCTGATGGTGTGCCTGTAGCAGATGGACGACGGCTGGCTTTCGACAGCAACGGGCTGGAGCGGGTGGAATTCCTGATCGCCCCCAACCCTGGCGAAGGTTTCAAACCCCTGGCCAAGATCGCTTCAGGCGGAGAGACCTCACGGCTGATGCTGGCAATCAAGCATGTGCTGGCCAGCGCCGATCAGATCCCTACCCTGATTTTTGACGAGATCGATCAGGGGATCGGCGGGCGCGTGGGCCAGATCGTTGGCAGCAAGCTCTGGATGTTGGCACAACGGCATCAGGTGCTGTGCGTCACCCACCTGCCACAACTGGCGGCATTCGGCAACCAGCACTTCCACGTGGAGAAGCGCGTTGTCGCTGACCGGACAGTCACCCAGGTCATCCCCCTGGAAGGGGAACGGCGTTTGTTGGAGCTGGCGCAAATGTTCGGCGAGGTCAGCGAAGGCACGCTTCAATCGGCGCGTGAAATTATGCAAGCCGTGGCAAAGCTCACGGTTGCGGCTTGAGGGAAAGCTGGCAGCGATCACATCGCTCCCCTGGTTTCGGCAGATGCGATTGCAACATCGGGCCTGGGTGATTAGCGATATCCGTCACGGGTAGAGAAACGCTCGCAACGTTCAACCATGCCATCCGCGCCGTATCTCATCCATAAACGCCAGCATCGCCGCGAAAGGGTCTCAAAGAACCCAGGTCGCTGGATTGGCGCTGGCTGCAGTTTAATTTTGGCCATCTCTCTCGCCCTGGCAGGGCTCAGTCTGGCTGCCTACTACGTCCACCTGACGGCAGCCCTACCCTCCCCAGAGCTCTTGCCGGCCTTGCTGGACCCGAAGCAGGGCTTGCTGCTTGAACCCACAAAAATCTATGATCGCAGTGGCGTGCACCTGCTGGCAACCCTGGAAAACCCCGCAGCTCCCCATCGTCAATTTCTCAGCCTTGATCAGAACCAGCCCAACTTTTTACCGGCTGCCCTGATCTCCAGCACGCTGGCAATTTCCGACCCGCAATTCTGGCGCCACCCGGGGAGTGTCAACTTCGGCCTGAGCGCTGCCGCTCAGCCCACGCTGGCAGAGCGCCTGGTTTCCGACCTGCTCCTCTGGCAGGAACCGCCTGGGCTCGAACGACGCCTGCGACAGAGCTTGCTCGCCATGCAGATTACTGCCCGTTATGGCAGGGAGCAGGTGCTCGCCTGGTATCTGAATAGCGCCAACTACGGACGGCTGGCGTATGGGGCAGACGCTGCTGCCAGAGTTTACTTCGGCAAGCCCGCCGCCAAGCTCACACTCGCCGAAGCCGTCATCCTGGCAGCCGCCAGCGAAGCCCCTGCTCTCAATCCCCTGGACGCCCCCCAGATTGCCCGCCAGCGGGGGAGTTTCCTGTTGGATCAGATGCTCTCGCAGGGATGGATCACTGCCCAGCAATGGCAGGAAGCCCGGCAGACAGAGGTCGCCTTCCAACCCGCTCGACCGGCGCAAGACAACCTGGCGCCGGCCTTTGTCAGCCTGGCTCTTGCTCAGGCGAGCGGGCATTTTAACCTTTCCCGCCTGGAACGTGGCGGTTTTCGTCTGATCACATCTCTGGATTATGACCTGCAAGCGCAGTCTGCCTGCGCGGCAAGCGCGCTCACTGCGCGTTTGCACAACCTCCCCGAACCAACCCTGACGTTGAACGGCGCGCCATGCGAAGCCGCGCGCTTGCTGCCCACCCTGACTCAGCTCAGCGCGATTCCCGCTGCGGGGCTTCAAGCTCAGATCATCGTCCTGAATCCTCAAACAGGAGAGATTTGGGCAATGGTGGACGGGACGAGCCCAGGAGATAATTCGGCTTTCATGCCCGCCCACCCTGCCGGCACGTTGCTCACTCCCCTTATCTACCTTACCGGCTTCACCCGCGGCATGGGTCCGGCAACCCTGCTGTGGGATATCCCCATTGGCGAAAACGCAACCGTGGGCGGACAGGAACGTTTCCATGGCCCGGTGCGCCTGCGCACTGCCCTGGCAAACGATTATCTGAGCCCTGCTGGCCGGGTGTTATCCCAGGTGGGAGCGGATAACGTATGGCGCATCGCCAGGGAGCTGGGCATCGATTCCTTTCAGATCGAGCAGGCTATGTCGATCTCTAGCTTCACCCAGAATCTTCGGGTTTCTCTGCTTGAGGTTTGCCATGCCTACTCAGCTTTTGCTAACCAGGGCATTCTGGCCGGGAGCAACCCAGGCATTCCCGCGGGATCTATGGAGGGCAACCTGCCCGAACCGATTGCCTTCCTGCGGCTGGAAGACGCCAGCATCCACCTCTGGGCTCAAGCCAGCCAGCCGATCACTCGGCCAGTGATCAGTTCCCAGCTCGCTTACCTGATCACCCATATCCTCAGCGATGAACCCGCCCGCTGGCCCAGTCTGGGGCATCCCAATCCGCTCGAAATCGGTCGTCCGGTCGCTGCCAAATTGGGGAAGACGAGCTCTGGCGCAGATGCGTGGGCGGTTGGTTATACGCCGGACCTGGTGGTGGGGACGTGGCTTGGAAGCGTTGAGCAGAGCCCGGGCGTTGTCGCCCCAGAGACGGCAGCCGCGCTGTGGCATGCGGTCATCCAGTACGCCAGCCGAGAGATTCCGCCGCGCGGCTGGCAGGCACCACAGGGGCTCGTCACTCTCCAGGTGTGCGATCCTTCGGGATTGTTGCCCACTGCTGATTGTCCAAATGTCGTCTACGAGATATTCCTCAACGGCGCTGAGCCTACGCAATACGACAACCTCTTTCAGCGCATCCAAATCAACCGCGAAACCGGGCGCATCGCCACGGTGTTCACCCCGCCAGAGCTGATTGAAGAACGCACCTACCTGATCGTGCCGCCCGAAGCAGAGGGCTGGGCGCGCCAGAGCGGTTTGCCCAGGCCGCCTGAGACATACGATGTCATCCTGTCCGAAGCAGCTTCGCCTGCAGCGCAAATCAGTTCGCCAGAGATGTTCAGCTACGTGCGCGGGGTAGTATCCATCAACGGCAGTGCAGGTGGAGACGACTTCCTGTATTACCGTCTCCAAGTCGGTAAAGGCTTGCACCCAACCCGCTGGGAACAAGTAACCGGCGACATTCATCAGCCTGTCAACAACGGCAAGCTTGGATCCTGGGATACGCAGGAGCTGGATGGGCTGTATGCGTTGCAATTGCTGGTGGTGCGCTCCAACCAGCAGGTAGATACGGCGATCATCCAGGTAACGGTAGATAACCAGCCGCCGCAGGTGCGCCTGCTCTATCCATCAGCCGGCCAGGTCTTTGGAGAAAATACCGGCAGAATCACCTTGCGCGCCGAAGCCGAGGACAACCTTGCGATACAGAGGGTTGAATTCTGGATGGACGGGAAACTGATCGCCGCCCTGGAGCAGGCGCCATACGCTTTCCCCTGGATAGCCTCCGGCGGCGTTCACCGGCTGACCGTCACCGCCTTCGATCGGGCCGGTAACCGCTCTTCAGCCAGCGGGGAATTCACCGTGCAGCCATAGACCGTCTGAATAATGGGGGCAGGCTTCTCACCTGCCTGTGGAAGCCTGCCCTGGATTCATGGTGTCCCGAGTTTGACGGATTGGCGCTTAGGGAACGCTCGCTGCAAATCCATCAAACTCGATGATGATCGGCAGCACATCGAAGGATGAAACGCCAAACCCCACCTGACCTCGCTTCAGGTCCTTGTGCTTCACTGTGCGCACCTCAACGCCGTTGATTCCCAAGGTGAGCGTATCGCCGGCACAGATTGCCGTGTATTCATTAACCGCCTTGCCGGTTTTGATCGCCGTCGAACCGCCGCTATAGAGCAGATTGTACCCCGTTCCCAACAGGCTGTCGTAATAGAAGATGTCATACTTTCCACTGTTATACACATTGAACTCATACCAGCCGTCTTCGGAATAGCGGCAGATCAGGCTGACATTGTTCGTGTTGCGACCCAGGTTCTCGGCAACCGTGTCGATGCGCACATCGCCATAGGTGTAATCATCATACAAGAAATATACCCAGGTGTTCTGCTTTTGGATGTCCACCCGGAACTTGCCATCGACCAGGCCCTGCTTGAAGCCATCTTCGCTGCCGCGCTGCAGAAAGTAGGACCAACTGCTGACATCACTATCGAAATCGTTGAAGTAATACACATCGCCGGATTCGCTGGCGTCGGGGTTGACATACTCGCCAGCGGGGGTCTCATTGGCGTTAGCGTTGGTATTGGCGTTGGTTTCGCCAACCTCGCCAGCATAGACCACCTCCAGCTCGCGGCCGTTGAGCTGCCCTTCCAACACCTGGTTATCTGCCCAGCGTAACACCTGCAAGGAAAGTGTGTCCTCCGGCTTATGGCTGCGCAGGATATCGCAATATTGCGCCATGGTGCCATCTGTGGCGAGAACGAGGTTTTCCATCATGGTGATGATATCGCCCGGCTTAACCCCAGCTTTGTCCGCCGGCGAGCCAGATTGAACCGAGGAAACCCAGATGCCTGTGAGAGAGCCATCTTCGTTGCTCACCGCCTGCCCGTTCACACCGATGGTGTCGACATTCTCGCCTGTGCGCAGTTTATCCACTACACTCTGCGCTGCATTGCGCGAGATGCCAAATGCCTGGTCGGTGGAAGCATTGCCGGCATAATGAACGGCGACCACCTTACCATCCGCAGTTACTACCGGTCCGCCGGAGTTGCCAGGATTGCTTTCTGCATCGTACTCAACTACCGACTCGACAGACGCCCAGGCTGTGTTGCCGTTCGTCTTCGCCTTCGAGATGATTCCCCTTGTCAGAGTAAATTCTGGATCGCCGAGCGGGAATCCAGCGATGTATACATCCATGCCGACGTCAATCGGCCCGGTGTACCACTCCAGGTACGGGAGACCATCGCCCTCGATGTCGATGACCGCCAGGTCAGAGCACTCGGAAACCCCCAGAAAACGAGCGTTACGCGGTTCTGTCTCGCCCTGAACCCACACCTTGAGCAGCGCTGCGCCAGTCACCACGTGATTATTGGTCACCGCAATCCCGGATGGGTCAATAATGAAGCCCGAACCGCGCCCGGCGGCGTTCACCACAAATCCCACCTCGGGATCAATGAAGGTGCCTTGGGCTTCAATCTGGACGACAGCTTTCTTGACATCCTGCAATTTTGTGATTGCCGCGCTTTCGGTCTCTTCCGGCTGCGGGACTTCCGTCGGCGGCGAAGTGGGCACGCTCTCTTGCGTCGCGACGGGAGCCTCGCTCGGTGCAGGCGTGCCTGCGCCTACATTACAAGCCAGACCAACTACCAGGACGAGAGCAGCCACCCAGAGAAATGGTTTGAAAATTTGGGTTTTCATGAGTATGGCTCCTGAATTTGGGGTGAATAAAATGGAGGAGAGTGGTCGTCAATGATAAGACACAGTTTACCACGTATGCCCTATGAATCAAGGCATACAGCCCTCCCCCTGATGAAAATGTAAATTGCCCAATCAGGTAATAGCTGGTTAATGGTTACTCATTCACCATTCCCGCACAGGATGCGGCGGGTTGCCGAGAAGGCCAGCTCAGGTAGTTGGTGACGGGGAAAAAAGGCGGCGGCGTCGACATCATCGCCGGGCTTCAGCGCGCCGGCGACGAGCTCGGCCTGGTACACCAGGATGATATGCGCGCCGCGTAGATGATCCTGCCCAAAAACCACATCCACCAGGCGTTTCACTGCCACGGTCAGTCCAGTTTCCTCCAGGCATTCGCGTTCCGCTGCCCGGGCGGGGTCCTCCCCGGCGTCGACGAAGCCTGCTGGCAGGGTCCAGCGGCCGCGCTCAGGTTCCATAGCGCGACGCACCAGCAGGACGCTCCCCTCCTGTTCTACCAAGACGGCTGCGGCGACCTTGGGATCGGCAAAATAGATCCAGCCGCACACCGGACAGGTGGGACGCGGCCGGCCATATCGCTCCGCCACTATCAGCGCCGCGCCGCAACGCAGGCAATAATTGGCCTCGGTCATCATCCCCTCAAGGAGCGACGTATGAGCAGGGCAGAGAAACCCGTCCCCAGAGCCAAAGCCGTTAACAAAACCTCCAGTATCCGCCAGCCGGGCCAGGCGGCGCTCTCGGCGGGCAACTCAGCGGGTGCAGCACGCAAGGCTTCATCGGCCACAGCCGGAGCAGGCACCACTGCGGTTGCAGTCGGTCGGGGCGGGGATTGAGGTGTTACCAAAGTGCTCTCCTCCAGTGGTGCGGGTAGCGCCGCTGCCGCTCCTTCTTCAAATGGCGTGGGCGCTTCCCCCTCGGCTGCCGGTGGATAAGCTTGCATGCCAACTTTCAGCTCTGGCTCTGTCAGCGCTTCTGTCACCGCGGCTGTCTCTACCGGGGCAGCCTCCAGCGCTACCATCGGCTCCTCGGTGGCAACCGGCATCTCCAGAACCTGCTCAACCGGTGCGCTATACGCCTGAGGAGCCGCTTTCATCGCCGATGGGCTTTCTGATCGAAAGGCGCGATAAGCCTGCGGAATTGCCACTGGCGAACGGCCTGCAGCCAGAAAGTCTCCCACCAGCACCAGCATCAACAGCGCCGTCGCCAGCGCTGAAGCCAGCCGCATGGTGGAGAACAGGCGAAACGATCGGTTTTGTACTTGTCTGACGGCAACCATCGTCGGCGTGAGCAGGAAATTGCGCGGCGCGCGCACCTCTGGCTGGCTGCGCAGGATCGTTTGGGTGCGTCGCAGGTCTTCCAGAGCATTGCGCAAATCCGGGCGCGTTTGCAGTTTTGCTTCCAGGTGAGAATTTTCCGCGGGCGAAAGCTCCCCATCCAGGTAAGCCGATAGCATCTCCCACTCGTGCGCAGTGATCCTGGTGGTCATGGCCTGTCCTCACCCTCCAGACGAAACTGTGCAGGTAAAAGTTCCCCAGAAGCCTGCAAGCAGTCGCGCAAGCGCAGCCTGGCGCGCGCCAGGCGGCTCTTCACCGTGCCCACCGGCTTGCCCACGGCGTAAGCTGCCTCTCGATAGTCCATGCCCTGAATATCCACCAGGATGACGATGGCGCGAAACTCCGGAGGCAGGGCTTCCAGACAATGCTGAATGGCGGCACCCAGCTCATTCCGTTCCAGCCGCGCTTCCGGCGATTCTGCCTCATCTTCCAGCCAATGCGGCGACTCGATTTCCTCCTCATCCGCGTTATGCGGCTCGAGAGGAACGCCAGGGTGACGTTTCCGCCGACGCAGCTCATCATAGCAGGCGTTGGTGACGATGCGCAGCAACCACGCCTTGAACGACCCGCCGCGATAAGCGCCAATCCCCCGGTAGGCTGAGATAAACGCTTCCTGCGTGGCATCAGCAGCAGCCTCCGCATCGCCGATCATGCGGTACGCCTGAGCATAGAGCACGTTTTGGTAGGTCAATACAAGCTCATTGAAGGCGCTCAGGTTGCCCCGCTGGGCGGCGCGAATCAAGCCAGCTTCATCCATAAGGCGCTTCCGATCTACGACTCAAAGCCCAATACACCGCCCGCCAGGTCGACATCGTCAGCGCGCTGATCCCCCCAAGTATCACCACAAAGATCGGCAAAATGACCTGTCCTAACCAGATCCCGCGTAACAGCCCAGCCATCGGCGCTGCCAGGATCATCGCCCAAAACGGACGCCAGAGCTGGCGTGCATCTGCCAGATGCGCCGGGTCATAGACGCCCAGGAAGGGCGCTACCATGCCCCAGCTCAACGCCAACGGCACAAACGTCGCCAGGATACGCATCACGGCTGTCGTTAACATCTGATGACTGAAAAAACCAAAGATAGTGACCAACGCCAGGGTCAGAATATCTCCCGTAAGCAAAACGGTTTGTTGTTTTCGGCTCATGTATTCTGTATCCAATCGCGAAAGCTGTCACCGCGACAAAACCTTGCCTTAAGGATGATTTTACTAGAAGCTCCCTCAAATACAAGATGGCTGGGCGATTTCGACAGCTCAAATCACAGCCCGTAGCGGTGCTTCGGGCGAGATCTGGAGCAAGTCAACTTGTCCAGCGCCCCGAAGCCGATTACAATGGGCTGCAATGGCAGAATTTCCAAAACGCATCCTGCTTGCCTGCCTGACCCTGCTGGTGGCGGCCTGCCTGTGCTTGAGCCTGCTCAGCCTGGCGAGCCTGATCCTGATTTTCCGCTGAAAGTACATGACCCTCGACCTCACCCGCATCCAGGCAGTGTGTTTCGACATCGACGGCACGCTGCGAGATACCGACGACCAGATGGTGGAGCGCTTGAGCCGCTGGTTGGGGCCGATCCGTTGGCTCTTCCACGACGGCGAAACGCATATCCTTGCCCGCAGGATTATCATGGCGCTGGAATCCCCGGCCAACAGCCTCTTCGGCGTTCCCGACCGCCTGGGCATTGACGACGCGCTGATAGCCTTCGGGGACTTTCTGGCTACAAAGGTCTTATTCCGACCGAGCAGACCGACTGTATTGATCCCTGGCGCAAGAACCGTGCTGGAGCAATTGCATTCGTACTACCCTCTGGCAGTTGTCAGCGCACGTGGTGAACGCAAGACCAGGGCTTTTTTGGAGGAACATCACATTGATCATCTCTTCACCTGCGTGGCGACGGGTCAAACCTGCAAGCGCAATAAGCCCCATCCCGACCCCATCCTGTGGGCAGCCGCGCAAATGGGCATACCGCCGCAGGGCTGCTTGATGGTAGGGGATACCACGGTAGATATCCGCGCCGGCAGAGCGGCCGGCGCGCAGACGGTTGGGGTATTGTGCGGTTTCGGCGAGGAAGCAGAACTGCGCCAGGCAGGCGCAGACCTGGTCTTGCCAGATTTACAGGACTTGCTAAAGATTTTGGTATTCGACGGCCCGATAACGTATGGTGATAAATTGGTTGAGTAAGATTAACACACTGCCCAAGTTGACAATTTATGTACTTACCCGCTGGAGTTATAGGTTGAAGAAAATTTTAAGAAGATGTGAGCTTATTTAACCGAACCAAATACTTCTGCAATGCCGGAAAGAGATGCACATAAACATCTTCGTATAAACGACTATATTTTTTGTAACTTTCTGGGTTTGTCTGAAAGAATAACGTGTCAATATGAACCATCGACTCTGCCGCTTCGCGCACACCAGGAAACAAGCCTGCTGCTGCAGCAGCAAGTATGCCAGCTCCAACTGCCGTCGCTTCGTGTGTACGGGTGCGGTAGACCGGCTTGCCGGTGACATCAGCAATAATCTGACACCAGAGGTCATTGCGTGCCCCTCCACCTATGGCAATATAACGCTCAACCTGTTGCCCTAACGCCTGCTCTACCCCAGCAGTATGAAGACGTTGCTCGAAAGCAATACCTTCCAAAATAGCACGATATAAATGCTGGCGCTGATGCACCCCCCTCCACCCAACAACAATACCACTTGCAGATGCATCCCAATAGGGATTCATTGCGCTGTTCCAATAAGGCACTAAAATTAAACCATCGGCACCCAATGGTACTTTGCGGGCGGCTACATCTAGGATATCTTCCGCAGAGAGATTCAACCCTGCACAGGTGTTCTCTAAATCCGTAAAACTATCCACAAACCATTTAATTGTGTAGGTGCCACCGAGTAAAACTGTTTCAAGCATATACGTACCAGGCACACCACCATACATTGTGCGAAAAGCGCGGCTTGTTACATATTGATCCGAATAGGCTCCACTAACAATTCCGGTACCCAAGCTGAGGTAACTCTCACCCGGATGGGTGATATTTATTCCAAGCCCGGCTGATTGCCCATCACCCAATCCAGCCACCACAGGAATACCAGCAGGTAGATGACAGACTTTGCCCCTGGCGGAAATGCTTCAGGAAATTGATCTACTCTGACATCTAACCCTGACAACACATCTTCCGCCCAGCAATTCTTACTCATATCGAACAAACCCATGGGATCTGCACTACCCCAACTAGTTCGAGAATTCCCTGTAAGTCGCAAAACGAGATAGCCTTGCACATCCATGAACACGTGTGTGTCGGCAAATACTTTGGGCTCATTGATGCGAAGCCAGGCGATCTTACCCACCGTAAGATTGCCAGAAAGAGGTTTCCCGGTGATATGATGGAAACGTTTGGCACCATAGATGCGCGCCAGTTTAGGTAATAAATTCCCTGCTCGCTCGTCCATCCACAGGATCGCATTGCGCAAAGGTCTCCCTTGCTCGTTAACGGGCACAAAAGTCTCACGTTGGTTAGTGATACATATTGAAGCTATCCTGCCGGGGTTTACCTGCGCTACAGCCTGACACAGGGCTTCTACCGTTGCCTGCCACCAAGACTCAGCTGGTTGCTCGTGCCAGGTAGGTCGAGGTCGTAGCATGGGCAAGCTGGCGCGACCTTCGGAAATTATATTTCCGTTACAATCCCATACAATTGCTTTGCTAGCGCTTGTGCTACAATCAACGCTGACAACCAGATCGGCAGCCGACTTCATAATAAAATCCTTTCACAGGTCGGACTGATCGAATTCCAAGGGATAACGACCATAGCGCTCTGCCAAACGATAGAGGCCAATTACATTTTCGATAGGAACATCCGACTGGATCACGTTTGAAGGCGCAAGGATGTATCCCCCTCCCGGCGCTAATTCAGTCAAGCGCAGGCGAACTTCGCGATCCACCATTTCTAAGGAGCCATGGAGAGCCTGTTGCAAATCTATTGCGCCAAAAAATATCAAACGATCACCATAACGGGCTTTTAGACTCGATGGTTGCATACCTTTGGCCAATGGTTGCACAGGGTTCAATATATCCACCCCAATTTCTATAAGATCAGTGATCAATGGTTCTATTGCGCCACAAGAGTGATGGTAAACCCAAGCATGAGGTGCTTTCTGCTTTATCAATTGATTAATACGAGCCTTGACCGGTTTAAGGAATTTACGGAAGTAACTAGGAGACATAAACAACCCGCTTTGATGGGCTAAGTCATCTTGCGTTTCAACGATATCGACCAAATCGCCAACCTCGCTGAGTAAAACATCATAATAAGCCATTATGGTCTCACCAATCTTCTCTACTAGCTTCATAGCAAATGGTGGATCAATCGCCATATCCATCAGAAATTTTGAAAAACCCCGCATCTGCATTGCTAACTCGAACACACCTCGTGTGGGTGAGCGAGTGGCAATGGCGTACTCACCATCTTTATAATAGGCTTCTGCCATCTCGCGTAGACCGGAAGTGTAACTACGAGTATGATAGGGATTAGGCCAGGGATAGCTATCCAAATCACCGAGCGTAGCATGCTCCAGTGGATGACCTGCCCAATTGTAATAAAGCGGAGTTTTTTCAATAAAAATTCCCCATTCATCAATAAAATTGCCATTTTCGTCCCAAAGTTGTCCACCATCAACGATAACCGGGTCCATGAGAAACACATGGCGGACATCTGACATTAACACATGCATTAGTTCTGCGTCATAGATTGTATCTCCATGACCGCGGCGCCAGCGTACCGGTGTACCTTGAATGCC
>FWPU01007013.1_pt1 | contig 21429 bp, 19 predicted proteins | sample 2228361 | NCBI WGS metagenome assembly FWPU01 (sample SAMEA103939777, study PRJEB20133) | metagenome
AGCGGCTGTTCGCCGAGGCGGTGCCCAACTCCTGCGCGGCGCAGCTCAGCCTGATGCGGGGACTGCGCGGTGCCTGCCAGGCGATCATCGGCACGCGAACCAGCGGGCTGGACGCGTTGAATCTGGCGGCCCCAACGCTGGATCATAGCCGAGATGGCCATAATCGCTATTGTCAAAAACCAGCGATGGGTCAAGGTCGCTCAATGCCTTATCAAGAGGACCCTGGCGTGGCGGTGGATAATCAGTATACCCTTCGCCACACCCGCCCATGGTAAAACAACATTTTTGACTGCCACAGTCGGTGTTTGCCCAGTTTCCCCAATAATCGGCAAACGGATTTCCGTATCGAGGGTAACGAACAAAATCACCCTGGTCATATTGAAGCCATGTTTTAACACCGATTTCTTTAGCGATTTGGTTATAGACCTCAAGGACCAGCACCGAAAATGTTACATAGTTGGTAAAATCAACCACAATATGTTTTACGCCTTGGTTTTTCAGATATTCAAGCGCCTCCCAATAACGGTATCCCCATTCGCCCTCGGGCATTTCCTGGTCTCCCTCATGACAATACGCGTGGGCAAGATTTTCCCCCCGCATTTCCCTGGTAACTTCAACAATTCCATTAACAGGATTTAATTGTTTCACGCCGCCAAAACCGCCGACAATATGTTCAGGATTCATGGTGGGGTGGCGTGCAAGGAGCAATTTTTTAATATTTTTCTGCAGCGTAACAACGTCATCTATTTTTGGATCAAAATATCGCCGGTTGGGATCAAATAATCCATGGCTGAACATTAAAACGCCGGTTTTTTCATCAGAAACATCAGGATTGAGTCGAGCTTCAATGCCTTTCACATGGAATGCAGCCAGTTCGGGATCAGCAGCAATCGGATTAGGGCTACCTTGTATAAGAACATGGCGATCTCTTTGTGGGGAACCTATCGTCGATGTCCATCCCTCATCTTCCGGATAGGAACGTTCCATAAGATTACTGTAATCATTAACCCAGATCAATGGTATTGACGTCCCATGCTCCTCATTCCACTGGTTAATGACACGCTTCGCCATCTGAACCACATCGAAAGATTTATAAAACCTCATGCCACCGACCGTCATATCAATCATAATAATTCGCGAAACCCCCTTTTTCAGCAGTTTTTCTACAGGTCCCTCCACATTGTATCGTTCCGGATCACAATTTTCCCAAGGGCCATCCGCATCACCCTCGCCGCAGTACGTAAGATGATTACCATTGCCCGGCGCATTATAGAAAAAACGCGGGCACGGCAAGTGCTCGATATGATCGGCGGCAAGCCAGCTCGTCCAATCGACTTCAAATGTGAGGCCGTATTCATTGTTGTTTAATTCCTCCTTCATAGCAGCCAGTTGTTTTTCTGAAAGCTCCTGAAAAGGGTCAATGCCGCCAATACGGTCATAGGTAAATTCGTATTTTCTTAAAAATCGCACGGCAAACTCCGTGGTTTCCGGGTTTAACACCATAGGCCACATAGCAGGGTTTGTAATGACAAATTTGTAGACCGGATGGTTCTGGTCATAGGTAAACATCTGAACAGAAGCATCCCACATGTACATAGATTTGTTCGTATCCATGCCGCCGTGCAGTACATATAGAACACCAATACGTTCTGGTCGAACATTGCATGAGAATGATGATATAACCAGCGCAAAAAGTCCCGCGAGGAAGAAACAAGAGATAATTTTTTTGCTCGTCATGACGTGCCTCCTTTCGCGTTGCATTATTGTGGTGCTGCTACCAAGGAGATTGATAATGTGGTAAGTCAGGTTGCAGAATAATAGTAATAATGTTCATGCTGACGGGAACGTTCGTCAATAAAACTTTGCAGGAAGAACCAGTAGTTGACAAGCAATAGATACAGCAGGCAGTAGAGAATTAACAGGGCTGAGAATTGGTTGTGCGTATCAGTGAGGCATGCAGAATTGAGAAAAAGGAAATGGTCAGGATCATATCATTTTGGCATTTACGGAGATTGTGCGGCTTTAATGCCCGAACGTTTCCTCCAAACAAATTAAATAATCAGTTCAGAATGATAGATTCACATATTTGATAATTCATGTAAGGTAAAATGGTGTATAATATTATTGTTTTTTTATGTCAATGAAAAATGAACAGTGCAAAAAAGAGTACCATTATGTTACAACAGTTTCCCTTGATGCTTTACCTGGTTAGCCTCGCCACTTGCGTTATCATGTAATTTCTGATAGGTACTCAAAAATCATTCATATCACAGGGAAATACGATGCGCTTCTTTCTTTTGATGAAGTGCGGGCGAAATTGGGAGCCTGGCAACAGGTAGGTGAGGAGATCAAGGTCATTCCCCTGGATCGCATCGTGGGCAGCGTGGGACGCTATCGCGATTTTACTCGTGAATTTCTGCCGCTGGAAGGAGCAAACCCACACCGCTGGAAAAGCATAGATGCTGCCCTCAATCGCATGGAAATCCTGCCGCCCATTGAGGTCTTTCAGATAGGCGATGTCTATTTCGTGCGCGATGGCAACCATCGCGTTTCCGTGGCGCGGGCCAACGGCCTCACGCACATAGAGGCTCACGTCACCAAAATAGATACGCCTGTGCCTTTGGAACCCGACGTCCAGCCCGATGACATCATCCGCAAGGCCGAGTACGCTGCCTTCCTGGCTGAGAGCCGTCTTGATGAGATACTGCCCGAAGCGCGCATTGAGTTAACGGAACCCGGCCGTTACAAGCAATTGCTGGAGCATATCCAGGTGCATCGCTACTTCCTTGGCCTGGAGCAGAAGCGCGAGATCCCGTGGGAAGAAACGGTGAAGAGCTGGTATCAGAACGTCTATCTGCCGGTCGTGGAGGCCATCCGCGAGAGCGGCATCTTAAACGAGTTCCCCCAACGCACCGAGGCGGACCTCTACCTGTGGATTGCCCACCACCGCGAGGAGTTGCGAAGGCGCTACAACCTTCCCAGCGTCCCTCCGCCGGAGACCGCGGTCGCCACTTTCGCCGAGGTCCACAGCGAGGTGCCGTTGCGCAAGGTGGTGAAGGCGGTACGCCGCGCCGTGCAGGAGGCTTTAGGCGAGGATGCCATAGAGGAGAAAGTGCGGGGCAAGAGGCCGGATGACGAGGAGGAATTCCCGCCGATCCCGATGCTGGTGTGATATACGACCCGACGCAGCAGAAGCAGCGACAAAGAAAGCGAGGTGAGATTTCCGATAACAATTCTAAGAAGGATAGAGGCGCCAGCCACGCGATTTGGGGGGGCGAGGAGGTGGTAAGCCGTTTGCACCTACGGCGATTCCGGTTATGATGTTCCTGGCTGTGTCAAAACCCATAAGGCCTGAGGCGGGCCAGAACGAAAGTGATTAAGGCATGGTGTTCCAATACACGCCCTTCATTATCCCCCTGCTTATATCCTCTATCGTGCTCATCGTGGTGGGCTTGTTTGCCTGGCGCCATCAGGCCGTACCGGCCGCGCGCACCTTCGGCCTGGTTATCATCTGCCTCTTTATCTGGACGGTAGGCTACATCCTGGAGATCATCAGCGTCGGCATAGATGCTAAAATCTTCTGGGCGAACGTTCAGTTCATGGGTATCATGCCGCTACCTCCGCTCTGGATGATTATGACGTTGCAACTCACCGGCCACAAACCGTTGCGCCGGGAAATTCTTCTGGCCTTGAGCATCGTGCCGACGGTCACCATCCTGCTCGCCTGGACTGACGATTATCATCATCTTTTTCGGGGCCAACCGACCCTGGACACAACCTCGGCTCCCTTCCCTCTTCTGAATGCCGATTATGGCCTATGGTACGACTGGGTGGTGATGCCGTACACCTATCTCTTGTATGGGTACAGTCTGTTCATCCTGTTGGGAGCGCAGGCCACTGCCAAGCCTCCTTACCGATCGCAGTTCACGCTGTTGATTGTCAGCCTCCTGATACCTCTGCTTGCTGCCACGCTGTACAATCTTCATATCCCGCCTTTCCGTAACCTGGACCCGGCACCCGCAGCCTTCAGCATGGCCGGGGTTCTGGTCGCTTGGGCGTTGTTCCGCTACCGACTGTTTGACTTGGTGCTGGTAGCCCGTGACTTCCTTGTGGAGAACATGAGCGATGGCCTGATCATGCTGGATGCCCGGAATCGCATCCTGGATATCAATTTGGCAGCCCGGCGGCTCATCGGTGACCCCTCCGTTCCCCTCATCGGACAAGACGCCGACGTGGTCTTTGCCGGGCGTCCTGAACTCCTGACCGCCTACCGCGATGCGCTGGCAGGAGGAGCAGAGGTGCGGTTGCACGAGGAACCGCCGCGCTATCTGTACATGAGGGTTTCCTCCCTACCCGACTATTACGGAAACTCCGCCGGCCGTTTGCTTATCTTGCACGATATCACCGAACGCAAGAAGGCACAAGAAGACCTGCAACGCTCCAACGACGAACTACGGGCGCGCAACCAGGAACTGGACGCTTTTACACATACCGTGGCTCACGACCTCAAGAACCCGCTGGTTATAATGGTCGGTTATGCTGAACTGCTGGCGCAGACGAGTGCCGCCCTTTCACCGCAGGAGAGGGAGCACCTGTGGGCCATCGTGCGAAACGGGCAGAGAATGAATCGCATCATTGATGAACTTCTACTTCTCTCCAGCGTGCGGCAGGCCGACGTGAAGTCTGAACCGTTGGATATGGCGGCCATCGTGGCAGAGGTTCAGATGCGCATGGCCGATCTCATCCAGCGAAGCAAATCAGAGATCGTAATACCGCCGGCAGAGGCGTGGCCAGTGGCTTTGGGTTATGCGCCCTGGATAGAGGAGGTATGGGTCAATTACATCAGCAACGCGATCAAGTACGGTGGCGACCCGCCGCGCGTGGAAGTGGGGGCTGCGTTGCAGCCGGATGGGCAGGCGCGTTTCTGGGTTAAGGATAACGGTCGCGGCTTGTCGCCGGAAGAGCAAGCCAAACTTTTCATTCCCTTCACCAGACTCAATCAGGCGCGCATTCAGGGGCACGGCCTTGGCCTCTCCATCGTCCGCCGCATTGTGGAGAAGTTGGGGGGAACGGTGGGCGTAGAGAGCGAGGGCGTGCCGGGGCAAGGGAGCCTATTTTACTTTACTCTGCCGACCCCGAAGCAGGCGGCGGACATGTCTTGATAGACGCTGAGGAGTGATGATTGATGGTTGTGAGTGAGCGAGCCAATCTGACCCAAGATGAACGAATTCTGGCCGTAAAGGTTGATGAGCAAGGCCATGTACGCTTGCTTGAGGCCGTCCGTTCGTTCTGGGCTACCGCCTGCTGATCTCGCGCCCGGAGGAGCCTATGCTCCGCACCAAGATCGTCTGCACCATAGGGCCTGCCTGCCGAGCCCCGGCCATTCTTCGGCAAATGATCGTGGCCGGTATGGATGTGGCGCGCCTCAACTTCTCTCACGGCGACCAGGCCAGCCACGCCGCCGACATCGCCGCCCTGCGCGCGGCCGCGGCGGAACTGAACCGCCCCCTCGCCATTTTGGCCGACCTGCAAGGGCCGAAATTGCGCGTCGGCCAGATGCAAGAGGAAGGCGTGCTGTTGGAAGATGGACAGGAAGTGATCCTCACGACCCGCCATATCGTGGGCCACGCGGGCGAAATCCCCGTGCAGTATGCCGAACTGCCGCAACATGTGCAGCCGGGCGAGCGCATCCTCCTGGACGACGGCCTGATTGAACTGGAGGTAAAGGAGAGCGCGGGGACGGAGATTCGTTGCTTCGTCCACACGGGCGGGGTGTTGACTTCCAACAAAGGGATGAACCTACCGCAAGCATCCCTTGCCATTCCCGCCATCACCGACAAGGATCGGGACGACCTTCGCTTCGCGCTGGCCCAAGGCGTGGATTGGGTCGCTCTCTCCTTCGTGCGCGCCGCGTCTGAGGTGGAAGAACTGAAAGCACTCATCGGCGACGCGGGCGTGCCCGTCATCGCCAAGATAGAGAAACCGGAAGCCCTGGCGCACATTGAAGACATCGTGCGCGTGGCCGACGGCATCATGGTCGCCCGCGGCGACTTGGGCATTGAGACCTCTCCCGAAGCCGTCCCTATGGCCCAAAAGCGCATCATCGCCTTGTGCGACCTGATGGACAAGCCGGTCATCACCGCCACCCAAATGCTGGATTCCATGATTCGCAACCCGCGCCCCACCCGCGCCGAGGCCTCGGACGTGGCAAACGCGGTGCTGGACGGGACGGACGCGGTCATGCTCTCCGGCGAAACCGCCGCAGGCAAGTATCCTCTTCTCTCCGTGCAGACGATGGTTCGCATCATCCAGGAGGCGGAGCGGGAAAGCCTGGGCCAATGCAAGGCCCGCCCTCCTCGTCCGCACGGCCTCAGCATCGCCGAGGCGGTATGCCATGCCTCTTGCCAGACGGCGGAGGACCTGGGCGCAGCCGCCATCATCGCACCGACTTTATCGGGATACACCGCGCGCACCCTATCGGCTTTTCGCACACCCTTCCCCATTGTGGCGGTCACGCCTGACCCAGTGGTGCAGCGCCGACTCAACCTTTACTGGGGCGTTTATCCCATCCACGCGCCACGCAGCGAAGGGAGCGACGCCATCATCACCGGGGCGGTGGAAGCGGCGCGACAGCAAGGATTCGTCCGCCCCGGCGATACGGTGGTCGTCACCGCGGGCGCGGCCGGCAGTGGCCCCGGCACCACCAACCTCATGAAGGTACACATCGTCTGACATTTCGGCCATGCTGAGCGACGAAAGATGCCTCTTAACCGGATCGTATTACCTGACCTTTCCCCAACCTCGGACCGGCTTGCCGGCCGCCTGCAAAGGATACGGCAGGCTTTCACACGGTGGATGGCGAGCCGTCGTCTTGTTTTATCAGGGGGCCAACGTGACCTGCGCGCCGCGCTGATAGCCTTGCGCACCGGCTCGCCCCGAGAGCGGTGGGAAGCCGCGGCTGTGTTGGGTCGCTACCCCGCTTCGCCCGACGTGGCGAATGCGCTGGCCGCTGCCCTTGGTGACCCTGAGCCTTTCGTACGCGCGGAGGCCGCGGCTGCATTGGCGCAATTCGGCGCACCTATCGCGCGCGCCCCCTTGCTACAGGCATTAAATTCCCAAGAGCCGCGCCGCATTGCGGCTGCCGCAGAGGCGTTGGGCCGTCTGCACGATGCGGAAAGCATCGGGCCCTTGCTGGCAGCATTGGAAACGGCGATGGAGCCATCCGTACGGGCGAGCGTCGTGACCGCCTTGGGGCAAATCGGCGCGACGGAGGCCGTGCCTGCGCTGTTGAACGCGTTGAACGATGATGATCGGGCGGTGCGTTGGGCTGCGGCGGGGGCCCTGGGCCAATTGGGCCGCGCCGAAGCATCTTCCGCGTTGGCAACGCGCCTGGCCGCGAGCGTGTGTCGCTTGGAGACCCCGGACCCCTCTCGGCGGGGACGAAGGCGAAGAATAGAGGAACCGTTTGTCAGGGAACCGGCCCTGATGCGACGGCGGCTCGTGTGGTCGCTGAGCCGGGTCGGGGGTGATGGAGAGGCGGTGGCAGCGTTGGTGCGTGCCCTGGACGACGTGGATGCCGAGGTGCGCCGTCGGGCAGCCCTGGCGTTGGGCGAGATGGGCGACGCCGCAGCCATCCCCGCGCTGAGCGCGCATCTGGATGACATGGGGGACGCAGGCGGTGGGCCGGTGGCCGAGGCCGCGCGGGCGGCGCTCTTCGCCCTGAAAGCGCGCCTTGCGCCCCCCGTGGAACCACCGCCCTCAGAATCGTCGTAAGTTATCTGTTGAATCACAAAGACACGAGACGCGATATGATACAAATCGGCAACGTCCGCATCCATCCGGTCAGCGATGGCGTCTTCTGGGCCGACGGCGGCGGGCTCTTTGGCCTGGTACCGCGCGTCCTTTGGGAAAAGGTCGTCGTGCCCGATACACTCAATCGCGTGCCCATGACCCTACGCTGTTTGTTGATTGAATCGGCGGGGAAGCGCATCCTGGTGGATACCGGCTACGGCGACAAGTTGACGGATAAAGAGAGAAACATCTTGGGGCTTAGCGGCGAGGGACGGCTTTTGGCCGACCTGGCGCGCCTGGGCTTCCGCGCGGAGGACGTTGACATCGTCCTCAACACGCATCTGCATGCGGATCACTGCGGCGGCAATACCCGCTGGAATGAGCGCCACGAGGTAGTGCCGACCTTCCCCCGTGCCGAATACTGGGTACAGCGGCTGGAACTGGCCGACGCGCGCTTTCCCGACGAGCGGACGCGAGGAACCTACTTCGCCGAGAACTTCCTGCCCCTGGAACGCGCGGAACAACTGCGGGTGATTGACGGCGACACCGTCGTGACACCTGAACTTCGCCTGGAGATCGCGCCCGGCCATACCCGCAGCCATCAGGTCGTCATCGTTGAGAGCCTGGGCGCGTCGGCCATTTTTCTGGCCGATGCTGCCTCATGGGCCTGGGCGTTAGAACGGCTGGCGTGGGTCCCTGCTTACGACGTGGAGCCGCTGATCAGCATCCAGACCAAGAAACGGCTGGCGCGGTGGGCCATCGCCAGGCAAGCCTTGCTCCTCTTCCAGCACGACCCGCGCATCGTCGGCGGTCGCCTGCGCGAGGAGGATGGGCGGTTCAAGGTGGATGCAGAGGAGATGGGATAAGGGTTGGGCGCGGCAATTGCCGGTTGGCCGAGACGGACGGGGCCCTAGCCGTCCGTTCGTTTTTCCACCCACCATAGCAGGGCCAGCGCAACCGCAGCCAGCGCGACCAGGAGGAGTAACTTGTAGAGGCGAGAAGAAAGGGCCAATGCCAGAAGGCCGAAGGCGGCGCAAAAAAGGTAATAGCCCAGCACGATGCGTCGCTGCGAGAAGCCAAGGGCCAGGAGGCGATGATGCAGATGATCGCGACCCGCCAGCCCTACGGGCTTTTGTCGTCGCCAGCGGCTCCAGATGCGCCAGGCTACATCCATGATAGGGAGGCCCATCACCAGGAGCACCGTTGCCACGCGCGCGCCGGCGATGATCCCCAACGCGGCCAAGGCAAAGCCCAAAAAGTAGGAGCCGGAACTCCCCATGATGATGCGAGATGGATGGAAGTTGAAGGGGAGGAAACCGAGCGTTGCGCCCAGGAGGGCCAGAGGCAAGAGCGCGACGCTGTGTTGTCCCTCTCGTATCATGTGGGCCGCAAGAATGGCACATAGGATTGCGCCAACGCCTGCCGCCAGGCCGTCCAACCCGTCCAGCCAGTTGACCGTGTTCATCATCCCCGCGAACCAAAAGACCGTCACGCTATAGACGACGAGCCAGGGAAGATGCATAGGCTGGTTGGTGAAGGGGTTGTTGACGATCTGGATGAAGATGAGCCCACCTATGGCGATGAGGCTGGCGACGAATTGGCTGGCGAATTGGGGGCCAGGTGGCAACTCGCGACGGTCGTCCACCAGGCCAGCGGCAAAGGCAAAAGTTGAGCCGAGCAGAAGGGCCGCCAGGCGGGTTCCTTCGTTCGGGTCAAGGCGAGAAGGGAACCAACCGGCAGGGAGGAGCACGGTGGCAAGGACGGAGGCCGTGAAGGCGACGTAGAGGGCGATGCCGCCGGTGCGCGGCACGATGCCCGGATGCACCCGGCGCGGGCCCGGCCTATCTACCAGGCCCAGCCGCTGCCCCAAAACCCCGGCTAGGGGCGTGATGGCGAGGGCCAGGACGAGGGCAAGGCCGAAAGCCAAAGAGAACGAAGCGAGCGAAGGCAGATTCAAGGGTTGCCCTCGGCGGCAGGGTAATTGACCTCTCTTCTCCTACATACCTTCCTTTCTCCTAACGAGGGAGGGGAGGGAGTAGGGGGGAGAGAGGTTACAGGCTCCTCACGGATACAGGCGATTCAACATGCGAGGGAAAGGAATCGTCTCGCGCACGTGATCAAGGCCACAGATCCAGGCCACGGTGCGCTCCACCCCCAGGCCAAAGCCGCTATGAGGCACGGAACCGTAGAGCCGCAGGTCCACATACCAGCGATAAGCTTCTTTGGGCAACTTGTGGTGCTCAATGGCGCGCTGGAGGAGTTCGGGATCGCTCATGCGCTCGCTGCCGCCGGTGATCTCGCCGTAGCCTTCCGGCGCGAGGAGATCGGCAGAGCGGCAAACTTCGGGGCGGTTTGGCTCCGGCTCCATGTAAAAAGCTTTCACCGCCGTCGGAAAATGGTGAACGAAAACGGGGCGATCAAACTGTTCGGCCAGATAGGTCTCGTGGGGCGCACCGAAGTCGTCGCCCCATTGCAGCGGGGGCACCGGCTCATCGCCCGGCGGGACGGTGCGGCCCTCGGCAGCGGCTCGGTTGATGCGCTCTATCGCTTCGTCATAAGAAATGCGCGGGAAGGGTGGTTCCACTTTCTCCAATCGCGAGATATCTCGCCCCAGAAGTTTTAACTCGGCGGCGCGCTTGCGCAACACCGTCTGCACGATGTAACTGACGAACTCCTCTTCTATCTCCAGAAGTTCTTCCAGTTTGCAGAAGGCTATCTCCGGTTCCACCATCCAGAACTCTTGCAGGTGGCGGCGGGTTTTGGATTTCTCCGCCCGGAAGGTAGGGCCGAAGCAATAGACCTTCCCCAGGGCAAAGATGTCGGCCTCGTTGTAAAGTTGGCCCGATTGGGTCAGGTATGCCTTCTCGCCGTGGAAGTCGGTCTCAAAGAGGGTGGTCGTCCCTTCGGCGGCGGAGGGGGTGAGGATGGGCGTATCCACCAGGACGAAGCCATGATCGTCTAGCCAGCCACGGATGGCGCGGATGATCTCGGCACGGATGCGCAGGATGGCCCATTGGCGCGAGGAGCGGAGCCAGAGATGGCGATTGTCCATGAGGAATTCCACGCCGTGCTCTTTGGGGCCGATGGGGTATTCGGCGGCGATCTGCACCACCTGCAGACCGCTGACGCCGACTTCGTAGCCACCGGGGACGCCGGGCGCGCGCGGATCGGCCCGCACCGTGCCCGTGACGATGAGAGATGATTCTTGGGTCAGCCGCTTCGCCGCCTCAAAGATCTCCGGTGGAACCTCTTTTTGAAAGACGACGCACTGGATGAAGCCCGTGCCGTCGCGGAGTTGCAGGAATTGCAGCCGTCCCTTGTCGGTGCGGTTGTAGAGCCAGCCCCGGAGCGTTACCTCCTTACCTACATGGGTGGCGATGTCTTCAATGCGGACGACTTCGGCCACGCATCTTCCTCCTTGAAACCATTGTCCCTTCACTTGCGATTATAACACAGGGATATTGGGTTGTTAAACTGCCTGTGTCTCCCGCGCGATAGAGACCCGCTCAATCTTCGGTCCCTTCATCTCCAAAACCTGGAAGCGCAGGCCCTCCCAATGCGCTTCCTCACCCTGCTGCGGCACGCGGCCCAAGAGCCACAACAGGAATCCGGCTACCGTCTCATACTCCTCATGCTCCGGCAGGCCCAGGTTCAACTCCGTGTTGATCTCGTCCACCCGCACCAGCGCGTCCACCTCCCACGCGCCTTCGCCCAGGGGCTTGATAGGCAGCGGTTCGGCTACCCACTCATCGCTGACGCGACCTACGACCTCTTCAATCAGTTCCTCAATTGTGACCAGGCCGGCGGTGCCGCCGTATTCATCCAGGACGATCGCCATGTGCACCTTCGCGGCGCGCATCTCCGGCAGGAGATCGCCCACGCGGCGGCTCTCCGGCACGAAGAAGGCCGGACGAATTAATTTCGCTTCTTCCAAGTTGCGGGAACGCACCGGGGGCCCTTGTTCGGCCAGGGCCGTGAGGACATCTTTCATCATCAGGATGCCCACGACATGGTCTAAGTCCTCCTCATAGACCGGGAAGCGGGAATGGGGATGCCGGGTAAAGAGTTCCAGAAGTTCCTGTACCGTCGCCGTCCGCTCCACAGCCACAATATCGGTGCGGGGGATCATCACCTCGCGCACGGCGCGGTCGCTGAACTCAAAGACCCGCATCGCCATCTTTCCCTCTTGCTCTTCCAATATGCCGCTTTCCTGGCTGGCACGCACCAGAATCTTCAGTTCCTCAACCGAGTGGGCCAATTGGTGGCCGGTAGGGCGTTGCAGGCCGACAAGCCGCAAGATCAGGTTGCCGGCACCGTTGAGGAGCCAGATGAAGGGGCGGAAGATGTTTTCTGTCCAGATGGTCGGGCGAGCGACGATGAAGGCGGTGGTCTCGGGATATTGCAGGGCGATCGATTTCGGAGCCAGTTCCCCCAAGACGACGTGCATGAAGGTGATGATGGCAAAGGCGACCCCGATGGCGATAGAGTGTGTCGCCACGTTGGCCCACAGGTTCGGCAGGAAGGCAAAGAGGGGTTCTATGAGATGGCCCAGCGCGGGTTCGCCGATCCAGCCCAGCCCCAGGCTGGCGATGGTGATGCCGAGTTGGGTAGCGGCGATAAAACGGTCGGGGTCTTCTACCACATGGAGAACCGTGCGCGCCAGCGAGTTTCCCTGCGCTACCAATTCATCCAGTCGGCTGCGGCGGATGCTCACCAGGGAGAACTCCGCGGCCACAAAGAAGCCGTTGGCGAACACGAGGGCGAACACGGCCAACAGCCCCGCTAAAGAGGACATCACCTCATCCATTGCCCAACGCTTCTCCTGAAAAAGTAGGTCTGCGTAGGAAAATTATACCACAGGCAAGCCACCGACGCCTGCTGGCGGTTGGCGCGAATCGGCCAACCATGCTAGAATAGCCACGCCTCCGGTGTTAGAGATGGCCTCCCCTCTCAACCGTCCCGCGTAATGGGGGATGGACGGTTTTCGCTTTGATGGGGTCAGCGGGGGCTTCGCCCCCGCACAGGGGTATGGGGGACGTGCCCCATATAACCTCTCTCCATCCCCTCCCCCCTCCTCTCCCCGATTCGGGGAGAGGAGGGGGACAAAGGGGGAGAAGAGAGGTCTTGGCGGTAGGGAGCCCGCATGGGTACAGAGGCCCCCCCAAGACCCTCGCAGGGGGGGGGTGTACCTCCTGCACCCCTGTCGCGGATGCCAGGTTCATAAAACTGTCCGTCCCTGAACCCGCGTAACGGGGGGCTAGGGTGAGGCCTGGTTAGGCCGACATTCTGCTTATCTCGTGAGTTCATCATCTATCCATGACCGACATTCTCTCCACTCTTGACAGCGCGCAGCGGGAAGCCGTCACGGCTATAGAAGGGCCTGTTCTCGTTCTGGCCGGGCCCGGCTCCGGCAAGACGCGCGTCCTCACCCATCGCATCGCCTACCTGGTGCGGGGCTGCGGATTAGACCCGTATAACATCATGGCCGTCACCTTCACCAACAAGGCCGCGCGCGAGATGGGCGAGCGTACCGAGCGTCTTCTGGGCGGCCAGTTGCGCGGCCTCACCATCGGCACCTTTCACAGCATCTGCTCACGACTTCTGCGGCGCGAGGCCGAAGCCATCGGCCTGCCGTCCAACTTCGTCATCTATGACGAGGGCGATCAACTGACCTTGGCGCGGCAAGCCCTTAAAGACCTGAACCTGGATGAGAAACTCTATCGCCCGCAGGCGATGCTGGGGGCCATCTCCAAGGCCAAATCCGAACTCCTTTTGCCCGACGAATATCCTGTGCAGACCTACTGGCAAGAGGTGGACCGTCGCGTCTATGTCCGCTATCAGGAGTTGCTGGCGGCCAACCGCGCCCTAGATTTTGACGACCTCCTCCTGCGAGCGGCGCGCCTCTTGCGCGACCACGCAGACGTGCGCGCCAAATATCAGCGACGCTATGTGCAGGTCCTGGTGGACGAGTTCCAGGATACCAACGTCGCGCAATATGAGTTGGTCAAGTTGCTGACAGGCGATCGGCGCAATATCTTTGTCGTCGGTGATGAAGATCAGAGCATCTATCGGTGGCGTGGCGCAGACTACCGCAACGTCGCGCGCTTTAAAGAGGACTATCCCGACCATCGCCTCATCTTGCTGGAGCGAAATTATCGCTCCACCCAGACGATCCTGGATGCGGCCAACGCCGTCATCGCGCAGAACGTTCATCGCCACCCCAAGCGCCTGCACACGGACAAAGGTAAAGGCCCCCGCGTCACCGTCTTTGAGGCATACAACGAGCAGGAAGAGGGGAGTTACGTGGCGGAGACTATCGCGCGCCTGGTGGAGAGTGGCGACTACCGACCGGGAGATTTCGCGGTGATGTACCGCACCAATGCGCAATCGCGGCCGGTGGAAGAAGCATTCCTGGCGCGCGGGATGCGCTACAAACTGGTCGGCGCCACGCGCTTCTACGACCGCAAGGAGATCAAGGACGCGATCGGTTATCTGCGCCTGGTGCACAATCCCGACGATCAGGTGAGCCTGGAACGGGTCATCAATGTGCCGCCACGTAAAATCGGCGAAAAGACGGTTGAGAAGTTATTTGATTGGGCTTCGCAGAACGGCTGGACGATCTGGGAAGCCTTGCAACAGGTTCGCGCGAAGACGCGTGAGGCCAGGAAGGGTGAGAAGGCGACTCCGTTCGGGCCAGCCGAGTACACTAGGTTAAATGAATTCACCGCGCTCCTGGCAGGTTGGCGCGAACTGCGCGACGAAGTCTCCGTCGCGGCGCTCTTGGGGCGGGTGCTGGAAGAATCGGGCTATGCGGCATGGATCAGGGACGGCACGGATGAAGGCGAGGAGCGTTGGCAAAACCTGCAGGAACTTCTGACGGTCGCTTCGGAATACAGCGCACTCCCACCGGAGACCGCGCTGACCACCTTCCTGGAAGAGGCGGCATTGGTGTCGGACGTGGACAACCTGGAGGAGAACAGCGACGCGCCGACCCTTCTGACCTTGCACATGGCGAAAGGGTTAGAGTTTCCCGTCGTCTTCATCACGGGCCTGGAGGAGGGCATCCTGCCCCACAGCCGCAGCCAGGATGATCCGGAGGAGATGGAGGAGGAACGACGGCTCTGCTACGTGGGCATCACCCGCGCTAAGGAGCGGCTCTATCTGATCTACGCCTTCCGCCGCACGCGCTGGGGCACCAGCGACGTCTCGGAACCGTCTCGCTTCCTGCAAGACATACCACCTCATCTGATTGAAGGGCGCGCTGCCGCGCAGAGTACGACGTTGCATCGGCGGGCCTCGCGCGAGGCGGCCATCCGCCGTGAGACGGCCTGGGCGCGGGAAGCAGCCGTCGTCCGGCCTCCATCCCCTTTGCCCTTCGCCGTGGGCGATCGGGTGAACCATGCCATCTTTGGGGCCGGCACCGTCATCGCCATCACTCCTGCCGGCGATGATGCCGAGGTGCAGGTGGCGTTCCAGGGCAGGGGCATCAAGCGGCTTCTGGCAAGCCTCGCCAAACTGGAGAAGATCACGAGGTAGAACGGGATCGCCATGCGCCGTCTTCTTACGCTGTGGGTGGTGCTGGCCCTTTGGGGCGCGCTGGTGGTTCCTCTCGCGCATCAAGAGCGCACAGGTGCCGAAGCGTCTGACTTGTGGGGAAGTTTACCCCTCACCCTCGTTCCCTCTCCCGCAAGCAGGAGAGGGGGGATGGCTACAACCCTCTCTCCAGAGGGGAGAGGGAAGGGTGAGGGGCGATCCGACTCTCACAGTCAGTTACTTGCCGATGTGCCTACTTCGTCCAAGATCGCCCCCTTTCTGGCACGGCAATTAGAGGCAGGCGGTGAGGTAGAGTTCTTCATTCGGCTGCGAGAACAGGCCGACCTGAGTAAGAGCGTCCGCTTGAATGCCAAAGCCGCGCGGGGCCGCTACGTCTATGATCAACTGCGCCGCGTCGCCCAACGTTCACAAGCAGGGTTGGTGCGCTGGCTGGAGGCGCGCGGCATCGCCTATCGGCGATTCTACATCGTCAACATGATCCTGGTGCGGGGCGATGCCACGTTGGCAGAAGCACTGGCCGCGCGCCCCGACGTGGAACGATTGGAAGCGAACCCGACGGTGCGTGCCGCGCTCTCGCGCCCACCCTCGCAGGTAGAATCCGCGCCTGCCGAGACCGACCTCATCTCCTGGGGCGTGTCAGATATTCAGGCTAACCAGGTCTGGAGCCTGTATGGCGTGCGGGGACAGGGCATCGTCGTCGCGGGCAACGACACAGGGATAGATTGGGATCATCCTGCGTTGAAGCCGCACTATCGCGGCTGGAACGGCACAACTGCGGACCACAACTACAACTGGCACGATGCCATCCACGGCGACATCGGCACGCCCAACTCCAACCCTTGCGGCTACAACCTGGACGCGCCGTGCGATGACGATGATCACGGCACACACACTATGGGGACGATGATCGGCGACGACGGCGCGGGGAACCAGATCGGTGTCGCGCCGGGCGCGCGGTGGATCGGTTGCCGCAACATGGATAACGGCGATGGCAATCCCGCCTCCTATACCGAGTGTTTTGAGTTCTTTCTGGCTCCCTATCCCATCGGCGGCAATCCCCTGACCGACGGCAGGCCCGACCTCGCGCCCGACATCGTCAACAACTCCTGGGGTTGCCCCCCAAGCGAAGGCTGCGCGGCAGATACTCTGAAGCAGATCGTGGAGACGGTGCGCGCTGCGGGTATCCTGGTAGTCGCTTCCGCGGGCAACGGTGGCCCCGCCTGCGGCTCGGTGAACACCCCACCCTCCATCTACAGCGCCTCTTTCAGCGTAGGTGCTTATGATGCCGGGCACTTCATCGCCTGGTTCAGCAGCCGAGGGCCGGTGACGATAGACGGTAGTGGGCGCATTAAGCCAGACCTGGCCGCACCGGGAGTTAACATCCGCTCCAGCGTGCGAGGAACCGGCTACCAAGCGGGCTGGAGCGGTACCTCCATGGCCGCTCCTCACGTCGCCGGTGCGATCGCGCTCCTCTGGTCTGCCGATCCTTCTTTGCGGGGGAACATCAACGAGACCGAGACCATCGTCACGCAGGCCGCCACTCCTCAGATAGAGACGGTTTGCGGTGGCGACACCGGTGGGCAGCCTAACAACGTCTGGGGTTGGGGACGACTCAACGCGCGGGCTGTGCTGGAGCGGGCTCTGCCGCCTGGAATGCTCTCCGGCCGTGTGACGAGCGAGATAACAGGCGCGGGACTATCCGGCGTGATGCTGACCCTGCAAAAGGTGGAGACGGGCATCGTGGTGACCACGACAACGGATGCTTCCGGTTTCTACACGCGGACACTTCTGAGCGGAAGTTACGTCATCGCCGCGTCGCTAACGGGCTTTCAGAACGCGACGGCAGGGCCTCTCGCCGTGCCGGGCGGGGGCGCGGCGACCCAAGATCTCGCGCTGGCTCCTCTCTCCCCCACGCCGACCCCTGAGAGGCGGCAAATCTTCCTGCCACTGGTGTTCAAATATAGCCGATGAGGATAAAGCCCGCTACGTTGAGGCCCGCTCCAGATAACGGCGCAAGAGGTCCAGCGCGGCCTGGGCAGATTGAGCCTTGTTCGCCTCGCGATCCCCCTGCCAGATATGGCGCTCGCCCCATTCGGTTTCACGCGCCGAGAGGTGAATGTAAGTCAGCCCCACGGGCTTGCCCGGCGCGGAACCGCCCGGCCCGGCAATGCCGGTGATGCTCACCGCGATATCGGTGCCAAAGAGGCGGCGCGCGCCCTGGGCCATCTCCCGCGCCGTCTCCGCGCTGACCGCGCCGTGATCATATAGCGTAGAGGGGCGCACGCCAAGGATGCGTTCCTTGGCTCCATTGTCGTAGGCTATTACTCCCCCCATAAAATAGCGAGAACTGCCGGGCACATTGGTCAGACGATGGCCGACGAGGCCGCCGGTGCATGACTCGGCCAAGGCCAACGTTAGCCCTTGCCCGGCCAGCAGATTGCCCACTTGCTCCTCCAGGTTTTCGCCCATCGCATCCCCCCAAAGGATTATGATTGACTTTATCCAGAGACCATATTATACTCCATCGGTAGAAGCCGCGCCCGTGTGCATGCTGGCGAATAGGGCTCAGCGGAGATTGCAAGAAGATGGAACGACATCGCGTGCGGCCAGGCACCACCGTTGACCTCAGCCAATGGGACCCCGACGATACCGATGGCTTCCAGGGAAGCAAGGCAGAGGCAGAGGAGAGGCTTTCCCGGCTCAACAAGGAATTGTCAGAACTTCAGGAACTCCTTTACGCCGAACACAAGCACAAGGTTCTGATTGTGTTGCAGGCTATGGACACAGGAGGCAAAGATAGCACTATCCGCCATGTTTTCAAGGGCGTCAACCCACAAGGCGTGCGGATTGCCAACTTCAAAGTCCCCACACCGGAGGAACGCGACCACGATTATCTGTGGCGGGTGCATAAGCAGGTGCCCGGCAGAGGCGAAATCGTGGTCTTCAACCGCAGCCATTACGAAGATGTGCTGGTGGTGCGCGTCCATGATATTGTTCCGCCCAACGTGTGGGGCAAGCGTTACCACCATATCAACGAGTTTGAGAAGACACTAGCCGAAGAGGGCACGACGATTTTGAAGTTTTACCTGCACATCAGCCCGGACGAGCAGAAGAAACGTCTGCAAGAACGACTGGATGACCCTCGCAAGCGATGGAAGTTCAATGTTGCCGACCTGAAGGAACGGGAACTGTGGCCGGAATATATGCGGGCGTATGCAGATGCCCTGAGCAAGACCAGCACCGAGTGGGCCCCCTGGTATATTGTTCCTGCCAATCGTAAATGGTATCGCAACCTCGTGGTGGCGAGCGTCATCGTGGAGACGCTGCGAGGGCTGAATATGCGCTATCCGGAGCAGGTGGAGAACCTGGACCACGTTGTCATCGTATAAATCTCAAGCAGGAGGTTTCCGAATTGTTTCTCCTACGGAGCAGAAAATGGCCGTTGGCCGTCGCCGCCGTGCTAGCCGTGCTGTTGGCTGCCTGCGCGTCTGCCAGGCCGGCGCAAAAGAGCAACATCAAACAGTGGGACAAGCCGCCGGCGATGACCATTGACCCTACCAAAACCTATGTGGCGATCCTCAAGACGGAGAAGGGCGACATCAAAGTGCAACTTTTTGCAGACAAAGCGCCCAAGACGGTCAACAATTTCGTGTTCCTGGCCCGTCAGGGCTACTATGACAACACCACCTTCCATCGCGTGCTGAAAGACTTCATGGCACAGGGCGGTGACCCCACCGGTACGGGCGGCGGTGGGCCTGGCTATCGCTTCGAAGATGAGATTGACTCCACCCTCAAGTTTGACGATGGTGGCTACCTGGCGATGGCGAACGCCGGGCCAAATACCAACGGCAGCCAGTTCTTCATTACCTTCGTCCCGACACCTTGGTTGGACGGCAACCATACCATTTTCGGCAAGGTGGTAGAGGGGATGGAGGTGGTGAAGTCGCTAACCCTGCGTGACCCTTCCGAAAACCCTAACTTCCGGGGCGATTTGTTGAAGACGATCATCATTGAGGAATCGCCCTGACCGCTATACCCCTTCTCATTCGGATTCCATCGGCCAGGCTCTTCGCGCTCTGGCCGGGATCATTCGTCGGCGGCCCAGGCAAGCCGTAAAATCCAAGATATGATGGCGTTGGTGTAGGGGCGTTGCCTGCAACGCCCCTTTGCTTTCCGGCAGGCCGACGGTGTAGGCGAGCGTGACGAGAGCCACCATCTGCTCTCTGTGCCGTACGAGGCATGGGGATAATTACCCACGCGCGAAATGGCGGCTTCACTGGATAGACACGGCGCGCTCAATGTGATATGCTTTTATTAGGGTCTTGGGCAATTCGTTTCCGGAAGCCACGCCTCTCCTGGAAAGGTTCAGGTGATTTATGGACGCGCTGCGTGACACAATCGCCGTGGTCGGCCTGCTGCTGGTGCGGTTGGGCATACCGCTTCTCATCAGTCTGGGCATCGGCTACTGGCTGGTGCAACTGGATAACCGCTGGCGTATCGCCGACGCCGGGCAGAGGTGCTGGGATGTAAAGAAGTGCCCTCCGGAACAGCGCTCGCGCTGCACGGCCTATCAGCATCCCGACATCCCGTGCTGGGCCATCGTGCGGGCTACCGAGGGGCAGTTACGCCCCCAGTGCGTTGGTTGCCCGGCCTTCGCGCCGCGCCCGGCCACTTAGAAGTGAAGGAAGATGGGAGAACCATCCACCCTTGCCGACATCTCGCTCAACCTAGTAGCCCCGCGCCGTCGGCGTGCCCCCGCGCCGGAGCCGATCATCCAGCGGCTGCCCCTTTATCTTGGCTGCCTGCGAGAACTGCGGGCTGCCGGTAAGACCTACGTTTCTTCCGATGAATTGGGCGCGCGAGTGGGAATCTGCGGCGCGTTGGTGCGCTCTGACCTGGCTCATTTCGGCGCGTTCGGCGTGCGAGGCTTGGGATACGATATTGAATGCCTGGCTACCGCGCTGGAGCAAGTTCTAGGCGTCAACCGCAAGTGGGACGTGGTTCTGGTTGGCGCGGGAGAACTGGGATGCGCGCTCGCCGTCTCCGAATGGTTTCAGGATAGCGCTTTTCGCTTGTCTGCCGTCTTTGACTGCGATCCCCAGCAGGTCCGCAGACAGGTCGGTGACCTGACCGTGGCGAACCTGTCCGACGCGCCGCGTTGGATTCGCGAGCACAATGTGAAGATCGCCATCCTCACCTGCCGGGGCTGCGATGTGCAGGCTGTGGCCGACCTTCTCATTGGCGCAGGCGTGCGTGTCATCCTCAACTTCACCTCTCGCGTCCTGCAAGTCCCTCCAGAGGTACGCCTCACCCACTTTAACCCTGTGGCTGCGCTGCAAGAGATGGTCTGCCATTTGGATAGCGGCCAGGCCCGGCCATCGTCCTAGACCAACAGGCCCGATGCGCAGCCTCGCTTGATGTCCTCAATAGCGTAAATTGCCTGCTCCATGCCGCGCGGGCGTGCGCCCAGGTTTTTGCCCGCGCTGGCCGCGACCTGACTGCCGGTATCCCACCGCACGCGGCCCCACGAAGAGGGAATCCCAGGCGACGCAAGAAATCGCGCGTGGCTTTCATCTTGTTGACTTTCCGGCCCACTCCCGTTAAAATGGAATTCGTTATCGCGAACAAATGACTATCTGGAAGAGCCTATCATGTTTCGTCAGATGCTGCGCGCCAAGATTCACCGGGCTACGGTGACCGGCGCGGACTTGAACTACATGGGGAGCCTCACCTTGGACGCAAAACTGCTGGCAGCAGCCGGCATCCTCCCTTACGAACGCGTCCTGGTGGTGGATATAGACAACGGCAACCGCTTTGAAACCTATACCATCGCCGGCCCGCCAGGTTCCGGCGCGGTGGTGATGAACGGCGCGGCCGCGCGATTGGTGCAAAAGGGCGATAAGGTTATCATCATGTCTTTCGCTTATCTGGAAGAGCACGAGTTGCCTAAGTGGGAGCCGCGCGTCGTCTTCGTGGACGATAAGAACCAAGTCACGCAGGTGGCGACCGGCGCGCTAGAGATGGAGACCTGGGCCGGCGAGAGCAATTGATAAAAGAAGCCCCCACCCTGGCCCTCCCCCGTTT
>FWPU01007015.1_pt1 | contig 21426 bp, 16 predicted proteins | sample 2228361 | NCBI WGS metagenome assembly FWPU01 (sample SAMEA103939777, study PRJEB20133) | metagenome
TAGGCGAGGGCATTGCCCTCGCCTACCCAGGCCGCGGGGTTGTTGCGCGACGTGGAGATCAATGGGCCGGATAACAGGCTAAGGCTCGATATCGGCGACCGACTCCACGATGCGGCCGGGACGATAGGGAAAACGATCCACGTCTCCGCGCCGGGTGACGCCGCTGAGCACCAGGATCGTGTCCAGGCCGGTTTGCACACCGGCGATGATATCGGTGTCCATGCGGTCGCCGATCATTACGGTGTTCTCCGAGTGGGCAGCGATGTGTTTCAGCGCCATGCGCATCATCAGTGGGTTAGGCTTGCCGACGAAGAACGCACTGACGCCGCTGGCCTTTTCGATCAATGCCGCGATCGCGCCGCAGGCCGGCACCGTGCCGCCCTCGCCAGGACCGTTCGGATCGGGGTTGGTGGCGATGAAGCGCGCACCGGCCTCGATCAGCCGCACGGCCTGTGTGAACAGCTCCAGGGTGTAGTTGACCGATTCTCCCAACACGACATAATCGGGCTGGCGGTCGGTGATGATGTAGCCGACATTGTGGATGGCCCACGTGAGGCCGCTATCGCCGATCACAAACGCGGTGCCGTTGGGCCGCTGGGCCTGCAGGAAGCGCGCCGTTGCCATGGCCGAGGTGAAGATGTCGTCTGCCGTCACCTCCAGCCCCAGCCCCTGGAGGCGATGTGCCAGATCGCCCGGCGTGAAACGCGAGTTGTTGGTGAGGATCAAGAAGCGCGCCCGGCGCTCCTTCAGTCGCGCCAGGAAGCGATCGGCGCCGGGGATGAGCGCGCCACCGCGCACGAGCACGCCGTCCATGTCAATGAGATAGTTTTTCGGCGGTTCCATCGGTTCCCTCCTTCGGTCGGTGTACCGACCCTCAGATTGCTTCCAGGCGACGAAGCACCGCCGGGAATTCCGGCAGTTCGCGGATGCGCGCGTGCGGCAGGATGGCCGGGTCGTCCTCCTGCCGATGCGCCACTTCGATGAGCACGGCCCACATGCCCACCCCCTGCGCGCCGGCCACATCGGCGTACAGCCGATCCCCCACGTAGACCACCCGCTCGGCCGGCAGGCCCAGCGCGGCCAGGCCGGCTCGAAAGATGGCCGGATGCGGCTTGGCCACCCGCACCTCCGACGAGTAGATGCGCACCGGGAAAAACTCGAGCAGGCCACGACGGGCAAGCGTGCGATCCATCAGCGGACCAGGCTGGAGCGTGTTGGAGATCACGCCGAGCCGATAGCCGTGCGCTCTCAACGCGCTGAGTAGCTCGATGGCGCCGGTGCGCAGGCCGGCGCTGTCGGCAGCCGGCTCATAGAACGCGTCGCCGGCCGTGCGCACATGGTTCTCATCGGCCGGCAGGCCCATCTGCGGCAGGAACGTGCGCATCACATCGTAGATGTCCAGTCCGCGCTGTTGCGCCACGGCTGCCCGATACCTCGTCTCACTCTCGTGCGCCAATGCGGCCGCGAAGCCGGCCGGATCGGCGATCGACGCGCCCAGCGCGGCCAGCGCGGCACAGACACGCGCAGCGCGCGCCATCAAGCGCGCCTCGTAGTCCCCACGGCCCTCTCCCAGGTCCACAAGGGTGTCGCCGAGATCAAAAAGAACGGCTGCAAGCTTGCCCATATCACTGCTGCGCCAGCTTCTTCTTGCGCTCTTCCGCTTTGCGCGCGATGCGATTGAACGTGCTGGTGATTCCCATCGCTTTTTTCACCTCGCGCAGGGTCTGAGCCGCGACCTCGCGATAGCGGAGCGTGCCATCGTAGATGATCTCGTCCACCAGGCCGCTCTGCGAGGCATAGTAGGCCACGCGGTCGCGGATCGGATCGAGGAACGCGTTGAGCGCCTTCGCCAGCCGCTCTTTCACCTCGACATCGCCGATCTTGCCGGCCCGATAGCGCGCCTTGATCTCCTCCAGGCCGGCCTTATCCGGATCGAAGTGGTCGAGGTAGGTGAAGACCGGATTGCCCTCGACGTTGCCGGGGATGTCGGCGTGGATGCGGTTGGGGTCGGTGTACATGCTGAAGACGCGCTTGCGCACGGTCGCCGCATCATCGGTCAGGAAGATCACGTTCCCCAGCGATTTGCTCATCTTAGCCTGGCCATCGGTACCGGGCAGCGTATCCCCTTCGACCAGATCGTCCGGGATGGGGAAGAGCTCGCCGTACTGGTTGTTGAAACGGCGGGCCAATTCACGCGTGATCTCGACGTGAGCCTGGTTGTCTTTGCCCACGGGCACCAGGTGCGCTTTCGGCAGCAAGATATCGGCCGCCTGGAGGACGGGATAGCCCAGCAGGCCGAACGGGATGGTCTCTTCGTCCATCAAGGCCGCGCGCGCCATCTCCTTGATGCTCGGCAGGCGGGCCAGCCGGGGCACGGTGACCAGGTTGCCCAACAGCAACGCCAGCTCGTATGTCTCGTGGATCGCCGACTGGAGGAAGATCGTGGACACGGTGGGGTCTATGCCGACGCCCAGGTAGTCCAGCACCATGCCGCGCGCGTTGTCCGCGACCTGAGCGATCTCTTCCTTGCTGTTCTTCGTGGTCAACATGTGCAGGTCGGCGATGATGAAATAGCATTCATACTCGTGTTGCAGGCGCACGCGATGGCGCAGGCTGCCCACGTAGTGGCCCAAATGCAGGCGACCGGTCGGCCGGTCACCGGTGAGAATACGTCGTTTCTCGCTCATCGTTCTCCTCCGATCATGATCGGGGCCGCCGAGAAGGTCTCTCCGCGGCCGCCAATGAAAACGCCTCGCCCCTGGAAAGCACGCCAGGGACGAGGCGTCCACCTCGCGGTACCACCCTGTTTGAGTCGAACACCATCCGACCCCACCTCTGCCGATGCAGGACCTGGCGACCACGACGCATAAGCCCGGTCGCACAGCCCTCCACATCGCGCGCCCTGATAACGGCGGCGTCTCCGGGGTAGCCTACTCGTCGGCTGCACAAGGCAACCCGACAGGTCTGCTGTTCGGGCCGCCCTGCCTGGCGGCCGACTTTCGGTACCCGACTCCCCGGCCCATTCACCGGCGCCGTTGATACCTCGCTCGCACCTCCGGAGGCTCTCTGAATCCCGGTCTGCCGGTTACTTTTCCGGTTCACAGTCGTTTGTATTTCGCTTGCAGGCAGAGTATGCCACAAGGAGGCTGCGCTGTCAAACCGTTGCGGTGCACACGGGCCCCGAAATTGACAAGAGGGGCCAAGATGTTACAATATAAACAATGCCAACCTCGTTCCGGTTTCCCCGAACCGAGTGCGCTTCGGTGTTCTTGTTCCTGCGGTGTAACTCATCTCGATCAGATTTCAGGTGACGGCTGGCCGATTGCGCGCGGCCGTCATTGTGATGCTTTGCGGTCTCGTTCGGTAAAGCCCGGCAGTGGCCGGGCAGACGTCTGAGAAGGGAGCGAAAAGATGCCGCCGAAAGCAGAGCCGATCGTGCGTGGCGAATGGGAGTGCATGGAGTGCGGATACATCGAGAAGGGCAGCGAGGCCCGCCGGCCGGCGCAGTGCCCGGAGTGCGGCGCGCCTGCCAGCGCGCTCGAATTCTTCGCGGACGATGACTGGATCGAGACCGGGGAAGCGGACGAGGAGTGGAACGATGAGAACGAATGGGCAGATGAGGATCGCGACGCGCTGTAGCGACCTGGGTGCACCCGCCTCCCAGGCCTTGGGATGCATTCGCTTCAGCCGAACGCCGGCCTCATCATCACCCCTGCAATCGAGAGTTAGACGGGATTGCGGGGGTGTCGTTTGTCTGCGCGCAGCGATTCGATAGCCGATGCTGCGGCACGAGTTGCCAGCTTGTATTGCAACCAAAAAAGCCCGGCGGACGGCGCCTGGCATTCCAATGTTTTCCTGGAGGGACACACCATGTTTGATGTCGCAGAGTTGATGGAGCGGAGCGAAGAGCCTCCCCAACAGAGCTTAAGTGGAGCATCGTCTCAGCTGCGCTGCAGCGCAGGGACGCGGCGCGCTGCCATCTGGGCCGACGTGCCCGAGGCGCAGTGGAACGACTGGCGCTGGCAGCTCAGCCATCGGCTGAATTCGCTGGAGGAGCTGAGCCAGATCATCCGTCTGACGGAGGAGGAGATAGCCGGCTGCCGCAGTCCTCATTTCCGGGTAGATATCACGCCCTATTTTGCCTCGTTGATTGATCCCGACGACCCGAACTGCCCCATTCGGCGTCAGGTCATCCCGACCGGCAAAGAGCTGCTGCCGTTTGACGGCATGGTGGCCGATTCGCTGAACGAGGACGGCCACAGTCCGGTGCCGGGCTTGGTGCACCGCTATCCCGACCGGGTGCTGATGCTGGTGACGACCCAGTGCGCCAGCTATTGCCGCTACTGTACGCGCAGCCGCCTCGTCGGCGATCCCGCCGCGCAATTCAGCCGGGCCGACTACGACCGGCAGATTGACTACATCGCGCGCACGCCGCAGGTGCGCGATGTGCTGCTTTCGGGCGGCGATCCGTTGATCCTGCCCCCACGCATCCTGGAGGATCTGCTGCGCCGGTTGCGTGCCATCGAGCACGTGGAGATCATCCGCATCGGCAGCCGCGTGCCGGTTTTTCTGCCGCAGCGCATCACCCCTGACCTGACGGAGATGCTGCGTCGCTATCATCCGCTGTGGATGAATCTCCATTTCAATCATGCCAAAGAACTCACCCCCGAAGTGGGGGTCGCGCTGGCGCGGCTGGCAGATGCCGGCATCCCGCTCGGCGCCCAGACGGTATTGCTGGCCGGGATTAACGATTCGGTGGCGGTAATGAAGGAGCTGGTGCACAAGCTGGTGCGCCACCGGGTGCGACCCTACTACCTCTATCAGTGCGACCTGGTCGAGGGCGCGGGCCATTTCCGCACGACGGTCAGCAAGGGGATCGAGATCATCGAAGGGCTGCGCGGGCACACGAGTGGCTATGCCATCCCGACCTATGTGGTGGACGCGCCCGGCGGCGGCGGCAAGATCCCGGTGATGCCCCAGTACCTGATCAGCCAGGCGCCGGGCAAAGTCGTGTTGCGCAACTTCGAGGGGTTCATCACCACGTACAACGAGCCGAACGACTACACCGGCCACACCGCTGCCCGGCCTGAGGTCGCACGGCCACCACACGAGATCGGCCGCGAGGGTGTCCACGGACTCCTGACGGGCGCAGCCTCATGCATCAAACCGGAAGGCTTCGACCAACGTCATGCCCGGCCGGGCGTAGTGCGCTGGGATCCGCCGCCGGCCATCCCCACAACAGCGCCTTCCGGCAACGGCCATTCGCACGGCGGCGACCGGTCCGCGTGAAGGCACATTGCATCTACGTGCCAGGCACCGTCCCGGGTGCCTGGCATGGCTGACGACGCTGTTCGAGTTCGAGAGGCAGACTGATGGCACAGGTTATCCTCGCCTATAATCTCATCAAGCCGGAAATGTTGTGTCAGGAGCCGCTGGATCGCACGGCCGAGCTGGACAGTGAGGCAACCATTTCGGCTGTGACGGCGGCATTGGAAGCCGGAGGCCATCGGGTGATCCCGTTGGATGTAGATCATCGGGTATGTAGCAGGCTGCTCGAGGCGCGCGGCGACATCGTCTTCAACATCGTTGAAGGTCTGCGCGGCGAGAGCCGCGAGGCGCAATTCCCTGCTCTGTTAGAGATGCTCGGCATTCCCTACACCGGCTCGGGCGTCTTGACCCTGGCCACTTGTCTGGACAAGGCACGTACCAAGGAAGTACTGGCGTATCACGGGATCTTCACGCCGCCGTTCCAGGTGATGCGGACGCCGGAAACGCCCCTGGACCCACGATTGCATTTCCCGTTGATCGTCAAGCTTCTGCACGAAGGCTCCAGCATGGGCCTGTCGCCGGCCTCGATCGTAGAGGACGCGAGCGCCTTGCGCCGTCAGGTCGAGGCGGTCTGGCAGATCTACAATGAGCCGCTGCTGGTCGAAGAATTCATCCGGGGCCGCGAGTTCAGCGTGGGCGTGCTCGGCAACGAAGCGCCGATCGTCTTGCCGATTGGCGAATATGTTTTTCGGGATCCGCAAGGCATCGTGCTGTTCGTGCCCGACGATCCGGTGGCAGAGATGGCGATTGCGGTGCGTGGGGAATCTTTGCCCCCCTTCGCCCCCATGCACACCACGGTCTGCCCGGCCGATATCGAGCCCATGCTCGCAGCACGGATACAGGAGACAGCACTGGCCGTCTATCGCATCCTGGGCCTGCGCGATTGGGGCCGCATGGAGATGCGGCTGGGACCGGACGGCCGGCTCTATGTCCTGGACGTGAATCCGATTGCCGGCATTGACCCCAGTTACACCCTGCCGCGCCAGGCACGTGCTGCCGGCATGAGCTATGCCGACCTGGTCAACGCGATCTTGAATTATGCGCTGGCCCGCTACGGGCTGGCATGAGTCCCGGAGGAGACATGGGACTGAACGTGGCCGTACTGGCCAATCTGAAACAGAACGCGCCGCACTACGACGGCATGCCCGCGGATGCCTGGGCTGATCTGGATTCCCCGATCACCGTCCAGGCGATCTGCGCGGCGCTGGAAGCCGGCGGACACCGCGCGACGTTCCTGGAGGGTGACCTTTCCCTGGTAGAGACCCTGCCCAGGCTGAAGCCGGACATCTGCTTCAACATCTGCGAGGGGCACTGGGGCGACTCGCGTGAATCGCACGTGCCGGCGCTGCTCGAGATGATGCGCATCCCGTATACCGGCAGCGGCGTGCTCACATTGGCGCTCACCCTGGACAAGCCGATGACCAAGCGTTTGCTGGCATTTCACGGCCTGCCCACACCGGCATTTCAGGTCTTCGAGCGCGTCGACGAACCGCTCGATGCCGATCTGACGTTTCCGCTTTTCGTCAAGCCGAGCCGTGAGGGTACCGGCATGGGGGTGAGCGGCACTTCGATCGTGTACACCGAGACGGAGCTGCGCGACCGCCTGGCCGAGCAGCTGGCGCGCTACCGCCAGCCGATCCTGGTGGAACGCTTCATCCGTGGCCGCGAGGTCACCGCCGGCGTCATCGGCAACCTGCGGCCGCCGGTGGCCCGGCGCCTGCCCGACGATGAGTTGGCTCGCCGCGTGATGCACGGGCTGCGTTTCCTGCCGCCCCTGGAGGTGGACTTCACGCAGTATCCGGCCAGCGAGGGCGGGGTCTATACCAACCGGATGAAGACAGAGTGGGCGGACAGTTTCCACTACCTGTGTCCCGCGCCGATCGCCCCTCAACTGCTCCAACAGCTCAACTGGCTGACGGCCGCGGTCTTCCGCGTCACCGGCTGCGCGGACGTGGCACGGGTAGATTTCCGCCTGGACGCCGATGAGGGCGACCGGCCGTACATCCTGGAGGTCAACCCGTTGCCCGGCCTCCATCCAGGAGTGAGCGACCTGGTGCTGGAAGCCAGAGCCATGGGCATGGCGTATGAGCAGTTGATCAACGAGATCCTTCAAGCCGCCTGCGCGCGCCATCGCCTGGTCTGAGAGGCCTTTCGCGCATGGCGCAAATTTGCGTAACTTGACGATTTGTGGCATTCTCCAGACCGCCACCTGCATGGGCCGACGGGGGAGATATTCCGACAGGCCGTCGGCGCACAGCGGCAGCGTCCGCCGACCCGGTCGTAATGCGCCGAACGCCGGGAGCGTTCACGCAGGCATATCTCTGGCGGCATAGACCTCATGTGGAGTGGCACGCTTCTTCAATTCCATTGGAGGAGGAAACGCCATGACCGTCAAGGTGTTTTGTAAACTCGCTGACTGCGTTAACTGGGATAATGGGTTGTGTGGCGCCGAAGAGATTCGCATTGACCGCGAAGGATATTGCGCCACGTATGAAGAGATCCCCGAGGAAGCAACGGATGAGCTCGACATCTCTGGACATGCCGAAGAGGTGAACTGGGAAGAAGAGGAAGATGAAGAGCTCGAGTTGGATGAGTTGGGCGAGGACGAGTGGGAGGAATTCGAGGAAGAAGAAGAGGAAGAGCTTGAGGAGGAAGAGGACCTGGACGATTGGGCTTCTGAGACCGGCGCTCGTGGCCGGCGTTGATCTGCTTCGTTCTCCGTCCTTTGCCATCTTCTTCTGGTCCGCAGACAGGCCAAAACCCCATACGCACGCATGGGCACCGCGAGGCGCTCGTCGCCTCGCGTGCCCTGCATTTCCGGCGCTGGCTTCGGCTCCTACAACTTTCGTCGGCCATGTCAGATTTGGGCCGTGAACTACGCTAAACAGGGCCGTTCGGGACGGTTCTCCCATTGCTGATCCCTTGTTGCCTTATTTGACCTGATTTTGCATTTATGGTATAGTCAAAGAGTTAGATCGTATACCGACATGTCCTCGTTATCTGCCCCGGGCGGCTATTACGGTGAGCCACGAAGTCAGTATATCGGCCCGTGAAGGGCGGCAAGGACATAGGCTGATTGTCCGCTTTTGGACTTTATCCTCTATTCATTGATTATTTTCCTGCGACGTGATCGGGTTCGGGCTTGCCGAATGCGCATACCCGGCCAGAGCGACGTCAATCCCAATGATAGGACCATACAACAGGCAGCGTCTCAAAAAGACCTGTCCGGACTTCGCAATCGTTGCTATTCTCGCTTCCTGACGCGCGCGGTGCTCGTGAGGGCATGGCCCGCGCGGCAGTTTGGCATGCCGAACGGAGTATGAAGCATGAATATTGCTGAACTCGAATCGAAAACCCTCGTCGAACTGCAAGAGATGGCGCGTTCGATGGGCGTCACCGGCTATACCCGCCTCAAGAAGTACGACCTGATCATGCGTCTGCTCAAAGCAGACACAGAGGCCCAAGGGCTGATCTTCGGCGGCGGCACCCTGGAGATCATCCAGGATGGCATCGGCTTTTTGCGCGCTGACAAGCGCATGAATCCCGGGCCGGACGACGTCTACATCTCACAAAGCCAGATCCGCCGGTTCGGCCTGCGCACCGGCGACTTCGTCGTCGGCCAGGTGCGCCCGCCGAAAGAATCGGAGAAATATTACGGGCTCCTCAAAGTCGAGGCAGTCAACGGGCTGGACCCGGAAGAGGCGAAGAAGCGCCCCAAATTCGAGGAGCTGACGCCGATCTTCCCCAACCAACAGTTGGTCCTGGAGACGCAGCCCTCTATCCTGGCCACCCGCCTGATTGACATGATCGCACCGATCGGTCGCGGCCAGCGCGGCCTGATCGTCTCGCCACCCAAGGCCGGTAAGACCACGATCCTGAAGCAGATCGCCAACGGCATCACGGCGAACTTCAGCGATGTGTACCTGATGGTGTTGCTGATCGGCGAGCGGCCGGAGGAAGTGACCGACATGGATCGCTCGGTCGAGGCCGAAGTGCTCAGTTCGACCTTCGATGAGCCGGTGCAATCGCATGTGCGCGTGGCCGAGATGGGGCTGGAACGTGCCAAGCGCCTGGTCGAGGCCGAACGCGATGTGGTGATCCTGCTCGACTCCATCACGCGGCTGACCCGGGCCTACAACCTGACGGTGCCGGCCTCAGGCCGCACGCTCTCCGGCGGCATTGATCCGGCCGCGCTCTATCCGCCCAAGCATTTCTTCGGCGCCGCACGCAAAATCGAGGAAGGCGGCAGCCTGACGATCATTGCCACCTGCCTGGTGGATACCGGCAGCCGCATGGACGATGTCATCTACGAGGAGTTCAAGGGCACCGGCAACATGGAGCTGCACCTCGATCGCCGGCTGGCCGAACGGCGCATCTTCCCGGCGCTGGATATCGTCCGCTCGGGCACGCGGCGCGAGGAGTTGTTGTTGCCGCCCGACACCCTGAACCGCGTCTGGACACTGCGCCGCATGATAGACATGCTGCGCCAGACCGGTGAAGACCCGCTGGAGCCGGTGCTGGAGCGGCTGCGACGCACGCGCAACAACAAAGTCTTCCTGGAGACCCTGTCGCAGAATATCTGATCGGGATCATCTCTGGGGAATGGAGTGTAACCGCGCTCATGCGCGATGATCTGGTGGATCGGGCTCCCGTGGCGGTCACCGCCGAGGAATGGGGGCCGGGATATCGTTTTTGGTGCTCCCTTCAGGCGCTGCTGGCTCAGCGCGGGCCAGACGGCACCACGTCATTGGTGCGCATGGCTTCCCACCTGATCGTGTTGACGGTCGCGGTGAGCGTGCTATTGTTCAGTCGCCTGCAGCTGCCGCACTGGGAGATCGCCGAGGCGCCACAAGACGTTGCGTCTGCTCAGGAAGGCGACGCGCAGCCACCGGTTGTCAGCAGCAATACTGCGCAGGCCGGCACTTTTGTGCGCGCGGCCGTGCCCTTCACCCTCATCCCTGACCGGCCCCGCGTTGAAATCATTGTCCACCAAGTCGAGGCCGGCGACACGTTATCCGGGATCGCCGAAAAATACAACATCAACGTCGAAACGCTGATGTGGGCGAACAACCTGGAGGAAAACCCCGATCTGTTGCGCCTGGGCCAGGAGCTGATCGTTTTGCCGGTCAACGGGGTCTATCACACCGTGGAGAGCGGCGATACGGTGGAGAGTGTGGCCAAGAAATACAAGGCCAAACCCGAAGACATCATCAATTTCCCCCTCAATAACCTTTCGGCCAGGAACCGCAATTTGGCGGTCGGCCAGAAGATTGTGGTGCCGGGCGGCAGCAAGCCCTATATTGCCCGGCGAGTGCAGATCTACACGGGCACGGCGCCGCAGGGCGCCAGTCGCGGCTCGGGGCGTCTGATCTGGCCGGCGTCGGGGTCTATCACCCAGGGCTATCTCTGGTATCATCGCGCCATTGACATCGGCTCCTATATCGGCAATCCGGTGCGTGCCGCCGATTCGGGCTATGTGGTCGTCGCGGGCTGGAGCGATGTGGGCTACGGCAACTATGTCGTGCTGGATCACGGAAACGGCATCCAGACCCTCTACGCGCATTTGAACCGCTACTTCGTCAACGCGGGCGATTCGGTCGGCCAGGGCACCGTGATCGGCCACGTCGGTTCCACGGGCAGATCCACAGGCCCCCATCTGCATTTCGAGGTGCGTCTCTGGGGCGTTCCACAGAACCCCTATGACTATTTACGCTGAGGCTGCTGTCTGGCGACCAGCGCAGCCGGCGCTCTGTCACTGCCGCCCGCACGACCATCGCTGGTCGTGCGCGTGCCTCGTCGGGCTGGATGTTACAGTGTGTGGCGTCTGCCCCTGCGCTCCCCTGCCAGGGGAGCGCAGGGCCGGGGGTGAGAGGGGTCCGATCGCCAAGAGCCACATCCAACCTGACGGAGCACCGGTGCGCAGCGGCCGGTCCCACAGGAAGGCTACGCACTGAACCGGGCCGGATCGGCACATGCAGCCCCGTTGAGTGTGCAGCCTCCCTGCGGGATGGGGCGCCGCCTGATAGCCCGGACGATTTATCGCCGGGCGAACTCAGGTCGGGTGAATTACGGCGCGGTGGGCGTCGCCGTTGCCTCCGGTGTGGCTGTGGCCGACGGGACGGCCGTGGCCGGTTCCGGCGTCGGCGTGGACGTCGGTGTGATGCCCACTGTCGGAGAGGCCGTGGCCGGCTCGACGGTGGCCGTGGCGGTCGCCACCGGTGTGGGTGTGACAGTGGCCGTCGGCATGGCCGTGGGCGTCACGGTGCGCGTGGCGGTGGCCGTGGGCGTCACGGTGCGCGTGACGGTGGCCGTGGGCGTCGTGGTGCGCGTGGCGGTCGGCGTAGCGGTCGGCGTGGGCGTTGGGGTGGCCGTCGGTCGTCTGACGCGTACGTAGACGACGTTGGAGATGGCCACGGGATAGTCGGGAAGCACAGCATCATATGCGGCCAGCCGCAACGAGAAATCGTCCACGTCGTGCCGGATGACCGCGGTCACGGCATCCCACTCGGCCAGCTGGCCTTCCCGATCCTCGCTCAACGGGCCGACGATCGTTCCCCAGCCGATGGGCCGCGGCCCAACCCCGTATTCCAGTCGCCATTGCAACGGCTCCGGCACGCGCACATGGCCCATGACCGCCACCGGGCCGAAAAGTTCAGCCTCGTTTGTCGGCGCGTCCAGACGCAGTTCCGGCCGGAAGGCATACGTGGGCAGCTCGATGGCCGGTTGCGGGATGCCATGCGCCTCGGCCCAGGCGCGATATTTGGCCGGGAACAGCATCAGGTCGCGCTCCTCGACGCGTTCTGGCGGGGTCAGGTCGGTGGCCAGCCGACCGGTGACCCGGTCAATGCGCACACGCTGATGCAGGTCGTATTGTGCCGGGAGCGGTCCCTGGTTGGCCGCAAAGATCTCCTCGCGTTGAACGGGACAGGCCACGCTGGGCAGCGTGCCCGTATCGGCGCACACCTTCATCCGCATGATGCCCGGCGGCTCGCTGAACGGCTGCACGGGTCGCCCTGCCAGGCCACGGCGCATCACGTTGTGCCAGATCGGCGCGGCGCCGATGCTGCCAGCGATCCGTTGCATCGGCCTGTAGTCGGCGTTGCCCACCCAGACCCCGACGGTCAGATCTGGCGTGTAGCCGATCGTCCAGGCATCGCGGAAATCGTTGGTGGTGCCGGTTTTGACGGCCGCGGGCCGGTCGGGCAGGCTGAGCAATGCGGCTGCGTTGCCGAACATCGGCCGGCGCGCCTCGGCGTCCGATAGGATCGAGGTGATCAGGTAGACGTGCTGCGGATTGAGCACGCGGCGCGGTGGGCTGGGCGTCACCGGTCGGCCGGAGACGCCGCGCGCCGTCTGACACGCGGCGACCTCGGCGGCAGCGTTACCGCGCCAGATCACCATGCCATCGGCGTCCAGCACGCAGGCGATGGCCTCGGGCGCGGCGCGCGTGCCGGCATTGGCCAGCACGGCATAGGCCGCGGTCATCTCCAACAATGTCACCTCGCCACCGCCCAGGGTCAGCGACAGCCCGTAGTCGGGCCGGGTTAGGGTCGTTATGCCGACCCGCCGCGCCATTTCCTTCAGCCGCTCCAGCCCGATGTGCTCCAGCGCCTTCACGGCCGGGATGTTGTAAGAATTAGCCAGCGCGGTGCGCACCGTCACCAGGCCATGTTCTCGGCCGTCGTAGTTGACCGGTACATAGGGCGGATTGGCGCCATCCGGGAATTCGGTGTGGATGTCCATGATCGCGGTCGCGGGCGTCCAATAGCCGGGCGGTTCGATGGCGCTGATCTGGGGCGACTTCTCGGCATGGGGGTCGAGGCTCACCGCAGCCGGCATCTCGAACGCAGCAAGGTAGGTGAACGGCTTGATGGCCGAGCCAGGCTGGCGCGGTGCGATGGCCATGTTGATCTGGCCGCTGATTGTCTCGCTGTAGAAATCGGCGCTGCCCACCATGGCCAGGATCTCGCCGGTCTTGGGCCGTATCGCCACCAGCGCGGCATTGCCCGCAGACTGCGCGGCCAGCGCAGCGACTTGCCTGGTCACCTCCTCCTCGGCGATAACCTGCAGCTGAGGGTCAAGGGTCGTGTGAATGCGCAGACCGCCCTTGGCCATCAGCTCCGGGCCGAGGGTCTTTTCCACCTGGCCCCGCACGTATTGCACGAAGTGCGGATGCTTCGAGGTGTAGGTCTGGCGGAGCGGTTTGAGGCGAAGCAGTTCCTGCCAGGCCGCATCGGCCTGGGCCGGGGTGATGGCACCCTGGCGCACCATCAGCGTGAGGACGACACCCTGACGCCGTTTGACCGGCCCCGGCGTGCCATCGGCGTTCCATAGCCGGGTGTAGGGGTCGTAGTACGCCGGCGCCTGGGGCAGACCGGCCAGCAAAGCCGCCTCGGCCAGGGTCAGATCGGCCGCGCGCTTGTCGAAATAGGTCTCGGCAGCCGCCTCGATGCCGTAGGCCAGATTGCCGTAGTAGATCTCGTTGAGGTAGATCTCCAGGATTTTGTCCTTCGGATACCGCCGCGTGATCTCTGCGGCCAGGATCGCCTCCTTGACTTTGCGGCCGAGCGTGCGTTCGGACGACAAGAAGGTCAGCTTGACCAGTTGCTGGGTGATGGTGCTGCCGCCAGGCGTCACGTCGAGGTCGCGATACTTGACCGCGTAGTACAGCGCGCGCAGGATGCCGAGCGGATCTATCCCGGCGTGCTCGTAGAAGTTCGGGTCTTCGGTGGCGAGGGTGGCCTGGATGAGATACGGCGAGATGGCGGCCAGCGAGACCGCTGTGCGGCGGCCGTAATTCGGGGGGGAGACCTCGTTCAGCAGATTGCCGGCCCGGTCGTAGATGAGGGTCGAGTTGAACTGGCTGGCACGGGCTTGCAGCTCGTCGGGCGCGGGCAGGCCGGCGGCGATGCTCGCATACCCTACCAGGCCAAGCCCGATGATCAGCAGGCCTGAGGCCACGCCGAGCAGCAGAGCCAACAACGCGCTCCCGCAGCCGCGCGGCACAGCGGCCGGTGACGGTGGCGGGGCTTGATGATCCCCAGGGTCGCCGGCCGCCGGCGGGTGGCTCGACGACGGCAGTGAGCGGTCCGCCGATCGGCTGCCGATGTGACCGGATTGCCCCACGGCGGGCCCGGGCGATATGGGATCGGGCGACGCGGCTGTCGGCAACCGGCCCGGTCGGGGAAGGGTCGCGCGATCGTAGACGCGCGGCGCGTGGACATCGGCCGCGCGCGGGCCATGCGCCTGGGCTGCCGGCCCGCCCGATGTCGGCTTCGGCGTGATCGGCCGGGTGCCCCACTCGTCAGCGGCGTGTTCGCTCATAGTTAGTGCCGAAAATGTCCGTGTTGCAGGGGCCGGACTTCGTCCACCGTGACGAACGCGGCCGGATCGTGGTGCAGGATGATCGCGCGCACGTCGGCCGCATGGCGACGGCTGACCGCGCAGTTGACGACGATCAGGGTGCCATCCCGGCCATAGGCCGGGAACTCGGTGGCCGCGTGCCCGGCAGCGCGCAGCGCCTCGGCGATGGCGTGGCCGTGGCCCGGCGAATAGATGCGAAACATGCTGAAGCCGAGCGCCAGCCGTTCCTCGAAGAACATGCCGAGCATCACGCCGGCGCCGAAGCCAAGTGCATAGCCGGCCACGTTCCAGGCAGTCAGCGGACCACGCAGCACTGCACTCACGGCCAGGATGAACACCAGCGCCTGGATGACGCCGATGCCGCCCGCCTCCAGGCGGCGGCCGCGCACGGTCATAATCAGGCGGACGGTGTCCAACGACATGTCAATCACGCGCATACAAAAGACGATGATTGCGCCGAACAAAGGCTCCATACGATCTCCTCTTGTATCTCTGACAATTGTCTGGTACACTCAAAGCATAGACCAAGCCTTTGACGAAGTCAACCCGTGAGGAGTTCCCATGCTCATCGTAGACAGCCATCTCGATCTCGCCTGGAACGCGCTGCAATGGAACCGCGATCTGTGCCAGTCGGTCTACACGATCCGCAATCAGGAACGGGGGCTGAAAGTGACAAATCCAGGCAACGGCCTGGGCGTCGGCACGGTGGCGTTGCCGGAGATGCGTCAGGGCCGCGTGGCCCTGAGCTTCGCCACCCTGCTCGTGCGGGCGACAGGCCGCATGGTGCCCCATCTGGATTACTTGTCGGTAGCCCAGGCCTATGGCATTGCGCGGGGACAACTGGCCTATTACCGGCAACTGGCAGCCGATGGCGTGGTGCGCCTGGTGGCCGATGTGACGGCTCTGGAGCAACACATGGCTGCCTGGCAGGCATGGGAAGCCATGGCCGACGACGACCCGACAACCGCGCCGCCTCTCGGTTTCGTCATCAGCATGGAGAGCGCGGATGCCATCCCGACGCCGGAACGGCTGGCAGAGTTCTGGGAAGGCGGCGTGCGGGTGATCGGCCCGGCGCACTACGGCCCAGGTCGCTATGCAGGCGGCACTGGGACCGAGCTCGGCCTGACCGCTATGGGCCGCGATCTGCTGCTGGAGATGGCGCAGCTTGGGGTCATTCTCGACCTGACCCATTGCTCAGATCAGGCTTTCTGGCAGGCGCTGGAGCTTTTCGACGGCCCGGTGCTGGCCAGCCACAACAATTGCCGGGCCCTGGTGCCTGCCCAGCGCCAGTTCAGCGACGAGCAGATTCGGGCCATCGCCGCGCGCGGCGGTGTGATCGGCGTGATGCTCGACGTGGCCATGTTGCAGCTGGGTTGGACCTCATCGGGGGGCGTGGATTCAGGCGTGCCGCTGATCAAAGTGATAGACCACATTGACCACATCTGCCAGCTGCTCGGTAACGCCAGGCACGTGGGCATCGGCAGCGACCTGGACGGCGGCTACGGCCGCGAACAGTCGCCGAACGACCTGGACACGATCGCCGACCTGCAACGGATCCCGGCGCTGCTGGCCGGGCGCGGCTATGCGCCGGCCGATATTGACCAGATCATGCACGGCAACTTCGTGGCGTTGCTGCGACGGGCCTGGGCCTGAGCGCCGCGCCACGCGTGCGGCTTGCGCTGAGCCGCGCGGTCAGGGATTCCGCTTCTCCACCGTCGCACCGCTGGGGATCTGCAGGTTCGGAAAGTCGTCCGCGACCACACGCGGGTAGATCACCACATTGCGGCCGATGATGGCTTCTGGCGGGATGTCTGCCCGTCTGCCGACCACGGTGATACCGGTGTTCAATCGCTCCGGCCATTTCAGATTGGGCGTATTCTCCTCGCCTGTGCCGACGCGTGCTCTCTCGCCCACCCGCACCTGCTTGTCAATGATCGCCCGATCTACAACGGCTTCCTTCTCGATGATCGTATCGGTCATCACGACGGCATCGCGTACCGTGGCGCCGGTCGCCACGTAGACACCCGGCGAAATCACCGAATTGATCACCGTGCCCTCGATCTGACAGCCGTCGCACAACAGCGACCGCTCGACCCGGCTCTCGGCGCCGAGGCGGGCGGCCGGCCGCTCCTCGCTGCGCGTGTGAATCACCCAGCCAGGCGCCGAGAGGTCGAGCGCGGGCGTCTCGCCCAGCAACGCCATGTTCGCCTCGTAGTACGCCTGGATCGTGCCGACGTCGGCCCAGTAGCCCTGGAGCGGGTAGGCATAGACCCTGGCCGAGCGGACGAGCGCCGGGATGATCTCGCCGCCCAGGTTGTGCTGGCGTCGGCCGGGCCCGGTCGTCAGCGCATTGACCAGGACATCGCGGCGAAAGACGTAGACGCCCATGCTGGCCGTGGTGCTGCGGGTGCGCCGCGGCTTTTCTTCGTATTCCACCACGCGGCCGTCCGGGTCGGTCGCCACCATGCCGAAGCGGTGCGCCTCATGGGCCGGCACCTGCCGCACGGCGATCGTCACGTCGGCCTGGCGGCTACGATGGAACACCAGCAGCGGCCGGTAATCCATCATATAGATATGGTCGCCGGCCAAAATCAATACCTCATCGGCCGCGGCCGGGATGCTTTCGAGATTGAAACGCAGGGCGTCGGCCGTGCCCTCCTGCCAGGCGCCACGCTCGCCTTTGGTGCGCTGATACGGCTGGAGAAGGCGCACGCCACCGGTCGTGCGGTCGAGGTCCCATGGCCGGCCCACACCGATGTGCTCATTCAACGAGCGGGGCTGGTATTGGGTCAACACGGCCACATCGTAGATGTCCGAGTTGACGCAGTTGGACAGGACGAAGTCAATGATGCGGTACTTGCCTCCGAATGGCACCGCGGCCTCGGATCGCAGCGCGGTCAGGACGCTTAAGTTCGGGCCTTCCCCGCCGGCCAGGATCATTGCTATGACGGACATACGCTCCTCGCTCTCTGGTCTGGTGACTGCAAGTCTGCATGGCCATCGGTCATTCGACGGTCGCGCCGCTCGGCACGATCTCGCCAAAGGCGCTGAAGGCTTCTTCGTCCACGTCGGACTGGATCACCACGTTGCGGCCGATGCGGCGGTTGGCCGGTATGTGGGCCCCTTTGCCGACGATGGTCGGGCCGGTGTTAAAGCGTTCGGGATAACGTTGATTGGGGGTGGTGAAATCATCGCCCCAGCCCAGATACGTCCCCGCGCCGACGACGATGTTTTTGTCCAGGATACACCGATCCACGATCGCGCCCGGCCCGATCCAGGTGTCGTTCATGATGATGCTCTCGCGCACGATGGCGCCCGGCGAGACGTAGACGCCCGGCGAGAGCACCGAGCGGTACACCTGGCCGCGCACCGTGCAGCCGTTGCAGATGAGGCTGCTCCGCACCGACCCCTGGGGCCCGATCTTGGCGGGCGGCCGCTCCTCGCTGCGGGTGTGAATGACCCAGCTGGTATCGTACAGGTTCAGCCGCGACTGGCCGGAGGTCAATTCCATGCTGGTCTGCCAGTAGGCGTCCACCGTGCCGACATCCACCCAGTAGCCGTCAAACGGATAGGTGTAGATCACGTGGGTCTCCACCATGCTGGGGATGACGTGCTTGCCGAAGTCGAGGTCGGGATGTTTGGGAGCCAGCGCGTGCAGCCGTTCGGCCAGCGCGTTGACGTTGAACACGTAGACCCCCATGTTGGCCAGCGTGCTGGGCGCCTCTTTGGGCTTCTCGAGGAACTGGGTCACCCGGCCGGTCTCGTCGGTAAGCACGATCCCGAAGCGATCCGTCTCTTCGGGCCGCACATTCATGACGGCGACGGTGAGGTCGGCGCGACGTTCCTCGTGCGCGCGCAGCATCGGCCGATAGTCCATCTTGTAGATGTGGTCGCCGGAGAGGATGATCACCGTATCGGCACGACGATCGCGCAGATAGTCGAGGTTCTGCAACACCGCATCGGCCGTGCCGCCATACCAGTCGCGGTGGCCACGGCCCTGGTATGGCTGAAGCAGGCGCACCCCGCCGCGACCCCGATCCAGGTCCCATGGCCGACCGATGCCGATGTGTTCGTTGAGCGAGCGCGGCAGATACTGCGTCAGGACGCCGACATCGTAGATGCCTGAGTTGACGCAATTGGAGAGGGTGAAGTCAATGATGCGATAGCGGCCGGCGAACGGCACGGCCGGCTTAGCGCGCTGATCGGAGAGCACACCCAACCGGGTGCCGGCCCCGCCGGCCAGGATCAGAGCGACGACACGCATGAGGGCCTCCTTTTGTGCAGCGAAATTACGGGCAGAGGAAGGCAGATTTCCTGGCATCGTTGTATCACGAAAGAGGAAAATAATCAAGCCGACGCTCCGCGGGAAGTGTTCACCTTTACAATGTGACAGCCCCCACCCCTGACCCCGCCCTCGCAAGCGGGGGTGGGGGGATCTCTTTTTGGGGGTTTTCCCCCCTCTCCCGCCCCGCGGGAGAGGGGGAAAGGGGGTGAGGGCGTTGCCCGAAATGCGCAATCCGCGGGATAACGGTGAACACTTACGCTGCACGGCGCCGACACATCTCTGGAGCGGCTTCATGATATAATTCACAGGGGAAGGGGTGAGGCCGAATAGATACCTCACCTGGGCAGCACGGTGCGATGTGCTCGGTGGCCCCGACATGTCGCGTTTCACCGGCGACATTGCGCTGAGGCGGGAGATGCTCGATGGGTCTCTATTCCTCGCATATCGCCCTGATCAATGAGTGTCTGGCGCGTGAGCAAACGGCCGACATCCCTGGCGCCCTGCGATGGGCACAGGACGAACTGGAGGCGGCCCGAACCACCGGTCAGACTGCAGCGATCGCCGCGGCGCTGGTGGCCGTCGGCCGCCTGCGGTTCCGACTGGGCCAATACGCTATGGCACAGGCTGCGGCAACCGAAGCCCTGAGCCTGGCGCCGACTCGCTCGCCGATCTGCGCGGATGCCTGGCAGGTGTTGGCCAACTGCGCCGCCGACACCGAATCGCCGGCGCAAGCCGAGGCCTACTATCGCCTGGCCGCCGATGTGGCACGCGAAACCGACCATCCGCGCGCGTGCGTGGCCGCGTTACATGGCCTGGCCGCCGGCGTTTATTTTCCACGCGGCCAATTCGAGCTGGCGCTGGCCGCTGTGCATGAGGCGCGGCAGCTGGCCGTCGCCCACGGCCGCAATGACTGGGTGCTCGCGCCCCTGACCCTCAGCGCGCTGATTCACCAGACAACCAATCAACGCCAATTAGCCCGGGCCGCTCTCGACGAGCTGGCCACCCTGCTCACGGCCGGCTCCATCGTCCAGGGCTATCACCTGTGCATCAGCGCCCGGCTGTGCCTGGATGAGGACGATTTGGAAGCCGTGCCCGCGCTCTACGGCCAGGCGCGCACCATTGCCGAGGCCAGCGGCGAGCCGTGGCTCAACTGCGAGATACGCCTGGGCCTCAGCCGCTATCATCGCCAGGTCGGGGATGGGCCGAACGCGCGCGCCTGGGCCGAGGATGCCCTCGCTTTCGCCGGTCGGCTGGGCCTTCACCATGAACAGGGCCGTGCGTTGATCGAACGTGGCCGGGCCCTCTGGCTGTGCGAAGATGAAGCTGCGGCCGAGAACGACCTGCACGCAGCCATTGCGATGCTCCAGGGCATCGGCGCCAGCTTCGATCTGGCATACGCTCGGCTGCTCCTGGCGGCCCTCCGCCATCGCCGTGGTGTTGTTGCTGCCTCGGATGACTGGCAGACCGCTGCGCGCGCGATCATCGAGGGCGGCTATGCGTTTCTTCTGGAACAGGAACGGAGCCTGGCCTTTCCCCTGCTGGTCGCCCGCCAGAACAACCCTGACCCGGCCCTGGCGCGCTGGAGCAGCATCCTCCTGGCCCAACTGCGTCGAGTGCCGCCGGCCGCCCTGCACATCACCACCCTCGGCCGTTTCGTCCTCCGGCAAGGCCGGCGTGAAGTCGAGAAACGCCTGCTGCGCCAGCGACGGGCCGGCGAGCTGTTGGCCCTGTTGCTGCTGTCTCCCGGCCATCGCCTGACCACCGAACAGGTCGCCGAAGCCCTCTTCCCCGAAAAGGAGCCGGCTGCCGCGCAGGTGCTGTTCCACCATGCCACCTCTGCGTTGCGCCATGCGCTGGAGCCGGAGCTGCCGGAGAAATTTCCCTCGCGCTACCTGGAGGTGGAGGAGGGACAGGTCGCCCTGATCCTGCCGGCCGATTCGTGGATTGACTGCGAGGCTTTCGAAACACACTGCCGACAGGGACAATGGGAGGAGGCGCTGGCGCTCTACGGCGGCGAATTGTTGCCCGAATACCGCTACGCCGACTGGACCCTCCTGCCGCGCGAACGACTGGCGCTGTACTACCAGCGGGCGTTGCTGGCGGCTGCCGAGGCGCGGCTGGCTGCGGGCCGCGCAGCCGAAGCCCTCGATGCTTGTCAGCGCCTGCTGGCTGTAGAGCCGTGGCACGAAGGAGCGGTCCTCGTGGGCATGCGCGCCTGCCTGGCGCTGAACGACATCGCCGCTGCGCGGCGCCTGTACGTCCAATTGGAAGAACGCCTGTGCACGGAGCTGCACACTGCGCCTCAGCCTGAGCTTCAAGCTTTCTACCGCCAGCTCACCCCACCTCGGTGACAGAATACGTAAGCGCGCCGTAACTACTCAGGGGCGGAGCAAATTCCGGTTTGGGGGTTTTGGGGCCGCACAGCGGCCCCAAAACCCCCATTTGAACGG
>FWPU01007017.1_pt1 | contig 21421 bp, 17 predicted proteins | sample 2228361 | NCBI WGS metagenome assembly FWPU01 (sample SAMEA103939777, study PRJEB20133) | metagenome
GTTGACCAGGGCCACCTGCATGGAGGCCTGGAAGATCCCCTGCTGGACCGGTATCCCCTCCTCGGCCAGCCGGGCACAGAAGGCCTGGTACAGGGGCTCGGCCTCTTCCGGGCGGGCCGCACGGGTGAAGCTGGGGCGCCGGCCCTTGCGGGCATCGGCATACAGGGTGAACTGGCTGACCGCCAACACCGCGCCGCCCACGTCCGACAGGCCCAGGTTCATCTTCCCGGCCTCGTCCTCGAAAAGCCGCAGGCCAGCCACCTTGTGAGCCAGGTAGGCGGCCTCTGTGGGTGACCCCCAGGAGCACCAGGAAGCCTCGCCCGATGGCGCTGACCACCTGCCCATCCACCGTCACACTGGCCTGGCTGACCCGTTGAATCAGTGCACGCATACTTCTAACCTAACTATTTCTCCTTGACAAATCGAACATTTGTTCATATACTGAAAGCATGAACTTCAAGATCGCACCGGACGCCTACCAAAAACTTTCCCTGTTGGGGGATGCCACCCGCTTTGAGCCGGCCGGCAGCCAGCCTGTGGAAGAGACTGCCGCCAGCCGGCCGCCCCAGCCCCTGCCATGCATCTCCCACGTCACCACCCCCATGGGCAAAAAACCGGTGCTCAAGGCCATGCTCACTACGGCCTGTGAACGAAATTGCTACTACTGTCCGTTCCGTGCCGGCCGAAATCGAACCCGGCGCCTCACCTTCACGCCAGACGAAATGGCCGCAGCCTTCGTCCAGATGGAACGGGCTCGCCTGGTGGATGGTCTCTTCCTCTCCTCGGGCATCATCAAAGGCGGCGTCACCACCCAGGATCGCCTCCTGGACACGGTGGAAATCGTCCGGCGTCGCCACGGCTACCGGGGCTACATCCACCTCAAAATCATGCCCGGCGCAGAGTATGACCAGATCCGCCGGGCCATGCAACTGGCCAACCGGGTCTCCATCAACCTGGAGGGCGCCACGGAACAGCGTCTGGCTGCGATGGCCCCCAAGAAGGACTTCTGGTCCGAGCTGATGCAGCGCCTTCAGTGGATCAGCCAGCTCCGGGCCCGGGAAGGCCTGCGGGCCAGCGTGGTGACCCAGTTCGTGGTCGGCGCCGTGGGGGATACAGACCTGGAATTGCTCCACACCACCGAGCGGCTCTATCGCCAGTTGGGCCTCCAGCGCACCTACTACTCCGCCTTCCACCCGGTGATCCAGACGCCCTTCGAATCCCTGCCGGCCACTGCCCCCCGCCGGGAACTCCGCCTCTACCAGGCCAGCTTCCTGCTGCGGGACTACGGAAGATCTGCCTTTCACGGCCGACGCCAACCTGCCCCTGGACCAGGATCCCAAGCTGGCCTGGGCCCAGGCCCACCTGCGCCATGCGCCGGTGGAACTCGACCGGGCCAGCCGGGAGGAGCTGCTGCGGGTGCCCGGTATTGGCCCCAAAGCGGCCGACGCCATCCTGGCCGCTCGCCGCCGGGGCCGCATCACCCATCTCTCCCACCTGCGGGCCCTGGGCGTGCGGGATGTGCAAAAGGCAGCGCCTTTTGTGCTGCTGGACGGCCGGCCACCCGCCCACCAGATGGAGCTGTTGACCGCGGGCTGAGGGTGCCTTTTCAACAAGCCATCACCTCATCACTCACCCATCGGTTTGGAGCCGGCCCATGTCTGCGCCAGTTGGCCGGGCAGGGCCGGCTCCACCCAGGTGGCGACGTCGATCTGGACGGCCTGGGCGCCTGCTGCCAGAGCCTGCTGCACCTGCTCCCAGGTGTGGATGCCGCCGCAGGCAATCAGGGCGCATGGAAGCGCCAGCTCCGCCACCGCCAGCAACTTCTCCAACATGACGCCAAAGGCCAGGGGGCCGTAGAGGCTGCCCCGCACGGGCACCCGTTGCCTGCGCCATGGCCGCATGAGCGCGCCGGTCGGCGGCTGCCCCACCACCAGGCCGGCGGCGCCCGCTTCGACAGCCGCCTCTGCCCAGGCTTCCGCCTGGAACAGGGGAAGCTTGACCCAGAGGGGGAACTCCGTCTCCCGGGCAGCCCGGCGAACCAGGGAGCGGCCTTGCGCCAGGTCTCCATCCGCCGGCAAAACCAGCTCCAGGCCAGCCAGACCTGGGACCGATTCCAGCCGGGCTACAGTCCGGGCCAACAGCCGGGGCTCCCGGTCCGCCAGTTGTAACACCACCGGCACTCCCAGGGAGGGCCACAGGGAGGCAAAGCGCCGCAACACCGCGCCCACGCCCCGATTCTGGCCGCCCGCCTCCAGGACGCAGCCGCCCTGGGTTTCAGCCAGGCGAGGCGGCGGCATGCCGGCAGTGCCGGTGGCCATGACCGGCCCCACCACCACCGCACCCAGGTGGCTGAGCTCCAACCCCGGCGGGACGGCTTCGCCGTAGCCGATGATGCCGCCGGCCAACAGGATGGGATTGGCCACCGGCAGGCCCATCTTATGGTTCGGCGCCAGTTCGATCATCCTACCCCCTATGGCGCTTGGCCAGCGGGATACGTTCCCTTCACAGCCCGCCCCCTTCACCAGGCCTTGCTGGCCTGGAACAACACGCCCCAGACAAGATGCGTCGTGTGGCAAAGTCCTCGTGGAGCTTCTGCCACACGACGCATGCAGGTCGGGAAGGGTCAGCCGGTGGGGTGTCAGGCACCAGGCCTGGGGCCCCACCGGTGCCCAACGATGGAATTTTGCGGCCCTACTCGGGGCGGAAGGTCCCGATGATGGCGTCGAAGACCGGCTCCTTGGCGCCCCGGTTGGATTCCTGGGTGGCCAGGGTCAGGATGTAGACCTTGTCGTTGGCGATCAGGCCCACTACCTTGGCAAAGATCCGGGCGTTCATGCCGTACTGGCTCAGGTCCGCGACGACGGAGCCCCGCACAGCAGGCAGGTTGTTCACCACGGCCGTGTTCATCTCCTGGATGTCCACGTCACCCAACATGCTCTGGTTGGCTTCCAGGTTGGCCTGGAGGAAGTCCAGCAACGAGTCGGGGGTGGCGCCGGGCGCGTCGATCACCGAGACGTTGAGCACCGTGGGCAGCCCACCAAACATGACCGCGGTCAGGTCCGTCACCGCGACGATGCCCACCGCCTGGCCTTCCGGCGAGTCCAGGAACTGATTCAACTGGGCGATCTGGCCGCCCATGCCGAAGGTGTTGGCCATGTTCTGGAACTGCTGGCTGCGCAGGTCCAGCTGAGACCAGCCGCGCGGCACAGCCAGGGAGTAGCCCCGCTCCGTATCCCGCAGGATGGTGAAGCCCTCGGGGATGGTCACCTGGGGCGTGGGGATGGGCGTGGGCGTGGGCGGCAGCGGCGTCTCACCGGGCCGCGGGGTCGGTGTCGGCTCCGGCGTGGGCGTGGGGGTGGGGATGGGCGTCGGTGTGAAGGTGGGTGTGGGCGGCAGGAATTGCTGCACGAATGGAATCTGGGTGATGTCGAAAGGCATGCCGGCACAGCCAGCCAGGGCCACGGCGGCCAGCACCAACACGCTCACCGCCATCAGCCGGGGCTTTTTCATGCTCCGCGGGACGATTCTGTTCATCGTTTCCTCCTTGGTGGAAATGGAATGAGTGGATGGTTAAATAACTGCCAGAATTGACAAGATGCCGGCGTCAACGGCCGGGGGCCAAGACTCCGGATACCCGCTGACCCGCCGGCTGCGGCGCCTGGCGAACGCACAGGGGCGTCGGACTCAAAGGCGCAACTTGGAGCGCAAGAACAGGTAGACCGCGCCATCATCCCGATTGCCGATCAGGATGCCGCCGGGGAACGACTGCATGATGGCGGCAAAGGGTGCCGGCGCCGCAGTCGTGGCGAATCCCAATGAGACCTGACGCTGATGCTCTTCCCAAACGCGGCCGAAACCCCGCTCGGGCTGGTACAGGTTGGAGGCTGGCGGCTCCACCACGCCGGTGACCACAGGGTCCCCTTCCCGCCAGGTGTTGACCACCTGCTCCCACTCCTGTGTGAGATCGTAGTATACATAGATCAGGGGGGTTTCGTCCAAATGCAACATAAACCCGTATTCGAATCGCCAGATCTCACCATTTGTTGCAAGTGCCGGGCCGTTGGGGCAGAGAAACTGGGCCCGGATGGACTCATCCAGGGCGCCGACCACGTGGAGAAAGAAGGGATCGATGACCGTGGCACAGGTGCCCACCAGCCCTTCGGCCATCCCGGCCGGAGGCGAGGGCGGCGGTCCTTCAGAACTGCTGGTCGGGACTGGGGCCTCGGGCGCGCCTGTGGAGACGCCGACGGGCACCTCGCTGGGCTGAACGGTGGGTGTGACCGTGGGCGTCACGGCGGGTGTGGGGGTGGCGCTGGCACCGGGGGTAGGAGGGTCCGTGGCCACCAGGGTGGCCCGGGGGCGGACATCGGCCTGGCCTTGGGCCGGCAGTCCAGTTGGCTCCTCCGATCCGACACCCGGGACAGGCGTCGCCGAAAGGGGCGGCAGGGCCCCCCCCTGGGGGACAACGGTCGGTGTGGATGAAGCGTCCACCCGGCCGGTGAGCCGGGCCAGGGACGAGCCGTTCGGGCCGCTGGCCAGGGTCAGGCCTGCCAGGGTGGCCAGCAGGAAGAGGATACCCGCCAGTGCCAGCCGGGGCCAGGAGAACGCAGCCAGGTGTCTGGCCCGGGGCCGGGGAGGCTGCGGCGACGGTGCCGGGACAGGCGATGGGGGCGTCCGCTCCCCAAGAGCCGGGACCAGGACGGCCACCTCCTGGGCGGCGGGCTGGGGCGCTGCCGGCGACAGCCCGGAAAGGGTCAGGGTGGCGGTGGCCGTGGCGCTGGCCGCAGAATCGGCGGCGGGATGGGGACGGCGGCCGGCCACCTGCATCAGGGCGTCGGCCATGGCGTCCGCGTCCGGGTAGCGGTCCTCCGGCCGTTTGGCCAGGCTCCTGCGCAAAATCTCCACCAGAAGGGGCGGCAGGTGCTGATAGATCGTCGCGTCGATGGTCAACGGCTCGTAGACATGGGCGTGAAGGATCTGGGTGGTGGAGCCGATGAAGGGCAGGCGGCCGGTGACACAGCGATAGAGCACGGTCCCCAGGGAGTAGATGTCGGCCCGGCCATCCACATCCCGACGGCCGGAGCACTGTTCCGGGGCCATGAAAGCAGGCGTGCCCACCGTGCGGCCTGTGCTGGTCAGCTCGGGTGCATCCAGGGCCCGGGCCACGCCGAAGTCGGTGAGGAGGGGCACCACGGGATGGTCCAGGGACTCCAGTTGCACGCTGTTGGGCGTGCCGGGGCTGGCTATGCGCAGGAGGATGTTGCTGGGCTTCACGTCCCGGTGGACGATGCCGGCCCGGTGGGCGTAGGCCAGGGCCCGGGCGATGGGCTCCAACAGGTTGCAACTTTCTTCTGGCAGGAGGCGGCCATGGCGTGTCAAGAGGGAGGAGAGGCTCTCCCCCTCCACCAGCTCCATGGCGATGTAGGCCACACTGCCCTGGGAGGCATTCCCCACCTGGAGGATGCGGACGATGTGGGGATGGCGCAGGGTGCCGGCCATTAACGCTTCCCGCCGAAAGCGGCCCTGGGCCTTGTCGTCTGCGTGGGGCAGCAGGATTTTCAGCGCGACCGAGCGGCCCAACACCTGATCATAGGCCTGGTAGACGGTGGCGACACCACCCTGCCCCAGGCGCTGCCGAATCAAATAACGTCCGATCTGCTGGCCGGACAGATCCCCCAGGCCGGCCCCTTCAAGGGGGCCGGCGCCATCTGCAGATCGGCCGGACACTAGTTCACCCACTGAATCGCATACTCCAACCACTTGGGCAGCTCGCCCGCCATGCGGGACAGGGGGCGAACCGGCCCGCCATTGATGGGCACATAGTAAATGCGCCAGTAACCGTCCCGGTCGCTCAAAAAGGCCACGTGCCTACTGTCCGGGCTGACCGTCGGCAGGCCATCCTGGGCCGGGTGGCTGGTCAGGCGGAGGAGGCTCCCATCCAACAGGTCCACCCGGTAGACCTCCCAGTTGCCGTCCCGGCCGTTGCTCATGAAGACCACGTAGCGGCCATCGGGCGACCAGGCAGGTCGCTGGTCGTTGCCGTTGTCGGTGAGCCGGGTGCGGCCGGTGCCATCGCTATGCATGAGCCAGAGGCCCGGGTTGTTGCCTGTATCGTCCGTGCCGTTGTAGACGATCCAGTCGTCCGACGGATGCCAGGCCGGGTCTTTCCCCAGGGTGAGGGGCGTCGCCTTCCGGCTGCCGTCGGCCGGCACCACATAGATGCGGGAACGGCCGTCGCCAAAGCTCATGCTGGCGTAGACCAGTCGGCCGCCATCCGGGCTCCAGCTGGGAGGACTGTCCCGGGAATCCTCCACGAAATCGGTGTAGCGCACGGAGCGGTCATTGGGATCCAGACCGGCGTTCAGGTCGAATCCACTCAGGCCCTGGTAGTCCGCCCGCAGGCTGTAAAAGGCAATCACCCGTCCATCCGACCGCAGGCTGGGCTGGGTGCCGTTTTCCACCAGCAAGGTGGAAGGCGCATCGTAGGCCACCGGCATGTGGAAGATGCGATACCGTCCGTTCTGGTAGGCGGCGTAGATGAGATGCCCGCCCAACTGGCTGACCGCGGCAATGGCCTTCGCCGTCTCACATTGTGCCTGATAACCGGCCAGCTTTTCTGACAATTTCGGATCCGGAAGGATACGATTGGCCGCCGTTATCTGATCAATGGCGGCGCAAGGCTTCTGGGATTCGGCGAATCTGTCCCCGTAGGCCACATGGGCTTGCTGGAGGCTCCGACGGACCAGCTCCATTTCGTCGGTGGACTGGGGTGGGTCGCCGTGGGCTTCCAGAAGTTGGGCGGTGGCGGTTCGCAGGCGCAACAGCAACACATCGTCCTCCTGGAGAGCCAGGGCTTCATCCAGGTAATCCAAGGCCACCTCTGGCTGCCCTTCACCGTTGGCCTGGGCCGCCAGTCCCAGGTAGCTGTCCACCATCATGGCGGTTACCTGCTCCTGCTGGAAGCCCTGGTCGATCCGGCGCACGATGGTCAGCCAGGAGAGGGCTTCGGCCCAGTCCTGCTCGGCGTAGAAGGCCTGGGCATCATCCCAGGCCGAGGCGAGGGAGGCCGCCGGCGTGGGGATGGGCGTGGGTGTGACGTCGGGCGACGGGGTGGCAACCGCCGTGGCCGTGATGGGGCTGCCCGCGGCCACCGTCGCCGGGAGATTTGTGGTCGAGGAAGTGGCGCCAACGGTGGGGGGCGTCTGGGCTGACGCGGCGGGAGAAGGGGAAACCGCCCCGGGGGGAGCCTGGGACGTACCCGGCCCGGCCTGGGAGCCGAGAGGCTGGGTCGCCGTGGGCGACTGGGCCAGTCCATCCTCGCCCAGGGAGTTGAAGACGCTGTTGAACAGGCTGATGCTGAGGAAGACCAGCAGCAGCATCACCGCCGTGCTGAGGACGATCATCCCCAGGCGGCTGGTGACAACCGCCCGACGGGGCGGAGGAACGGGCCGTGGTGACGGGGGTGGGGTGGTTTCCCCAACAGGTGGGCGCAGCCGAGCGCCGCTGGGGGGGCCGCCGGGGAGGCGTGCCGGTACCAGCACCGTCCCGCCAGAGTCGACGGGTCGGGTCACCGGGGCCACTTCCAGGGTCTGGGTCATCTCATCCGGGTTGGGCTCCAGGGAAGCCGGGCTGGGCTCCACCTGCCGCCCGGCGCCCAGGGCCAGGTCATCGGCCATCAGTTCGGCGTTGGGGTAACGTTCGGCCGGGTCCTTCATCATGGAGCGGCGCAGGGTCTCGGCCACCACCAGGGGAAGGGTCCTGGAGACCTGGTCCGGGATGAGGAGGGGCTCGTAGACGTGGGCATGGAGGATCTGGGTGGTGGAGCCGGTGAAGGGGATGCGCCCTATCAGGCAGCGGTACAACACAGCCCCCAGGGAATAGATATCGGCCCGGCCGTCGATATCGGAGCGCCCAGCACATTGCTCCGGCGACATGAAGGCCGGCGTACCGATGGTGCGCCCCACGCTGGTCAGCTCCGGCGCGTCCAGGGCCCGGGCGATGCCGAAATCGGTCAACAGGGGGATGACGGGCGCGTCCAGGATGGTGAGCTGGACGCTGTGGGGCGTCCCCGAGGGCACCCGGTGGAGCAGGATGTTGCCCGGCTTGACATCCCGGTGGATGACCCCGTGGCGATGGGCGTAGGCCAGGGCCCGGGCGATGGGCTCCAGCAGGTTGCAGGCATCCACCACGCAGAGTTTGCCGTGGCGTTCCAACAGGGTGGACAGGCTGAAGCCTTCCACCAGCTGCATGGCGATGTAGATGAGGCCGTCGGCGCCGGTCTGCCCCACCTGGTAGGTGCGCACGATGTGGGGATGCTCCAGGAAGCTGACGGTGCGGGCCTCCCGGCGGAAGCGTTCCCGGGCCACCTCGTCGGCGCCGGGCATGAGCACCTTCAGGGCCACGGTGCGTTCCAGGATCTGATCCCGGGCCCGATAGACGGTCGACATCACCCCACCGCCCAGGCGCTCTTCCACCAGGTAATGGCCGATCTGTTGGCCGGTCAGGTCGGCGCCTGGCAGGAACGCACTGGAAGGGCCGGTTGCCGGCCTGCGCTCTGCATCTGTTCGCCCTGCTGCGCGATCTCCCTCTGCGTCAGGGTTTGAAGAGCCGAACTCGTTTAATGTAAAGTCCATAAAAACGCCGTTCAGGGTCGATAAAAAGGCTGGCAACAGGCGGTGGCAGGTCCAGTCAGGGCATCCCCGTCGACCGGGCAGAGATTTGCCCCTATTGGACAGGCATAGAACACTTGAGCCAGGTCCACCTCTATCTTGCCAGTTTTGGGCGGTACTGGTATATTTGACCTGGTAGCACTGGCACGGGACGCTCCCTGGGGACCCGGTTGGGTCCTACAGGGCTATTCTAGCACAGCGCTTGGAGCACATCAAAGGATTCCAGGGTGAGCCAGTTCGGAAAACTCGTCTGCTTGAGCGGACCGCAGGCCGGCATGGAGTATGAGCTGTCGGCAGAAATTACCACCGTGGGCCGTTCGGCCAGTTCGGATCTGGTGCTGGAAGACCAGTTTGCCTCCCGTCAACATGCGGAGATCCGCCGCATCGACAACGCCTACCAGGTCCACGACCTGAACAGCAAGAACGGGGTGCTGGTGAACGGCAAGCGTCTGGCGCCCGGGGCCACAGCCTGGCTGGAGGACGGGTGTGAGATCCAGTTTGCCTCCACCCGCTTCCGTTTCTACGATCCCTCCGCCACGGTGACGGCGCCCGCCCTGATTGCAGTGAAGGAGCCAGCCCTGCGGGTCGATCCAGCCACCCGCCAGGTCTACGTGGATGGGAAACTGCTGGATCCGCCCCTGAGCGTGAAGCAATTTGACCTGCTCTGGTTCCTCTATCAGAGCCGCGGCCGGGTGGTCAGCAAGGATGAAATCGCCCAGGCCGTCTGGCCGGAGGCCAACGGCGATGTCTACGACGCCAATGTGGACCGCATGGTGAGCCGGGTACGTAGCCGCATCGAGCCGGAACACGCCGAGGAGCCCCGGTTTATCCTTACCGTGCGGGGCTACGGCTACCAGCTGGTTATCGACTGAGCGCCCCGCTCTCTGGCCCTTCATTTTCCCTTCTTCGCCTTCTCTCCTGCCCTTTTCCGTCGACCTCTACCGCCTCCCCACGCCTGCCCTCCCCGCTGCCTGCACACTGGAAGCGTAAGAAAACGGTCCGAAAAAAGTCCGGAAATCCTCAGATGTTTTTAACCGAAAACCGCTATGATCGGGGGTGCAGACAGGAAACCTGGATGCCTCGCTTATGCCATGGGCGAAGCTTGCATCGAGAAAGGCAGAGAGCCATGAACTATTCTTCCATAGCGCCGATGACCGATTCTCCTTATGGCAGCGAGAGGGTGCGCTTTGGCGAAGGCTGGAGCACCGGCAGCGCCTCTCTGGAGCTGGCCGACGTGCTCCAGGCTGCCCGGGCCGGTGACGACCTGGCCTTCAACCACCTGATCGAACACTACCGCGGCGCGGCCGAGCGGGTGGCCCACCACATCCTCCGCACCGAAGAGGCGGCCGCCGACGCGGTTCAGGATGCCCTGATCAAGGTCTACCGGGCCCTTCCCCGCTTCCAGGACGGCAACTTCCGCTCGTGGCTGCTGCGCATCGTGACCAACACCTGCTACGACCACCTGCGCAGCCAGAAGCGCCGCAGAGCCCTGAGCCTGGATGAACTTCGGGAACAGAGCAAGGGGGAGCTGAGCCTCAACCCGCCGGAGGAGGGCACCGACCCGGAGAAGCTGGTCACCCAAAAGGAAAGCATGGAGCGGCTACTGGCCGCCATCGACAGCCTCCCCCCCTGGCATCGTAACGTCGTTCTCCTGGTGGATGTCCACGGCTGCGACTACAACGAAGCAGCCCAGATCCTCAACCTGCCCCTGGGCACGGTCAAGTCCCGGCTAAGCCGGGCCCGGGCGACCCTCCGCGATCTCCTCATCGAGGCAGGGCTGGTGCCCGACGCCATGCTCCAATAAATAGACGTGGACCATGGGCGCGGGAGGCAGCTCAGTCTGCCGGCGCCAGCCAGACAGAGCGCCAGCGCCCCACCGCCTGAAAGCCCAATTTTCGATAGACGGCACCTGCCGCCGGTGTGTCCCAGTAGAGCACCGGGCCTTTGCCTTCTTCCAGCAACTCTTGACATAAGGCGCTGCACACGGCCTGGCTCAGGCCCCGCCCCCGCAGGGCCGGCACGGTGTAGACGCCGCCGATCATGGCCAGGTCCGCCACTTCGGCATTGGTGAGGGCAGCGGCCCCGATCTGGCCAGCGACTTCCGCCACCCAGACCCGGGTATCCCGCAGGGGGCGTTCCACGGCGGCAGGTGTCCGCTGCATGGAGCCCGCATCCCGGTAAAAGTGAATGAGGGGATCCAGATCGGCCAGGGTGGCCCGGCGCACCGTGACCTCCGGCGGCGGCGCCCCAGGCCGGAAGTGCTCCGGGGCCAGGGTCATAAGTTCTTCCTCCTTCTCCTGACTGGCCCGATATCGCTGCAGGTAGGGGAGGAAAGAGGGAATGCCGCCGGGATTGTCCTGCAGGCGCGCTGCTGGCACCGGGTGTTGGTCCAGCACCTGGGCCAGGCCGGCCCAGTCCGCATCCGGTCGGCCATAGAGGGTCCATCCGTTCATGTAGCGATTTAACACCGCCCGCAGTGTCCCGGAACTGTCCTCAAAATCTCCCCAGAACTGACAAAAATCGCGCTTCAGGCCCAGGGTCTCCAGGTTGCCCAGGATGTACAGGTTCAAGGCCCGGTCCTGGGAGAGCAGGGCCACGGCATGCTTCCGGTCCTGCTCCGTCAACGGTCGAATCATCCTCATCTCCTCTACGTTTCTCTGTCCTTCGGGATTCTCCGCCCCTTCACCCGCCGGGACGGGGTGACATCGGGCGGCTGGGGCCCGCCCCTACGAGAACCAATGCCACGTCGTAGGCGGTAGGGGTGAATAATTATTCGCCCACATATAGCACATCCGTCGCCCCCCTTCACCTACCTGGGTATGACACCATCGGGCGGGCACGGCGGCCCGCCCTTACGGCAAATCGGCCCCCTTATCGCGCCTTTGAACCAAACGCCCAGCGATCCGGACCGTGGCGCGCCAGGTAGAGGCCCACAGCCCGGTCCAGGTCCTGCTGCAGATACTCGGGCTGCTCCTTCATCCACTGGCCGAAGTCGCTGGCCCACGGCTGGCCGGTGAGGATGGTGCGCAGGTACAGGCGGGACAGGGCGCCCCAGGCCTCTTCCAGGCGATAGCGGGCGAAGCCTTCCGTGACAGCCGACAGGGGATAGGCTACCTGGCGGAAGGTGGGCCGCCACTGGCCTTGCGTCCAATCCAACAGGAGGTAGTGGGCCCGGGGATCGCCGTTGTAGGGCATGCCCACAGACCCGCCGTTAACCACGTACCAGCGGCCACAACGCCGGGCCATGGGCCGATGGGTGTGGCCGCAGACCACCACCGGTTCGCTCACCCCGGCCAGCGCGGAGGCCACCTCCGACTCGGGAGTCTCGGGCAGGATGCCCACGAAGGGATTGTCCGGCAGGCCGTGGATGAGGCGAATGGGCGTGGTGCCGGGGAAAGCCAGCAACCGGCTGGCCGGCAGGCTGCGTACGGTGGCCAGATGCGCCGCGGTCAACTGTGCCCAGGTCCACCACAGATCCGGAAAGCGGGCCCGGTTGGTGAAAGGCGGACGATTTTCGGGCGTGCCCAACCGGGCCACCACCCACTCATGGTTGCCGGCGATGGCCGACCAGCCTTCGTCCCGGATCAGGTCCATCACTTCGTTGTTCCACGGGCAGCGGTTGATCTGGTCGCCAGCCAGGTAGACCGCGTCTGGCGCCTGGCGCTGCAGATCGGCATGGACGGCGGCCAGGGCCGGCAGGTTGCCATGGATGTCGGCGAGGACGGCAATGCGCATGCTCCTACCCCAGTCTGGTGTAAAGACGCCGGCAGACATTCGGCGGGCCTAACGCGGCTGGAAACCGTGGGCGCATGTCTGCCAGGATGGGCTACGCCACGCCGGCCTTGGCCTGGGCCAGACGAGCCCGGGCGCCCGCTGCCAACACCTGGCGCAACACGAAGTGGGCTGCCCCCCCGGCGATGACATGGGCCGCCACGGCAGCAACGAAAATGCCGGTCAAACCCCAGAGGGCCGAGCCCAGGTAGGCCAGGGGCACATAGAGTACGAACATCTGCAGGACCGTCAGCGCGGTGGCGTACAAGGGCTTCTCCAGAACGTTGAGGGAGAAATTGCACATACGCAGGATGCCCTGGAAGCCGTAGCTGATGGGCAGTACCCGCAGGTACAGCACCACCGTCTCCACCACCACGGGGTCCCGGTTGAAGAGCCCCGCCAGGGGCCGAGCTAGAAGCCCCAGGAGCAGGAACATGAGCAGGCCCCAGGCCAGGGAAAACTGTTCGCTGTAGCGGATGGCTGCCTGCACCCGGTCATGACGGCCTGCACCCCAGTTCTGGCCGATGAACGGACCCAACACGGTAGACAGGGCCATCAGCACGGTGAGGGCAAACATGTCGATGCGAGAGGCCACCCCAAATGCAGCCACCGCGGGCGCACCATAGGTGGCGAGCAGGCGGGTCACCACGCCCACGCTGACCGGCACGATCATGTTGGTGGCGGCCGCGGGCAGGCCGATGTAGAGGATCCGCTGCCAGGAGGCCAGGATCGGCCGCACCCCAGGCCAGACGAAGGTCACCATGCGGTCCCGGAAGTAAAGGACCCAGACGGCCACGGCAAAGGTGACCGCCCGGGAGATCACCGTGGCCAGCGCGGCCCCCGCCAGCTCCAGCCGGGGGAAGGGGCCGATGCCGAAGATGAGCAACGGGTCCAGCACCACGTTGACCAGCACGGCCACCAGCATGACGAAGCTGGGCGTGCGGGTATCCCCCGTGGCCCGGATGGCGTTGTTGCCCACCATGGGCACCACCAGGAAGACCATGGCCAGGTACCAGATGGTCATGTATTCCCGGATGAGGGGTATCAGATCCGGAGTGGCGCCCAACAGACGGAAGACGGGCTCGATGGTCAACAGGCCCAGGAGCACAAACAGGATCACCACCGTCAGGGCCAGGGCCAGCAGGTCGGTGGTGAGGCGGCGGACCCGATCCTGGTTGCCCTCGCCGATGGCCCTGGAGATGACGGCGCTGCCGCCGATGCCGATGCCGAAGGCGACGCTGGAGATGACCATCACTACGGGGAAGGTGAAACTCATGGCGGCCAGTTCCCGGGTGCCCAACTGCCCCACGAAGAAGGTATCCACCAGGTTGAAGGCCACCATGCCCACGATACCGAAGATCATGGGGATGGTCAGATCGATCAAGGTTTTGGCCACCGGGCCGTGGACCAGGGCTGCCTGACGCCCACCTTTCATGATTGCTTCCTTTCCTGGGGCTCCCATGGGAGCGCCGGTTTGGTTCGAATATCGAAGTAATGAACAGGGAAAACCGTACTGTAAAAGCCGCCATCTGTCAATGATTCGACCCAGGTAAATGGCAATGGTAGAATAGGAACGCTCTTTAAGTACCCAACATCCAGGCAACCCAACCTAGAGGAACCGGGAGATGAAAATCACCCAGATCGAAACCATCTTTGTGGATCGCTACCTCTTCGTCAAGGTTCACACCGACGAAGGCATCACCGGCCTGGGCGAGTCCGGCGCGTGGGGCTATCTGGAAGCGTCCGCGGCCGCGGTGGAAACCTTCAAACGCTATCTCATCGGCCAGGACCCCCTGCGCATCGAACACCACTGGCAGTACCTCTACCGGTGGAGTCACTTCCGGGGCGCAGCCATCATGGGGGCGCTGAGCGCCATCGACATTGCCCTCTGGGACATCGCAGGTAAGTATTTCGGCGTCCCCTGCTACCAGCTCCTGGGCGGCAAAACCCGGGACAGGGTACGGGTCTACTACCACGTCTTCGGCGATACCAAGGAGAAGCTCATCGAGGGCTGTAAACAGGCCAAGGCCCTGGGCTTCACCGCCGTCGGCCACCTCACCCCCTTCCTGGACGAATCCCACGATATCCCCTACTTCAAAACCCACGCGGATAAGATGCAGGACGCCATCGAGACCGTGGGCCGCTACCGGGAGGCGGTGGGTAAGGATGTGGACCTCTGCATCGAGATCCACCGGCGCCTGACGCCCGCCGAGGCCATCGTCCTGGCCCGGGGCATCGAGCCCTACCAGCCCTTTTTCTACGAGGATCCCATCCTGCCCGACAGCTTCGACGCCATGGCCCTGGTGGCTGAAAAGATCCACATCCCCATTGCCACCGGCGAACGGCTCCACACCATCTACGAGTTCGAGGCCCTGCTCAAACGGGGGGCAGTCCAGTATGTGCGGCCGGACGTCTGCATGGCCGGCGGACTGACCCACTGTAAGAAGATCGCCGCCCTGGCCGAAGCCCACCACGTGGGCGTGGTTCCCCACAACCCCCTGAGCCCGGTCAGCACGGCCGCCTGTGTCCAATTGGCCGCCTGCATTCCCAACTTCGCCCTGCAGGAGTACCCCATCGGCGAAAACGAGCCGCCCAAGAGTGAGATCGTGAAAGGCACGCTGAAGCTGGAGAACGGCTTTCTCATTGTACCCGACGTGCCGGGCATCGGCATCGAGCTGGCCGAAGATGCGGCCGAGAAGTATCCCTACCGGCCGCGCGAGGTAAAAACCCGCCTCCACGTAGACGGCTCCGTGGTGGATCAATGACTGGGAGGACCACATTCAACCGTGGTATATCCATTCGCCAGAGGACGAGGCATGGAAATGCCTCGCCGGGTCAGCAAATCCGTTCAAACAAATCCGTTCAAAACGGATTCAAGCCGGGTGCCATTCGCCCCGTGGAGTGGGTTTCAACGCCCTTGGGGTGTGCCAGCCGATGATTTCAATCATCGGCCCAAGGCCGGCCACGGTCTCATGCAGAGCATCATCTTTGCAGATTCAGTCGTTCACGATTTCGACACGAAGCCGGCATCCTCAAGTACCGGGCCAGGCGGGACGAAGCCATATCTGGGGATGCTCGCTCCGCCCATGGGCAACAATTGTGACTTACTGAGATCCGATCCACAGATTCCACCGATGAACACAGATGGCTATCCAGCTCTACCTGTGTAATCCTTGGAATCTGCGTCATCTGTGAAATCTGTGGTTTCTACAGCGAAAAAACCAGAAGACCCAAAAACATTCAACCACAGCAAGAGGAAGAACCATGCGCTTAGCCAGACAACTGGAAAAACTGGGCACCGAGACCGCCTTCGCCGTCTCTGGCGCGGCCGCGGCCTGGGCCGCCAAGGGCCACAAGGTCTACCCCTTCCACCTGGGAGACATCAACATTCCCACCCCGGCCAACATTGTGGAAGCCGCGTACAAGGCCATTCGGGATGGCTACACCGGCTACTGCCCTGCCGCCGGCATCCCCGAGCTGCGGGCCGTCATCGCTGATGACGTGGGCCGCAAGCGAGGCGTCACCTACAGTGCCGAGAACGTCTCGGTGCAGCCCGGGGGCAAGCCGGTCATTGGCAAATTCATCGCCGCCGTCATGGATCCCGGCGACGAAGTCCTCTACCCCAACCCTGGCTACCCGATTTACGAATCCCAGATCGAATACCAGGGGGGCGTGGCCGTGCCCTACGGCTATGTGGAGAAGGATGGCGGCTTCGAGCTGGACATGGACGCCATCCGGCGGTCCATCACCCCCCGCACCAAGGCCCTGATCTACAACAACTACCAGAACCCCACCGGCGCCCAGTCCACCCGGCAGGAGATGGAGGAGCTGGCCGAGCTGGCCCTGAAGCATGACCTCTGGGTGCTGAGCGACGACGCCTACTACGAGATGCGCTACAGCGGCGAGCCCCACTCCATCGTTAACCTGCCCGGCATGCAGGAGCGCACGGTTATCCTCTACACCTGCTCGAAACGCTTCGCCATGACCGGCTGGCGGCTGGGCGCGGCCATCGGCCCCAAAGAGGTGATCGACGTCATCAACAAGCTGAACACCAACGTGGAGTCCTGCACCACCCATTTCATCCAGCGGGCCATGGTGGAGGCCATCCCCGGCGATACCAGCGGACCCGACCAGATCCTCCAGATCTTGCGGGAACGGCGGGATGCGGCGGTGGCCGGCCTCAACGCCATCGACGGCATCTCCATCCAGGCGCCGGAGAGCACCTTCTACCTCTTCCCGAATGTGACCAAAATCCTGGAGCGGAAGGGGATGAGCGACGTCAACCAGTTGATGGATGAAGCCCTGGTCCGCACCAACGTCTCCTTCTGCACCCGCAAGCATTTTGGCCGCCCTCTCCCCGGCGAGAAGTACGCCTATATCCGGCTGGCCTACTCAGGCATCGATGTGGACGATATCCGGGAAGGGCTCCAGCGGCTGAAGGAATACTTCGAGAGCAGCGAGTAGGGCGAAATTCAACAGTTCACGATTTCGCCCTACTCGCTAACCGGGCAAGGTGACCGGGAAGATCCGTTTGCGCCACTTGGCGTAGGTGCTGGCCAGATGGGGCCAGAAGGGGCTGACCCGCCCTGCGGGCCGGGCCTGGGCCAGGGCCGCCAGAAAGCTGGCGGCGTTGTCCTCAAAGGGCGGCATCTCCAGATGGCAGCGCCCGACCTCGAAGAGGGTATGGGCGTCGCTGCCCGCGGTCACCAGCTTGCCGTGCTCTGCGGCCAGGCGAGCGGCTGCGTCGTTGTCCGCCGGCCGGACGCAGCGGGCATTCAACACCTCCAGGGCATCCACCTGGTCGATGATAGCCAGCACGTTGTCCAGGCCCATGGCCGAGCCCCGCACCGAGTCCAGGGGATGGGGGATGCTGATGACCGCGCCCTGATCCCGAAGCCGGGCCAGGGTTTCCGCGGGCGAAAGGCCGGCCGGCACCTCCTCCTGCACAAAGTAGGCAATCACTTCCCCGTGGGTCGTCTTGATCTCCTCACCCACGATGACCAGATCGGGGGCGAGGGCCTTGGCAGCCAGTGCGCCGGCCAGGTTGTTGTGCTCGGTGACCGCGATCTTATCCAGCCCCATGGCCCGGGCCCGGGCAATGAGGGTTTGTGGTCGGGTGAGGCAGTCTTTGCTGTAGATGGTATGGGCGTGCAGGTCAACTTTCCACATGAATTCAATCCCTTTGTTCGTGCCTTGCCCCATGGACGCTCCCCTGGCGACTCTGGGACGCGCCCATCTTCCAGGGCCGGCTTGGTCAGATTCGGCGAAGATTGTATCATTCCCTGGAATGAGGGCTTAATCCGGGGAGGGGTCGACTGGCCTCTCCCGTTGTGGCCAATCTGGATCAGGGATGAACAACAACTCGTTTCCCGCGCAGCAGAAGGATAACCGGCCGGAGGAGCTCCCCCGGCTGGTTCGGGTGGCTGGGCGAGATCGGCCGGCGGGCCAGGTATGGCGTACTGCCCTCGCCCGGGGCAGCTGGCCCGTTCAGGCCCGGGGCGCGGATGGCAGCGTGGATGGCTCCTCGGCGGAAGAGGACTACACGCTGGTGGATCTCAACCTGGCTGTGGAAGCGGTCCCGCCTGGGGAGACTGTGCCAGAGCCGCCGGCCCAGGTGGGCTACGGCGGACTCACCCCGCGCCAGCGGGATCTCTTCCTCCGTTGGCTGGCCGACCCTACGGCACCGGCACCGGCCGCATTCCGGCGACTCTACCTGGCACACCTGGAGGTCCGCCTATTCGAGGAGGAACGCCAACAGGAAACGCACCAGGCCCTGCTCCACCTGGCCGCCAGCCCGGCCTGGTCCGACCACGAGGAGCTGGCCCGGGTGTTGCTCCTCAGCTTCTGGCTTCGTCAGGATGGCGCCGGTCTGGCCCGCTGGCTGGCCCAGGGAACCCTGCCCGCCCTCCTGTGGGGACAGGCCCTGGGCCACCTGGCACTGATGGGGGAGGAACTGGGGGTGGAGACCCTGGCAGCCGTGGCCGCCATCTGGGAGCTGCCCAACGCCCACCTGGCCCCGGAGCTGCTCACGTTTCGGCTGAATTCCCTGGCCAGCACCCTGGGCCAGGATCCCCTCCAATACGCCTTGAGTCAGCTGTCGGCGGATGCGCTGGCACCCCGGCCCTGGCGCTCGGTCCATCGGGCCCTGCGGCTGGCTCTCCCCCTGCCGGATCTCCAGCCGGTGCTGGAGCCCCTCCTGCGGGAGCAATTCGGGCTGGTGGATGTGGAGATCGCCCTGACCGACGGGCCGAAAGCGACTTTGGCGTCTCCGGGAAATCAGGAAGAGAAACCGCCGCGGTCTGGCGACCGCTGGCAACTGATCCTGGAATTTGGCCATAGCCGTTCTGAGTATTTCCACCACGTGTTGAGCCAAAGCCAGCGGCTGCCCGGCTTCACCCAGATTTTGGATGAGAACCGGCGCCTGGTCTATCGTATTGTCTTCACCAAAAGCGAGATGCGGCGTTTCTGGCGCCTGTGGGAGTACGTCCAGAACTGGGCCAGCACCCGGGTGTATCTGAACGGCGAAGAAGTGGAGAAATGGAAAGTATGGCCCTATTCCCAATACCTGCGTTGAGCACCATCGGGTGGGCCCTTGGCCTGCCCCTATGGGAACGGGTCCCCGTCCTTTCACCCGCCGGGATGTGGCGACAGCGGGCAGGCCAAGGGCCCGCGCCTACAGCCAACCGACGATCTTCTGGATGAGCCCAACGACCACGCCGCCGACGGTCCTGATTACCGGCGCCACCGACGGACTGGGGCTGGCCCTGGCCCGCCACTACCATAGCCGGGGCGTCCGCCTGGTCTTGGTGGGCCGCCGCCCCCTGGCCGATCTGTCCGCTCCCCTCTTTCGGCCAGATACCTACTGTCAACTGGACCTGGCCGACAACAGCCAGTATGCGCGCCTCTACACATGGCTACGCGCAAACGGCGTCTGGGCGCTGGATCAGGTCATCCACAACGCCGGCGTGGGATGGGTGGGCCCCATCGGCGAACAGCCGCCCACTTCCATCCGCGAACTGGTGGCGGTCAACCTCCTGGCCCCCATCCACCTAACCCACGGCCTCTTCCCCTGGGTCCAGGCCGCCGCTGGCCTCTTCACCTTCATCGGCTCGGTGGTAGCCGCCTTGCCCGCCCCCCACTACGCCGTCTACGCCGCCACCAAAGCCGCCCTGGCCGGCTTCGTGCGCAACCTCCAGACCGAGCTGGCCGCCTGTCATCCCAACGTACAGGCCCAGATCATCCATCCCGGCGCCATCCGCACCGACATGCACGCCAAGAGCGGCGCCGACCTCCAGTCGCTGCCCTGGCCCCGTTTCCCTACGGCCGAAACCGTCGCCCAGGCCGTCATCCGCCAGATGGAGGGCAGAGTCCCCCAGGCGGTCATCGGCCCCGGCAACCGGCTGGCCTTCTGGGCCGGCCATCATCTGCCCGACCTGACCGATGGCATCTCAGGACGAGTGCACCGGCACCGCCGCCCCATCGCCCTTCCGTCCCCCCAGTCTCCGGAAGAGAAGCCGCGCCACTGCGTCATCACCGGCGCCGCCGACGGCATCGGCCGCGCCCTGGCCCACCGCTTCGGCAGGGCCGGCTACCAGGTGACGGGCATCGACGTAGACTGGGAGCGGGCCATGTACACCCAGGCAGAGCTGGTCAACGCCGGCGTGAACGCTCGCTTCGCCCTGGCCGACCTGGCCGACCCTCAGGCCGTGGAGCAGCTGCTGGAAACCCTGATCGGGCGGCCGCCCATCGACGTCCTCATCCACAACGCCGGCATCAACGCGGTGGGCCCTTTTGTGACATCGGATCTGACCGCCCAGGAACGGGTGCTCGCCGTGAACCTGGCCGCGCCGCTGCGCCTCACCGCGGGCCTCCTGGGGACAGGCCAGCTGGCCCACGGCTGCACGGTGGTGGCTCTTTCGTCCCTATCCCATTTTGTGGGCTATCCCGGGGCCGCCGTCTACGCCGCCAGCAAGGATGGCCTGGCAACCTACATGCGCAGCCTATCCATGGCGCTGGCCGACCACCACGGCCATACGCTGACGGTCTTTCCCGGGCCGACGCGGACCGCCCACGCTCGCCGCTACAGCCCGGACAACCGCCGGGAGCACCGGCGTATGCCGCCGGAAGAGGTGGCCGACGCCATCTATCGGGCCGTGCATCGCCGCCGGCGTCGCCTGATCCCCGGCCGATCCAACCGACTCTTCGCCCTCGTGGGTCGGCTGGCCCCGGGCCTGGCTGCCCAGATCATGCGCCGGACCCTCTTCGAGCAACTGGTGCGCCAGGATAGCATCCGTTGAACGGAATCCTCGGGCGCTGCTTTTCCACCGGCGTCTACCCGGCTCTGCAACGAGAGGGAGCCCAGGGGGCACTGCTCCTGGGCCGGCCTCCCAGCGGAACATGGAGCGATTTAGCTTTCGTCTGGCCTACACAAAGGCCGTGATGGGACTGGAGTAGTGCAACCGGATGTCGATGGATGGCAGCCGAAACCGACGGGCCACCGGAAGCAAGGGGAACGGGGGAAACATCTCCCCGGTGATCGGCATACGGAAGAGCCGGGGAGCGCCGGCATCATCCTTTGAAGGGTGGGTCATGACATATGACGGGCCCGCTGGTTGACGGACCAGGCCTCGGCCTGGGTGCCGGCCAGGTCAAGGCCCTGCTGCTGGGCGGTAGGTGTCCGGCTGCACCAGAGGATGTAGCCATCGGGATCTTGCAGGAGGAATTCAGCGGTGCCATTGCGCAATTCCTGAATGTGGGGGATGGACTGTCCCTTCTGGGCCAGGGTGCGCCGCAGCCCTTCGATATCGTCCAGGTAGAGGAAAAAGACCGTCTGCCCAGGGCGATAGATGGGGCGATCGGTGTAGAAATAAGCCCGCAAGCCGGGTGGGTTTCCTCCACTGCGCAGGCCAAAATCCCAGGGTTCAATGCCGGCAGTCCAGGAGGAGAGCGCCAGACCGAACAGATCTTCTCCAGGCTGCCCG
>FWPU01007021.1_pt1 | contig 21417 bp, 31 predicted proteins | sample 2228361 | NCBI WGS metagenome assembly FWPU01 (sample SAMEA103939777, study PRJEB20133) | metagenome
TCGAGTGGATGTGGACCACCCCCTCGGCGATCATCCGCTTCGTCTTGCGGCGCCGGGCCGGCGCCGCCTCGGGGGCGGCGGGCTTCGCGGCGGTCGCGTCCGTGTCCTTGGCCATCGACGCTCCTAGCCCTTCGGCGGCGGGGCCTTCTTGCCGGCGATCGTGCGGCGCGGCCCCTTGCGTGTCCGTGCGTTGGTGTGCGTCCGCTGCCCCCGGACGGGGAGCCCGCGGCGGTGCCGGAGCCCGCGGTAGCCGCCGAGGTCGACGAAGCGCTTGATGTTCGCGGCGACCTCGCGGCGGAGGTCGCCTTCCACCTTGTAGTTCGCGTCGATCTCGCGGCGGACGCGGGTGATCTCGTCGTCCGTGAGGTCGTCGGACTTGCGGCCCGGATCGACCTCCGCGGCGCGGCAGATCGCGAGCGCCGACGTCCGGCCGATCCCGTAGATGTACGTGAGCGCGATCTCCATGCGCTTGTTGCGGGGCAGGTCGACCCCTGCGATGCGCGCCATGCCGTCGTGTCCTCCCTACCCCTGGCGCTGCTTGTGGCGCGGGTTCTCGCACAGCACGCGCACCACGCCCGCGCGCCGCACCACCTTGCACTTGCGGCAGATCGCCTTCACCGACGCCCGTACCTTCATGATCGCTCCCGGCGGCTCGCTCCCGGTTTCAAGGCAAACTCAAGATATACGGCCCCTGCGCGGTGACCGCAACGGAGTGCTCGAAGTGGGCGGACAGCCGCCCGTCCCGGGTCGCGGCCGTCCATCCGTCGGCCTTGACGTACACCTCGGGACGCCCCGCGTTCACCATCGGCTCGATGGCGAGCACCAGCCCCTCCTCGAGCCGCACGCCCCGCGCCCCCGTCCGGTAGTTCGGGACCTGGGGGTCCTCGTGCAGCTTCCGGCCGATGCCGTGCCCGACGAACTCGCGCACGACGGAATAGCCCGCCGCCTCGACCGTGTCCTGGACCGCCGCGGACACGTCCCCGACGTGCGCGCCGGCCCGGACGGCGGCGATCGCGGCGTCGAGCGCCGAGCGCGTCACCGCCATGAGCCGCTCCGCCTCGGGGCTCACCTTCCCGACCGGGACGGTCAACGCCGCGTCGCCGTAGTACCCCTGGTAGCAGACGCCGAAGTCGAGCCCGACGATGTCCCCCTCGCGCAGCACGCGCTTCGGGGACGGGATGCCGTGGACGACCTCGTCGTTGATGGAGATGCAGATCGAGGCCGGGAAGACGCGGCCCGCCACCGTGTAGCCCTTGAACGCCGGCCGGGCGCCCTTGGCGAGCGTGCGCTCCTCGGCGAGCGCGTCGAGCTCGCCGGTCGTCACGCCGGGGCGCACGCGCTCGCGCACCTCGCTCAGGATCTCCGCGACGATCGCGTTCGCTCGTCGCATGATCTCGACCTCGTCGCGCGACTTGACGACGATCATCCGAGGCTCGCGACCACCCGCTCGAAGACCTCCTCGGGGGTCCCCACCCCCGCCGTCTCGCGCAGCACGCTCATCCGCCGGTAGTGGTCGATGACGGGCGCGGTCTCCTGCGCGTACACCTCGAGCCGCCGCCGGATCGTGTCCTCGCGGTCGTCCTCGCGCTGCTCGAGCTCGCCGCCGCAGCGGTCGCAGACCCCCGGCGTGGCGGGCGGATCGAACACGACGTGCGCCATCGCGCCGCACGACCGGCAGACCCGGCGGCCCGCCAGGCGCCGCACCAGCTCGTCCTCGGGCACGACGATCGAGACCGCCGCGCGCAGCCGCTGGCCGCGCCGCGCCAGCATCCGGTCGAGCTCCTCGGCCTGGTGCACGGTGCGCGGGAAGCCGTCGAGGATGAAGCCGGGCGCGGCGTCCGGGCGCGCCAGGCGAACGTCGACGAGGCCGATCACCACGTCGTCGGGCACCAGCCGGCCCGCCGCGATGTACCGCTTCGCCTCCTGGCCGAGCAGGCTGCCGTTGCGCTGCGCCTCGCGCAGCATGTCCCCCGTCGAGATGTGCGGGACCCCGAACCGCTCGTGCAGCAGCTTCGCCTGCGTCCCCTTGCCGGCACCGGGGGGGCCGATCATGACGAGTCGCACCCGCGCCTCTACTGGCGACGTCCCCGGATCCGACCGCCGCGCATGAAGCCCTCGTAGCTGCGCGTGATGAGGTGCGTCTCCATCGCCGCGATCGTGTCCAGCGCGACGCCCACAACGATGAGCAGCGCCGTGCCGCCGAAGAAGAACGGCACGCGGAGCTGATCGATCAGGATCGTCGGCAGGACGCAGACCGCCGCGACGTAGAGCGCGCCGGGCAGCGTGATCCGGTTGAGGATGCGCTCGATGTAGTCGGCGGTGCGCGGCCCGGGGCGGATCCCGGGGATGTAGCCGCCGAACTTCTTCAGGTTTTCGGCGACGTCCATCGGGTTGAACGTGACCGCGGTGTAGAAGTAGCAGAAGAACACGATCAAGGCGACGTAGAGGAGGTTGTAGACCCACGTCCCGGGGTCCATCTGCGCCGAGATCCACTGCGCGATCGGGTGGTCGATGAAGTTCGTGACGGTCCCGGGGAAGAGCAGGATCGACGACGCGAAGATCGGCGGGATGACGCCCGCGGTGTTGATCTTGAGCGGCAGGTGCGACGTCTGCCCGCTGTACATCCGCCGCCCGACCACGCGTTTCGCGTACTGCACCGGGATGCGGCGCTGCCCGCGCTCCATGAAGATGATCGCCGCGACGACGGCGACCATCAGCACGCCGATGAAGATCGCCGCGAAGATCGAGAGCTCCCGCTGGCGGACGAACTCGAACGTGGTCGTCACCGCCGACGGGATCGAGGCGACGATGCCGGCGAAGATGATGAGCGAGATGCCGTTGCCGATGCCGCGCTCGGTGATCTGCTCGCCCAGCCACATGATGAACGCCGTTCCGGTGGTGAGCGTGATGACCGTCATCAGCCGGAAGCCCCACCCCGGCTCGAACACGACGCCGCCGCCGCCCGGCGCCTCGATGGTCTCGAGCCCCATGGCGATGAAGAACCCCTGGACGAGCGAGAGGCCGATCGTGCCGTAGCGCGTGTACTGCGTGATCTTCCGCCGCCCCATCTCTCCTTCCTTGGAGAGCTTCTCGAGGTGCGGGATCACGACCGTCAGCAGCTGGAGGATGATGCTCGAGCTGATGTACGGCATGATGCCGAGGGCGAAGATCGAGAACCGCTCGAGCGCGCCGCCCGAGAACAGGTTCACCAGCCCGACGATGCTGTTCTGCGCCTCGGCGAAGAACTGCGCGAGCGCCTGCCCGTCGATGCCCGGCGTCGGCACCGCGCACCCGAGGCGGTAGATGGCGAGCGCCCCCGCGGTGAAGGCGAGCCGCTTGCGAAGCTCCGGAACGCGGGAGGCGTTCGAGAAGCCCTCAAGCACCCACGACCTCCGCCGTGCCGCCGGCGGCGGCGATCCGCTCGCGCGCGCGCGCGCTGAACGCGTGGGCGCGGACCGTGAGCGCGTGCGGCAGCGTGCCGTCGCCGAGGCACTTGATGCGGCCGCGGCCGCGGATCAGGCGCGCCGCGCGCAGCTCGTCGGGTCCGACGGTCGCGCCGGCGGGGAAGCGGGCGAGCTGCTCGAGGTTCACGACCAGGTACGGGTCGCGCGACACGGGGCGGAAGCCACGCTTCGGCAGGCGGCGCTGGAGCGGCATCTGGCCGCCCTCGTACCCGGGGGGCGTGTTGCCGCCCGAGCGCGAGCCGCGCCCCTTGTGGCCGCGCCCGGCCGTCTTGCCGTGCCCCGAGCCGGGACCGCGCCCCACGCGCTTGCGCGGGCGGGTCGCTCCGGGCGCCGGGTGGAGGCGGCTGAGGTCCATCCTACCCCTCCCGCTCGACCAGGTGCGCGACCTTGGCCAGCCGGCCGCGCGTGCTGGGCGAATCCTTGAGGATCACTGACTTCCCGATGCGGGTGAGCCCGAGGCCGCGCAGCGTCGCGCGCTGCGTGGGGCTCGTGCCGATCGCGCTGCGGCGGAGCGTCACCTTCACCATGCGCTCGCTCATGACGGCCGGAGCTCCGCGAGGCTCTTGCCGCGCAAGGCCGCGACGTCGTCCGGCGGGCGCAGCTCGCGCAGCGCCGCCATCGTCGCGCGCACCATGTTGTGCGGGTTGTTCGATCCGATGCACTTCGTCAGCACGTTCGCGATCCCGGCCAGCTCGACCACGGCGCGGACGCCGCCGCCTGCGATGACGCCGGTGCCGTCCGACGCGGGCTTCAGGAGCACCTGTCCGGCGCCGAAGCGGCCGAGCGTCTCGTACGGGATCGTACCGTCCACGATCGGCACCCGCACCATCGACTTCTTCGCCTTCTCGATGCCCTTGCGGATCGCCTCCGGGACCTCGTTCGCCTTGCCGAGGCCGAAGCCGACCCGGCCGTTCTGGTCGCCGACGATCACGAGCGCGCTGAAGCTGAAGCGCCGACCGCCCTTCACGACCTTCGCGACGCGGTTGATGTGGACGACCTTCTCCTTGAGCTCCGCACCGCGCTCGTCGAGGATGACGCGCCGGGGCCCCGACCCACCTGCCTGTGCCATGTGCTAGAACTCCAGCCCGCCTTCGCGCGCGCCGTCCGCCACCGCCTTCACCCGCCCGTGGTAGAGGAACCCGTTGCGGTCGAACACGACCCGGGTGATCCCCTTCTCCTTGCAGCGGCGCGCCGCCAGGAGGCCGACCTCCCTGGCCGCCTGCACGTCGCCCGTCTTCTTGAGGACCGTGCGCAGCTCGGGCGACAGCGTCGACACCGAGAACATCGTCCGCCCCGACGCGTCGGTGACAGCCTGGACGTAGATGTGCTTGTTGCTGCGGAACACCGTCAGCCGCGGCCGCTCGTCCGTGCCACGGACGGTCTTGCGCACCCGCGCCCGGCGGCGATGCCGGCGCAGCACCTTCTCGCTCGTCCGCATCAGCGCGACGCCCCCGCGGCGGCCTTGCCCGCCTTGCGCTTCACCACCTCGCCGCCGTACCGCACGCCCTTGCCCTTGTACGGCTCCGGCGGCCGAAGCGCCCGGATCTGCGCCGCCACCTGACCGAGCAGCTCCCGGTCGGCCCCCTCGAGGGTCACGAGGACCTGGCGGTCGACCTTCGCGCTCACCCCCTCCGGGAGCTGATACGCAATCGGGTGCGAGTAGCCGAGCGTGAGGAAGAGGATCTTTCCGCGCACCTCGGCGCGATAGCCGACGCCCTGGATCTCGAGCACCCGGGTCCACCCCTTCGACACGCCCTCGACCATGTTGGCGAGGAGCTTGCGCGTGAGGCCGTGGACGCTGCGCGCCTCGCGCGAGTCGTCCCGGCGCTGTACCACCGCGTTCTTCCCTTCGACCGCGATCGTCACCAGCGACCGCAGCGGCCGCTGGAGCGTTCCCCTGGGTCCCTCGACCCGCAGCGTCCCGTCCGCGACGTGGACCTTCACGCCGTCGGGCACCGTCACCGGCAGTCGTCCGATTCGCGACATCGTCCTACCAGACCGTGCAGAGCACCTCGCCGCCGACCTTCTCGCGCCGGGCGTCGCGGTCGGCGAGCACGCCGCGCGGGGTCGACAGGATGCTCACCCCGAGCCCGCGCCGCACCGGTGCGATCTCGTCCACCCCCACGTACACGCGCAGGCTCGGGCGGCTCACGCGCTTGAGCCCGGTGATCACCGGGCGGCGCTGCGGGTCGTAGCGGAGGCCGATGCGGAGCACGCGCTGCGCCCCTTCTCCCTCCGCCGCGGCACTCGCCAGGTAGCCCTCGTCCACGAGCACCCGCGCGATCGCCTCCTTCAGGCGCGACCACGGAACGTCGACGGTCGCCTTCCGGGCGCCGGCGGCGTTCCGGATGCGGGTCAGCATGTCGGCGATGGGGTCGGTCATCATCGCGCGGTCACCAGCTGGCCTTGACGAGGCCGGGAATCTGCCCCTTCCGCGCGAGGTCGCGCAGGCACAGGCGGCACATGCGGAAGCGTCGGTAGAACGCCCGCGGCCGCCCGCACAGCGGGCAGCGGTTGTATGCCCGGACCCGGAACTTCGGGGGCCGCGACGCCTTCACCATGAGCGAGGTCTTCGCCATCGATGTCTCGTTCGTCAGGCGCGGAACGGAAGGCCCAGGGCGCGCAGGAGCGCCTTCGCGTCCGCGTCGGTGCGCGCGGTCGTGCACATCACGACCGTGAGTCCCTTCATCTTGTCCACCTTGTCGAGGTTGATCTCCGGGAAGATCACCTGCTCGCGGATGCCGAGCGAGTAGTTGCCGCGCCCGTCGAACGAGCGGTCCGACACGCCCTTGAAGTCGCGCACGCGGGGGAGCGCGACGTTCACGAGCCGGTCGAAGAACTCGTACATGCGGTCGCCCCGCAGCGTGACCATCGCCCCGATCGGCATGCCGGCCCGAAGCTTGAAGTTCGAGATCGCCTTCTTGGCGCGCGTGACGACGGGCTTCTGCCCCGTGATCGCCTTCAGCTCCTCGACCGCGGAGTCGAGGAGCTTCGGGTTCTGGGTCGCCTCGCCCAGCCCCATGTTGATCACGATCTTCTCGAGCTTCGGCACCGCCATGCGGTTGGTCACGCCCAGGTCGCGCATGAGCCCGGGCACGATCTCCTTCTGGTAGCGCTCGTACAGTCGCGCGTGCATGGTCAGGCCGATTGCAGCTGCTCGCCGCACCGCTTGCAGGTGCGGACCATCCGGCCGTCGTCGAGGCGGCGGTGGCCGACCCGCGTCGGCTTGTTGCAGCGCCCGCAGAGCGGCATCACGTTCGACGCGTGGATCGACGCCTCCTTCTCGACGATCCCGCCCGGGCTCTGTACGCCGCGCGGCTTCTGGTGGCGCTTCACGAGGTTCACGCGCTCGATGATCACGCGGTTCCTGTCGGGGAGGACGCGCAGGATCTTGCCGGTCTTCCCGCGCTCCCGCCCGGCCATCACGATGACCGTGTCGTCCTTGCGCAGCCGGCTGAGCGCCATGGTCAGAGGACCTCCGGTGCGAGCGAGATGATCTTCATGAACCGCTTCGCGCGCAGCTCACGGGCGACGGGCCCGAAGATGCGGGTGCCGATCGGCTCGCGGGCGTTGTCGATCAGGACCGCCGAGTTGTTGTCGAAGCGGATGTAGGAGCCGTCGGTGCGCCCGACCTCCTTGGCGGTCCGCACGACCACCGCCTTCATCACGTCCCCCTTCTTCACCTTGGCGTTCGGGATCGCCTCCTTCACCGTCACGACGATGATGTCGCCGATGGAGGCGTACTTCCGCCGCGTGCCCCCCAGCACCTTGATGCAGAGGACCTTCCGGGCGCCGCTGTTGTCGGCGACGTCGAGCACCGTCTCGGTCTGGATCACGACGGCACCTCACCGCCGACCACCGGCTCGCCCGCCCCCTCGGCCCGGCTGAGGATCGCCTCGACCGCCCAGCGCTTGTCGCGCGAGAGGGGCCGGGTCTCGACGATCCGCACCCGGTCGCCGACCCGACACTTGTTCTGCTCGTCGTGCGCCTTGTAGCGCGCCCGGCGCTTCAGGAACTTCCGGTACTGCGCGTGGCGGACGATGCGCTCGACGACCACGACCGCCGTCTTGTCCATCTTGTCCGACACCACGACGCCCTCGCGCCGCTTTCGCCGCCCGGTGGCCGTCATGCCGTCCCTCCGCCCGAGGTCCGCTGCCGCAGCACGGTCTTCACGCGGGCCAGGTCGCGCCGCGTCTGCCGGACCTTCATCGTGTTCGGCAGCTGCGCCGTCGCCCGGCGGAGCCGCAGGTGGAAGAGCTCCTCCACGAGCTCCCGCTCGCGCGTCCGCAGCTCCTCGAGCCCCAGCTCGCGCACCTCCCGCGCCTTCATGCCGCCGCTCCCGCCGCGCGCCGCTCGACGATCCGGGTCGCCAGCGACAGCTTCGCCGCGGCGAGCTTGAGCGCCTGCCGCGCCGCCGCCGACTCGACCCCCTCCATCTCGAACAGCATCCGCCCCGGCTTGATCACGGCGACCCACACCTCGGGCGACCCCTTGCCCTTCCCCATGCGGGTCTCGGCCGGCTTCTTGGTGAGCGGCTTGTCGGGGAAGATGCGGACCCAGACGCGTCCGCCGCGCTTGATCGCGCGGGTGAGCGCGACGCGCGCCGCCTCGATCTCGCGCGCGGTCATCCAGCCGCGCTCGATCGCCTTGAGCCCCAGGTCGCCGAACGCGAGCGTCGAGCCGCGCCACGCCGTGCCGCCGCGGCGTCCCTTCTGTTGCTTGCGGTACTTGACCTTCTTCGGTGCCAGCATTGGTCCCTACACGCCGAGCGCGGCGCGCTCCTCCTCCTGCTTGCTCAGGACCTCGCCTAGGAAGAACCAGACCCGGACGCCGATGACGCCGTACGTGGTGCGCGCCTCGGCGAAGCCGTAGCTCACGTCCGCACGCAGCGTGTGGAGCGGCACGCGCCCCTCGCGGTACCACTCGCGGCGTGCGATCTCGGAGCCGCCGAGCCGTCCCGACGACTGCACGCGCACGCCCTGCGCCCCCATCCGCATCGCGCGCGCGACCGCCTCCTTCATCGCCCGCCGGAACGCGACGCGCCGCTCGAGCTGGAGCGCGATGTTCTCGGCCACGAGCTGCGCGTCGAGGTCGGGCCGCCGGACCTCGTGGATGTTGATGAAGGTCTCCTTCGGCGTGAGCTTCACGAGCTCCTGCTTGAGCTTCTCGATCTCCGCGCCCTTCTTCCCGATGACGATGCCGGGGCGCGCGGTGTGGATGTTGATCTTGGCCTTGTTCGCGGCGCGCTCGATCTCGATCTTCGAGACGCCGGCGTGGTACAGGCGCTTCTTCAGGAAGTTCCGGATCTTCACGTCCTCGTGGAGGAGGTCGGCGTACTCGCGCTTCGCGAACCAGCGCGAGTCCCAGCTCTCGATCACCCCGAGACGGAATCCCTTCGGATGGACCTTCTGACCCACGAGCCTAGCCCTCCGCGCCCGGCCGGCGCTCGTCGACGACGACGGTGACGTGGCTCGTCCGCTTGTGCAGCGGCGTCGCCCGCCCGTGCGCACGCGGCAGGAACCGCTTGAGCGTCGGTCCCTCGTCGACGAACGCGCGCTTCACGTACAGGCGGTCGACGTCCACGCGCTGCGTGCTCTCCGCGTTGGCGACCGCGGCTCGGAGCGTCTTCGAAACCAGCTTCGCGCCGCGCTTCGGCGTGAACTCGAGGATCCCGAGCGCCGCCTCGACGCGCTTGCCGCGGATCAGGTCGACGACCAGGCGGACCTTCCGCGCCGACAGCCGCACGAACCGGCTCGTCGCCCGCGCCTCCATCCCGCTCACGCCTTCCCGCCGGCCGCCGGTCCGGCAGCCGGCGCGGCGGCGCCCTCGACCTTGCCCTTGCGGTCCCCGGAGTGCCCGTGGAACGTCCGCGTCGGCGCGAACTCCCCGAGCTTGTGGCCGACGGCGTTCTCGGTGACGAACACCGGGATGAACTTCCGCCCGTTGTGGACGGCGAACGTGAAGCCGACCATCTCGGGCGTGATCGTCGACCGGCGCGACCAGGTCTTGATGACCTTCTTGTCGCCCGACTCCACCATGGCGCGCACCTTCTTCATGAGGTGCTCGTCGACGAACGGGCCTTTCTTGACCGAGCGTGCCACCGCGCCTCCGCTACCGTGTCTTCCGGCGCTGCACGATCCAGCGGTCGGTCCGCTTGTTCGCGCGCGTCTTGTACCCCTTGGTCGGCTTGCCCCACGGCGTCTGGGGATGGTTGCCCTTCGAGCGCCCCTCGCCGCCGCCGTGCGGGTGGTCGACCGGGTTCATCGCGATGCCGCGGACGCGCGGCCGGCGCCCGAGCCAGCGCCGGCGCCCGGCCTTCCCGAGCGCGACGTTCTCGTGCTCGAGGTTGCCGACCTGCCCGATCGTCGCCCGGCACGCGAGCCGCACGCGGCGCAGCTCGCCCGAGGGCAGCTTCAGAAGCGCGTAGTCCCCCTCCTTCGCCATCAGCTGGATCGCGCCGCCGGCGCTGCGGCCGAGCTGCCCGCCCCGCCCCTCGCGCAGCTCGACGTTGTGCACGATCGTGCCCAGCGGGATGTTGGCGAGTGGGAGGCTGTTCCCGGGCTTGATGTCGGCGGCGGGCCCGGCCTCGATCGAGTCGCCGACCGACACGCCGACGGGCGCCAGGATGTAGCGCTTCTCGCCGTCGGCGTAGTGGAGGAGGGCGATCCGCGCCGATCGGTTCGGATCGTACTCGATCGACGCCACCCGCGCCGGCACGCCGACCTTGTCGCGGCGGAAGTCGATCACCCGGTAGAGGCGCTTGTGCCCGCCACCGCGGTGGCGGATCGTCATCCGGCCGAGGTTGTTCCGGCCGCCCGACTTCCGGAGCGGCTCGGTGAGACCCGGCTCCGGGCGGTCGCGGGTGATCTCCTTGAAGTCGTGGCCGGTCTGGAACCGCCGGCCCGCCGACGTCGGACGGTACTGGACGATCGGCACGGCGCTACGCTCCCTCGAAGAAGTCGATCCGCTGGCCCGCGGCCAGCGTGACGTAGGCTTTCTTCCACGCCGGCCGCCGGCCTTGGTGGCGGCCGACGCGGCGGACCTTGCCGAGCTGGCGCGCGGTGCGGACGTCGAGGACCTTCACCCGGAAGAGCGTCTCGACGGCGCGGCGGATCTCGACCTTGTTGGCGTCGGGATGCACGCGGAAGACGACCTGGTTGCCCAGCTCGTTCACGAGCGTGCTCTTCTCGGTGATGAGCGGCCCCTGCACGACGTCGACGAGGTTCATTGCGCCGCCCCCAGGCGCGCCGCGACCGCCGCGAGCGCGTCGCGCGTCATCACCAGCTCGGCGTGGGCGAGCACGTCGCGCACGTTCACGCCGCCCGCGCGCAGCACCTTCACCCGCGGGAGGTTGCGCGCCGCCCGCTCGACGGCGGCGTCCGCGTCGGCGAGCACGACGAGCGCGCTGCCCGTCACGCCGAGCCGCGCGAGCCACTCGACCATCCGCTTCGTCTTCGGCTCCGGCAGCCGGACGGCGTCCACGACCAGCAGCTTCCCCTCGGCGTGACGCGCGGCCAGCGCGGACCGCAGCGCGGCGCGGCGGGCCGACCGGGGCAGCCGGTAGCCGTAGTCGCGCGGCTGCGGCCCGAAGACGACCGCGCCGCCCTCCCACAGTGGGGACCGCGTGCTGCCGGCGCGGGCGCGGCCGGTCCCCTTCTGGCGCCACGGCTTCTTGCCGCCGCCGCTCACCTGGCCGCGGGTCTTCGTCGCGTGCGTCCCCGCCCGGCGTGACGCCAGCTGCGCGCGCACCTCCTCGTAGAGCAGGTGCTCGCGGATCGGGCCCGCCAGGACGGCGGCCGGCACCTCCACGTCGCCGACCTTCTCCCGCGTCTGCGACACGACCGGGATGGTCACCGTGCCCTCCGCGCTCACTGCCGCCGCTCCTCCTGCCGGCGGACGACCACGAGCCCGCCGCGCGCGCCGGGCACGGCGCCGCGCACCAGGAGGAGATGCTCCTCCGGCCGCACCGCGACGATGCGAAGCCCGCGCGTCGTCACGCGGTCGGCACCCCAGCGCCCCGCCATGCGCTTCCCCTTGAACACACGCCCCGGGAACGACCGGTTCCCGATCGAGCCGCCGTGCCGGAAGTACTCGTGCGTCCCGTGCGACGCCGGGAAGCCGCCGAAGCGGTGGCGCTTGATGACCCCCGCCGTCCCGCGCCCCTTCGTCGTCCCGGTCACCTGGACGACCTGCCCGGGCGCGAACACGTCGGCGACCGTGATCGCCGTGCCGACCGCGGGCGGCTCGCCGTCACCGAGGCGGAACTCGCGCAGCACGGTGAACGGCGGCGTCCCCGCCTTCGTGAACTGCCCCTGCACGGCCTTCGGGAGACGCGACGCCTTCGCCGCCCCGAAGCCGACCTGGACGGCCGCGTAGCCGTCCCGCTCCGCCCGCCGCGTGGCCACGACGGTGCACGGCCCCGCCTCGATCACCGTCACCGGCACGAGGACGCCGTCGGCCGTGTAGACCTGCGTCATGCCCACCTTGCGCCCGATGAGTCCGGAGACCGCCATGGCCCTACTGGAGCTTGATCTCCACGTCGACGCCCGCCGCCAGGTCGAGCTTGCCGAGCGCGTCGATCGTCTGCTGCGTCGGCTCGAGGATGTCGAGCAGGCGCTTGTGGGTGCGGATCTCGAACTGCTCGCGCGACTTCTTGTCGACGTGCGGCGAGCGGTTCACGGTGAAGCGCTCCACGTGCGTCGGCAGCGGAATCGGCCCCGCGACCCGGCCCCCCGTCCGCCGCACGGTGTCGACGATCTCCCGCACGGACTGGTCGAGCAGCCGGTGGTCGTAGGCCTTCAGGCGGATGCGGATCTTGTCGTTCATCCATCCCTACTCGAGGATCTTGGTCACGACGCCGGCCCCGACCGTCCGGCCCCCCTCGCGGATGGCGAAGCGGAGCCCCTCGTCCATGGCGATCGGCATGATGAGCTCGACCTTCATCTGCACGTTGTCGCCCGGCATCACCATCTCGGTGCCCTCGGGCAGCGTGCAGACGCCGGTCACGTCGGTCGTGCGGAAGTAGAACTGCGGCCGGTACCCGTTGAAGAACGGCGTGTGGCGGCCGCCTTCCTCCTTCGTGAGGATGTAGACCTCGGCCTGGAACTTCGTGTGCGGCGTGATCGAGCCGGGCTTGGCCAGCACCTGGCCGCGCTCGATCTCCTCGCGCTTGATGCCGCGGAGGAGCGCGCCGATGTTGTCGCCGGCCATGCCCTCGTCGAGAAGCTTGCGGAACATCTCGACGCCGGTGACGACGGTCTTCTGGGTCGGCCTGATGCCCACGATCTCGACCTCGTCGCCCACCTTGATCTTCCCGCGCTCGATGCGTCCGGTCGCCACCGTGCCGCGACCGCTGATCGAGAACACGTCCTCGACCGGCATGAGGAAGGGCTTGTCGACGTCGCGCTTCGGCTCGGGGATGAAGGTGTCGATGGCGTCCATGAGCTTCTGGATCGCCTGCGCCCCGAGCTCGCCCGGGTCCCCCTCGAGCGCTTTCAGCGCGCTGCCGCGGATGATCGGCGTGTCGTCGCCGGGGAACTCGTACTTCGAGAGGAGCTCGCGGATCTCGAGCTCGACCAGGTCGAGGAGCTCCTTGTCCTCGACCATGTCGACCTTGTTCATGAAGACCACGATCGCCGGCACGCCGACCTGGCGCGCGAGGAGGATGTGCTCGCGCGTCTGGGGCATCGGGCCGTCGGTGGCGGCGACCACGAGGATCGCGCCGTCCATCTGCGCCGCGCCCGTGATCATGTTCTTGATGTAGTCGGCGTGCCCCGGGCAGTCGACGTGCGCGTAGTGGCGCTTCTCGGTCTCGTACTCGACGTGCGCGGTCGCGATCGTGATGCCGCGCTCGCGCTCCTCCGGCGCCTTGTCGATCTGGTCGAAGGCCACGAACTGCCCGAGCCCCTTGGCCGCCTGCGTCTTCGTGATCGCGGCCGTCAGCGTGGTCTTGCCGTGGTCGATGTGGCCGATGGTGCCGACGTTGACGTGCGGCTTCTTCCGCTCGAACTTCGCCTTTGCCATGGGGACGGCTCCTCTCCTCCTACTCGCTCCCTTATCCCGCCTGCGCCAGCGGCGCACCCTGGCGGAGCGCCTCCGGCCCGATGCCCTTCGGCACCGCCTCGTAGTGCAGGAACTGCATCGTGAACGTCGCCCGCCCCTGGCTCCGCGAGCGCAGGTCGGTGGCGTAGCCGAACATCTCGGCCAGCGGCACCACGGCGGAGATCACCTGCGTCGTTCCACGCGGCTCCTGCCCGACGATCCGGCCGCGCCGCCGGTTGATGTCGCTGATCACGTCGCCCATGAACTCCTCGGGCGTCACGACCTCCAGCGACATGATCGGCTCGAGGATGACGGGCGACGCCTTCGCCATCCCCTCCTTGAACGCCATGGAGCCCGCGACCTTGAACGCGATCTCCGACGAGTCGACCTCGTGGTACGACCCGAACGTCACGATCACCTTCACGTCGACGACGGGGTACCCGGCCAGCACGCCGGACTCCATCGCCTCCCGCACGCCCTTCTCGATCGCGGGCATGTACTCGCGCGGGATCACCCCGCCCTTCGTGCCGTCGACGAACGCGAACCCGGCCCCCGGCTCGAGCGGCTCGAGACGCAGGACGACGTGTCCGTACTGCCCGCGACCGCCCGTCTGCCGCACGAACTTCGCCTCCTGCTCGACCGCCTTGCGGATGGTCTCCTTGTAGGCGACCTGCGGCTTGCCGACGTTCGCGTCGACCTTGAACTCGCGCAGCAGCCGGTCGACGATGATCTCGAGGTGCAGCTCGCCCATCCCGGAGATGAGCGTCTGCCCCGTCTCGGCGTTCGTCGACACGCGGAAGGACGGGTCCTCGGTCGCGAGCCGCTGCAGCGAGGTGCCGAGCCGCTCCTGGTCGGCCTTCGTCTTGGGCTCGATCGCGATCGAGATGACCGGATCCGGGAACTCCATGCGCTCGAGCACGATGGGTTTGCTCTCGTCGCAGAGCGTGTCGCCGGTCGTCGTGTCGCGCAGGCCGACCGCGGCGCAGATGTCGCCGGCGTACACCTCCTTGATCTCCTCGCGCTTGTTCGCGTGCATCTTGAGGAGGCGGCCGATCCGCTCCTTCTTCCCCTTGACGGAGTTGAAGACATACGAGCCGGAGGTCATGACCCCGGAGTAGACGCGGAGGAACGTGAGCGTGCCCACGTACGGGTCGCTCATGATCTTGAAGGCGAGCGCCGTGAACGGCTTCGAGTCGCTGGCGAGCCGCTCCTCTTCCTCGCCGGTGTCGGGGTTCACCCCCTTGACCGGCGGGATGTCGAGCGGCGACGGCAGGTAGTCGACGACCGCGTCGAGCAGCGGCTGCACGCCGCGGTTCTTGAACGCGCTGCCGCACACGACCGGGACGAGCTTCATCGCGAGCGTGCCGGCGCGGATCGCGGCGCGGATCTCCGCCTCGGTGATCGGCTCGCCGTTCAGGTACTTCTCCATGACGCGCTCGTCGGCGTCGGCGGCGGCCTCGAGCACGCGGTCGCGCGCCGCCTCGGCAGCCGCACGGGCATCGGCAGGGATCTCCTCCTCGCGGTAGCGGGCGCCAAGGCTCTCCTCCTCCCAGACGATCGCCTTCATCCCCACGAGGTCGATGACGCCCTGGAAGTTCTCCTCGACGCCGAGCGGAAGCTGGAGCGGCACGGGGTTGGCGCGCAGCCGCTCGCGGATCTGCTCCACCACCCGCTCGTAGTCCGCGCCGACGCGGTCCATCTTGTTGACGAACGCGACGCGCGGGACCCGGTAGCGGTCCGCCTGCCGCCAGACGGTCTCGGACTGCGGCTCGACGCCGCCCACGCCACAGAACACCGCGACCGCCCCGTCGAGGACGCGCAGGCTGCGCTCGACCTCGATCGTGAAGTCGACGTGCCCCGGCGTGTCGATGATGTTGATCCGATGGTCGCGCCAGGTGCAGGTCGTCGCGGCGGACGTGATCGTGATGCCGCGCTCCTGCTCCTGCACCATCCAGTCCATGACCGCGGTGCCCTCGTGCACCTCGCCGATCTTGTAGCTGATCCCGGTGTAGTAGAGGATCCGCTCGGTGGTCGTGGTCTTCCCGGCATCGATGTGGGCCATGATGCCGATGTTCCGGGTGCGCTCGAGTGGGGCGACACGTGGCATGATCGAACGTCGAGACCAGCGCCCTACCAGCGGTAGTGGGCGAAGGCCTTGTTCGCCTCCGCCATCCGGTGGGTGTCTTCCTTCTTCTTGATGGCGCCGCCGCGGCCGCTCGCGGCGTCGAGGATCTCGCCGGCGAGCTTCTGGACCATCGACTTCTCGGGACGGGCGCGGGCGTGCTGGACGATCCAGCGCATCGCCAGCGAGAGCCGCCGCTGCGGCCGGACCTCGACCGGCACCTGGTACGTCGCCCCGCCCACCCGGCGGGAGCGGACCTCGACCTGGGGCTTCACCTGGTCGAGCGCCCGCTTGAAGACCGCGAGCGGCTCCTCCTTCGCCCGGTCGCCGACGAGCTCGAGCGCCTCGTAGAGGATGCGCTCGGCGGTGCTGCGCTTCCCGTCGTGCATCATGCTGTTGACGAACTTCGCCACGAGCCGGTCGTGGTACTTCGGGTCCGGGAGGACGTCTCGTCGCTTGACTTCGCCCTTGCGTGGCATGGCAGTGCACCGTGGACCGCCGTGGGCTCCGGGACCGCGTCACCGCCCGCCCGTCCCCCGGCTGCATCCTCACTTCGGCCGTTTCGCTCCGTACTTCGACCGACCCTGCCGCCGGTCCTGGACGCCGATCGAGTCGAGCGTCCCGCGGATGATGTGGTAGCGGACGCCGGGCAGGTCCTTCACGCGGCCGCCGCGGATGAGGACGACCGAGTGTTCCTGGAGGTTGTGTCCGACGCCCGGGATGTACGCCGTCACCTCGACGCCGTTCGTGAGCCGGACGCGCGCGACCTTCCGCAGCGCCGAGTTCGGCTTCTTCGGCGTGGTCGTGTAAACACGCGTGCAGACACCGCGCTTCTGCGGCGAACTCTGCAGCGCGGGCGCCTTCCCCTTCGCCGCCTGCTTCTGGCGGCCCCACTTCACGAGCTGGTTGATCGTCGGCATCTCGTCCCGACCGGCTACGGCACCTCTCCCAAAACGAAAACGGGTATCCTAGGTAACAGCTCCCAGGTTGTCAACCTTTTTGCTCCCCGGATCACCCGGTTGCCTCGGGCGCGATCGGCTCGATGCCGATCTCCTCCGGCGGACCGGTGGGCTCGTCGGTGACCGCCTCCATCCGGTTGTACTTCGCGACGCCCGTCCCCGCCGGGATGAGACGTCCCATGATCACGTTCTCCTTGAGCCCCTGCAGCCGGTCGACCTTGCCGTTGATCGCGGCCTCGGTGAGGACTTTCGTCGTTTCCTGGAACGACGCCGCCGAGATGAAGCTCTCCGTCGAGAGGCTCGCCTTCGTGATGCCGAGGAGCAGCGCGTCTGCGACCGCGGGCTGTCCCCCCTTCTCCAGCACCCGGCGGTTCTCCTCCTCGAAGCGCCACTTCTCCACCTGGTCGCCGATCAGGAAGTCGGTGTCGCCGACCTCCTTGATCCGCACGCGGCGGAGCATCTGCCGGACGATGACCTCGATGTGCTTGTCGTTGATGCGCACGCCCTGGAGCCGGTAGATCTCCTGCACCTCGTCGACCAGATACTTGGCGAGCGCCTTCTCGCCGAGGATCGTCAGGATGTCGTGCGGGTTCGAGCTGCCGTCCATGAGCGGCTCGCCGGCCTTGATGTAGTCCCCCTCGCGCACGCTGATGTGCTTGCCCTTGGGGATCAGGTACTCGCGCGGCTCGCCGACCTCGGGCGTGACGACGACCTTGCGCTTGCCCTTCGTGTCCTTGCCGAACGAGACCACGCCGTCGATCTCGCTGACGACCGCGAACTCCTTCGGCTTCCGCGCCTCGAACAGCTCTGCGACGCGCGGCAGACCGCCGGTGATGTCCTTGGTCTTCGTGGTCTCGCGCGGGATCTTCGCGATGACGTCGCCCGCCTGCACCTGCTGCCCCTCGACGACGTTCAGGTGCGCGCCCACCGGGAGGAGGTAGCGCGCCTCGCCGGTGCCGATCTTCGCCGTCTGGCCGGTGGTGGGGTCCTTGATCGAGATGCGCGGGCGCTTGTCGAGGTCCTTGTTCTCGACGACGACCTTGGTCGAGAGCCCGGTCCGCTCGTCGACCTTCTCCTCCATCGTGAGCCCTTCGAGCAGGTCGCCGAACTTGATGACGCCGGCGACCTCGGTGAGGATCGGGATGGTGTAGGGATCCCACTCGGCGATCATCTCGCCGGCCTTCACCTTGGCACCGTCCGGCTTCTTCAGCTTGGCGCCGTACACGATCGGGTACCGCTCGCGCTCGCGCTCGCGGTTGGGCTCGGGGTAGTCGACGATCGCGACCTCGCCGTTGCGGTTCATGACGATGAGGTCGCCGTCGCGCCCCTGCACCGTGACGACGTTGACGAGCTTCAAGAAGCCCTCGTTGCGGGCCTCGAGCGCGGTCTGCTCGGCGCGCCGGCTGGCCGTGCCGCCGATGTGGAAGGTCCGCATCGTGAGCTGCGTACCGGGCTCGCCGATGGACTGCGCCGCGATCACGCCGATCGCCTCGCCGAGGTTCACCATCTGCCCGCGCGCGAGATCGCGGCCGTAGCACCGGATGCAGACGCCGTGGCGCGACTGGCACGTGAGCACCGAGCGGATCTTCACCCGCTCGAGCCCGGCGTCCTCGATGAGCGCCACCTTCGCCTCGTCGATCTCCTCGTTCGCCTGGACGATCACGCGCGCCGTGAAGGGGTCGCGGATGTCCTCGAGGGCCACGCGGCCGAGCACGCGGTCGCCCAGCCCCTCGATGATCTCGCCCCCCTCGACCAGCGGCGTCATCTCGATGCCGTCGAGCGTGCCGCAGTCCTCCTCGCTGATGATGGAGTCCTGCGCGACGTCGACCAGCCGGCGGGTGAGGTAGCCGGAGTTCGCGGTCTTGAGCGCCGTGTCCGCGAGCCCCTTGCGGGCGCCGTGCGTCGAGATGAAGTACTGGAGCACGGTGAGCCCCTCGCGGAAGTTCGCCGTGATCGGGGTCTCGATGATCTCGCCCGACGGCTTCGCCATGAGCCCGCGCATCCCGGCGAGCTGGCGGATCTGCTGCGCCGAGCCGCGGGCGCCGGAGTCCGCCATCATGAAGATCGGGTTGAAGGACGGGATCCGGTGCACCTGCCCCTGCGGGTCCTTGTACTCCTCGGTGCCGAGCTCGCGGAGCATCTCGTCCGCGATCCGGTCGGTCACCTCGGCCCAGATGTCGACGACCTTGTTGTAGCGCTCGCCGTCGGTGATGAGGCCCTGGGTGTACTGGTCCTCGATCTCGCGGACCGCCGCGTGGGCCTCGTCGAGGAGCTTTTGCTTGGCGGCCGGGATCACCATGTCCTTGATGGAGATCGAGATGCCGGCGTGGGTCGCCATCTCGTAGCCGAGGTCCTTCAGGCGGTCGGCGAAGATGACGGTCGCCTTGTTGCCGGCGTGCCGGTACGCGAGGTCGATCAGGGTGCCGAGCTCCTTCTTCTTCATGAGCTTGTTCACCTCGGCGAACGGGATCTCGCGCGGGCAGATCTCGTAGAGCAGCACCCGTCCGGTCGTCGTATCGACGATCTGGCCGGTACCGCCCGCCGACTCGGGCACGCGCACGCGGATGGGCGCCTGGAGGCCCACCTGCCCCTGGTCGTACGCGATCCGCACCTCCTCGAAGTTGGCGAACACGCGCCCTTCGCCCGGCGCCCCGCGGCGCTCGCGGGTCATGAAGTAGAGGCCGAGCACGATGTCCTGGCTCGGCACGATGATCGGCCGCCCGTTCGCCGGCGAGAGGATGTTGTTGGTCGACATCATGAGGGCGCGGGCCTCGACCTGCGCCTCTACCGAGAGCGGCACGTGCACGGCCATCTGGTCGCCGTCGAAGTCGGCGTTGTAGGCCGCGCACACGAGCGGGTGGAGCTGGATCGCCTTGCCCTCGATCAGCACCGGCTCGAACGCCTGGATGCCCAGGCGATGGAGCGTCGGCGCGCGGTTCAGGAGCACCGGGTGCTCGCGGATCACCTCGTCGAGGATGTCCCAGACCTCGGGCCGCTCCTTCTCGACCATCTTCTTCGCGCTCTTGATGGTCGTGACGAAGCCGCGCTCCTCGAGCTTGTTGTAGATGAACGGCTTGAAGAGCTCGAGGGCCATCTTCTTCGGGAGCCCGCACTGGTGCAGGCGGAGCTCCGGCCCGACGACGATCACCGACCGCCCGGAGTAGTCGACGCGCTTGCCGAGGAGGTTCTGCCGGAAGCGGCCGGTCTTCCCCTTCAGCATGTCGGAGAGCGACTTCAGCGGGCGCTTGTTCGGGCCGGTGATCGCCCGGCCGCGGCGCCCGTTGTCGAAGAGCGCGTCCACGGCCTCCTGGAGCATGCGCTTCTCGTTCCGGATGATGATGTCCGGCGCGTTGAGCTCCATGAGGCGCTTCAGGCGGTTGTTCCGATTGATGACCCGCCGGTAGAGGTCGTTCAGGTCGGAGGTCGCGAACCGGCCGCCGTCGAGCGGCACCAGCGGGCGCAGGTCCGGCGGGATGACCGGGATGACCTCGAGGATCATCCACTCGGGGCGGTTGCCCGAGTGCTTGAAGGCGGAGACGACCTTGAGCCGCTTGGCGATCTTCTTGCGCCGCGCCTCGCTCGTCGCCTCCTTCATCTCGACGCGGAGGTCGACGAACAGCTTGTCGATGTCGAGGCGCGAGAGCAGCTCGCGGATCGCCTCGGCCCCCATGCCGGCGCGGAAGCCGTCGAGGCCGTGCTCCTCGACCGCCTTGCGGTACTTCGACTCGGTGAGGAGCTCGCGCTCCGCGAAGCTCGTCGTGCCCGGCTCGATGACGACGTAGGACTCGAAGTAGAGGACCTTCTCGAGTTCCTTCAGCGTCATGTCGAGCAGCGTCCCGATGCGGGACGGCAGGCTCTTCAGGAACCAGATGTGCGCGACCGGGGTGGCGAGGTCGATGTGCCCCATGCGCTCGCGGCGCACCTTCGACTGGATCACCTCGACGCCGCACTTCTCGCATACGACGCCGCGGTGGCGCATGCGCTTGTACTTGCCGCAGTTGCACTCGTAGTCCTTGGTCGGACCGAAGATCTTCGCGCAGAAGAGCCCGTCGCGCTCGGGCTTGAACGTCCGGTAGTTGATCGTCTCCGGCTTCTTGACCTCGCCGTGCGACCAGGAGCGGATCCGCTCCGGCGACGCGAGCGAGATCCGGATCGAGTTGAAGTTGAGCGGGTTCTTCGGCTTCTCGAACAGGCTGAACAGGTCTTCCATCATCGACCGTGCCCCTCCCCGGGACGCGTCAGGGTCACTGCGGGCGCTCCTCCACCAGCTCGACGTCGAGCGCGAGGCTCTGGAGCTCCTTCACCATCACGTTGAAGGACTCGGGCAGACCGGGCTCGAGCACGTTCTCGCCCTTCACGATCGCCTCGTACATCCGCGTGCGGCCCGCCACGTCGTCGGACTTGACGGTGAGCATCTCCTGGAGGGTGTACGCGGCGCCGTAGGCCTCGAGCGCCCAGACCTCCATCTCGCCGAGGCGCTGACCGCCGAACTGGGCCTTGCCGCCGAGCGGCTGCTGGGTGACGAGCGAGTACGGGCCCGTCGACCGGGCGTGGATCTTGTCGTCCACCAGGTGGTGAAGCTTCATCATGTACATCACGCCCACCGTCACCTCGTGGGCGAAGGGCTCCCCGGTGCGCGCATCGAACACCGTCAGGTCATTGGATTCGGAGTTCGTCACATACACCCAGGGCAGAACCGGATGGCAAACCGCATCGAGCGGAAAGGCGCCCGTGGCCACCGTGGAGGCGGCTGCGCTGCCCGCCCCGGTCCGCGCTCGCTTCGGGCTCTGAGGCTGACCATGCTCATCGTCGGCAACCGCACGCTCGCGAC
>FWPU01007022.1_pt1 | contig 21400 bp, 19 predicted proteins | sample 2228361 | NCBI WGS metagenome assembly FWPU01 (sample SAMEA103939777, study PRJEB20133) | metagenome
CCGGCGGTGCTGCCCTCCTCCTCCAGCTTCACCCCGGCTGGACACCGCAGGAGGTCAAGGCCGCGCTGATGAACTACGCCCACGACCTGGCGCTGGACCTGGCAGCCCAGGGCGCGGGCCGCCTCGACCTGCCGCCCGCCGCAACCCCAGACCTGCTGGTCGTGCCCGCCTCCCTCAGCTTTGGCCTGCCGCTCCTGGATGGCACCGAGGCCCTGACCCTCACCGTGCGCAACCTCTCGACCACCACCCTGGCGGTGACACCGACCCTGACCGTGGCTTACATCGCCGACGGGACGGGGCAGAGCATCTCACCCACCCTGCCGGTCCCCTATGCCGCCATCACGCCAACCGGCCTGCTGCTCGCCGCCGGCAGCCGCCAGGTGATCACCGTCGCTCTGGACATCCCGCCTGCCGCCGCCGACGGCTACTACCAGGGCCGCGTCTACTTCCAGACGGTGAAAACCGAACCCCACCCCGCGACCCCGTCCGTGCCCCTGGCCTTCGCCTTGCTCTCCCGCGTCACCATCCAGGTGCTGGACGAAAGCGGTCAGGAGATCATCGGCTGGGGCCACATGGCCGCCCTGGCCCGCGTCCCCGACGCCGATTTTCTGACCAGCAACATGCCGCTGCAACTGCCCGCTACCTTTACCATCCCATCGGGCGACTATTACGCGCAGGCGATGGGCCGCTTTGGCCTGTATGACCACTTGATCATCCCTGGCCTTTCGCCCCAGGTGCCCTACGCCCTCATCCGGCCGGTGACAGTTGCCCCCCACACCGTCCAGACCGTCACCCTGTCGCTGACCGAGACCCGCCCGTATTGGTTGGATGCAGCCGACGCCGAGGGCCGGCCGGCTTTTCTCAACGCCTGGGCGGCCGGCTTTCGCTACCGCCACGGCGAGGCGACCTGGTTGACCCGCCTGGGACAGAGCTATATCCGCGTGCTCAGCACCGACCTGCCCGCCAACTGGCCGGCCGGCTTTCCCCTGCTCCTTTCTGACACGCCGCCCGAAGTATCCTTCCATCTGGCGATCCAGGGGGTGGGCTTTTCGCCCCTCTACCGCGATTTCGTGGCCCGCCATGGCTCGCTGTGGCCCGCCGACCCCACCGGCAGGTTTGGCTTTCCTCTGGTGGGCAGCGCCGACCGGGCCGAGTTTCTGGCCTGGGAACGCCCGACCCTCGACGCTTCGACGCCACCCACATTTACCGTAACAGCCGCCAAGGTACCCCGCTGCACCCTCCGCACCGACCTGGCCGGCCTGCCGGGCGCTCCGTGGCTGGGCTGGGAGGTCAGTGGCGAGGGCTGGATCTACCCACCCACCGGCGCTCGATCCGACCTGGAACCGGTCGCCCCGGGCCTGACCTGCACCGTAGCGGTAAGTGGTGCCCACCACCTCTTGTACAGCTCCGCCTCTGGCCAGACCTTTCAGCGGCCATTTTACACGCCCGACTGGTCACAAACCTATGCCTGGAGCAAGGATCCAGAGGTGCTTTTCCCTGATGAAGCGGCCTTGCGACCGTTGACGGACCGGCAGACATTCACCGTCGGCGCCGGGCCGCTCTACCCGGCCCTGGCCTTCGACAACCAACCCGAGGCGATTCAGATGCGCCATCCCCTGTTGGCTGGGGCGAGCGGTTCGCCTGTCACATGGGAGGGGGAACCGCCGGCGTATGCCCTCACCCTCGCCGGCATACCTGTCGCCGCCGGCACCCTGCCCGAGCACAACTGGATACCCGCGCCGCTGCGCCGCTGGCCCGACCTGCCGGCCGGCGTGTATGGGCTTCTGATCACCCCCACCACCGGCCTGCCGGGCGCAATCCGTGTCCGTGTTGTCCTGACCGTCACCCCCGGCGCCGACCTGAACCCACCTCAGGTGCTCGACCTGAACCTGTCCCAACGGTTCGATCCACTCGCTCCTGCCTTGACCGCCACCTGGACCCTGTCTGACGCCAGCCCGGTCACCCTGACCGCCGCCGTCCGGCTGGGCAATGGGCCGTGGACACCGCTGGCCGTCGAGCAGGAGGTATCCGGCCGCCACCAGGCCCGCATCGAGCCGGGAGGGGCGCTTACCGTGGCGCTGGCCTACACTGCAACCGATGCCGTCGGCAACCGGCTGGCCTGGCAACCGGGCGAAGGTGCAACCGCCCTGGCCCAGGTGCCGGTGACTTGGACCATTGCCCTGGACCCGCCCGGCGTGCCCTGGGGCCGCCGTCCGGTCACGGTGTGGATCGTCGGCTCTCTGCGGGGCCCCGGCGGGGAGCCACCGGCCAAGACCCCGGTCTGGCTGCGCCTGCGGGCCGGAGGGCGCTTTGTGGGCTATGTCCGCGACCTGAGCGGCTCGCCGGGCAACTATCGCACCGGCGACATCCGCTTTCCCTGGAGCTTTGTCCCGGCTGACCTGGCCGACGCCCCCGGCCCCTTACCGATCAGCCTCGAATTCGACGCCGGCCTTTACGCCCCGCAGACCGTCACCCGCACCTTGACTTTGCTCCCATCCCTCTACCTGCCCCTCATCGCTAAAGGCACAAGCCCATGATAGACCTACATGTCCATTCCACCTGCTCGGCTGACGGAGCATCCTCCACCGCCGACTATGCCCGGCGTGCCCGGAGCTTGGGCCTGCGTGAGATAGGCTTTTGTGAACACGCCGACCTGGATCCCCGCGACCAGGGCTATGGCACCCTCGACCTGGCGCGCTACGATCGGGAGATCGCCGCCGCCCGGAGGGAGGTGCCGGGCGTGCACCTGCGCCAGGGGTTAGAGATCACCTACCAGGCCAGCCGCGAGGAGGAGATCCGTGCCTGGCTGGTTGCGCGTCCGTGGGATTATGTCATCGCTTCGGTGCATCTGGTGGACTATGCCGACGGCTGGGCCCTCATCTCCGAGCCGACGACCGCAACGGCCTACTTTGCTGGCCACAGCCGGCGGCAGGCCTACGTCCCCTATTTCGAGGAGCTGCTGCGGGCGGCCCACAGCGGCCTGGGCGATCTGCTGGGCCATTTCGACCTGGTCAAACGCTACGGCACGGCCCCCTACGGCCCTTTTGAGCCACTCGACTTTGAGGAAGAGATCCGGGCCGTGCTCCAGGCTGCCGTTGAGAGAGGCATGGGGCTGGAGATCAACACCTCCGGGCTGCGTCAATCGCCCGGCGAACCGTATCCAGGCCTGACCGTGCTGCGCTGGTACCATGATCTCGGCGGTGAGATCCTGACCGTCGGCTCCGATGCCCACTGCGCTGACCATCTGGGGGCCGGCATCCCCGAAGCCCTGAACCTGGCGCGCGCCGCCGGCTTTCGGGCCATCGCCACCTTTGAGGCACGGCAAGTGAGGTGGATTGACCTGTGACATGTCGCGTCAAGCGTCGTGCGCCAAACCTTTGACGCTTGACGTTTGACGCTTGACGTTTGACGCTTGACGCTTGACGCTTGACGTTTGACGCCTGACGTTTGACGCTTGACGTTTGACGCTTGACGCTTGACGCTTGACGAAAACCTGCAACTTTGCCACCCATCACGCGTAGAGAAGGGTGGTTGCCAGAACGGACAACCTCTGGTATAATTTCAAACTGTGGGAGGGGAAAATGGACATAGTCAAGTCGTTCACATTTGTTTTCGATGATAAGGATTGGGTCGTCAAGCTCCTGATCGCCGCCGGCATCCTGCTCGCGGGCTTGCTGTTCTCGCCTCTGTTTCTTGTCCCCCTGATCGCAGCCCTCGTTCTGCTGATCGGCTATAGCATCGAAATCACCCGCCGGGTCATCCATGGCCATCCTCAGCCGCTGCCAGAGTGGAACAACTGGGACAAGTTGATTGTGGATGGCCTAAAAGGCCTCGCCATCGCCATCGTCTATGCTCTGCCTATCCTCATTATCGGTATCTGCTTGGGTGTACCTGCTGCCTTTTTCAACGATAGCTCCGTGTCGCTTCATGATCTGAGCGGCCTCCTCACCCTGCTGATGAGTTGCCTCAACTTTCTGTGGGCCATCGCCCTGTCGCTGTTGTTGCCGGCTGCAATTGCTTTCTATGCTGCCGAGGGCGAGATCGGAGCCGCCTTTAACTTTGGCCGAGTCTTTGCCTTCGTCCGCGACCACATCGCTACGTATCTGATCACCTTTCTGATGAGCTGGGTGGCTTCTATCATTGGTGAGCTGGGGGCGATCGCCTGTGGTCTCGGCTGGTTCGTAACCGTCCCCTACTCGTGGATGGTCATTGGTCACCTGTATGGCCAGGCATACCTGGCAGCCGCCGGCCAGACCCCCCTGCCCACGGGGGCCGATGTGGCAGAGGCGGGGTAGGGGAATCTTGCGGATCGAGGGCCCGTTGCAGGCCATCGGACCGCCCGTTTTCCATGCGCAGAAGGAGGTGTAGCGATGTTCTGTCCCATGTGCGGCGCCCCCAACGAAGAGGATTCGATCTTTTGCGGGAACTGTGGCGCAGTGTTGAACCCAGACCAAGTCCCCGCCCAGGCGGAGGCTCTGTCGGAAGCGGCCCCGGTGGCGCAGGCTGTGAGAGAAGCGCCGGCCCAGCCATCGCCGCCCCTGTGGTCGGCGCAGCCCGCCCCTGTTGCGCCCTCAGTGCCGACCAGCGGCATGGCCATCGCCTCGCTGGTGCTGGGCATCGGCGGGCTAACGGTGCTGCCGCTGCTGGGCAGCATCCTGGCCATCATCCTGGGCTACATGGCCCGCAGCGACATCCGCCAGCGGCCCTATGAGGTGTCGGGCGAGGGGATCGCCATGGCAGGTATCGTGCTGGGCTGGATCGCCGTCGGGCTGGCCGTGTTGAGTGTTGTGGTCTTTGGCGGATTGGGGCTGTGTGGCCTGTGTGGGGCGTTTAGTTCGAGCAACTGGTAGGTGAACCGTGGACGGGCTTTGGTGCTATCCATCGTCGTCCCTATCTTGGGTGTGTTGCTCCTGCTGCTGGTAATCGTTTACCTGGTCCGCCGCCAGGTGCAACGCCACAAGAAACCAACCATAGCGTGGTAAAGCGCGAGAATAAAGGAGGATATCGTGACAAACCTTCAAGAACAATATCCGTACGAACCTGCACCCAAACAAGGCATGAGCCCCTGGCTGATCGCCCTTATCATCGTTGCGGTGCTCATCGTTGTGTGTTGTATTTGCGCCTGTGTCGGCTTGATTCTGCTAGGTCCGCAGTTTGGTACGGTCTTTTCGACCATCATCGAGGAGGTTTTGACGGCCACGCCGGTGTACTAGGCCCTTTGCCCGATGTGACCACCCTTTCCTCCCCCAGGCCCTCGCCCCTGCGGTGATGGGCCGCTTTTTGTTTCCCTGGCGATAGATTGCATCCCTGCCTGAAACATGATATACTATTGCCGAAGCGCACCCAATGCGGGTTGATTTCAATCGCTGAAAGGCTTGCCGTCAAAGGCAGGAATTTCAGGGCAGACGAGGATGAGTGATGCAGATCCTATTCCTTGGCTGTAGCGATGAGCATGGCGTTCCGCGCCTTGGCTGCCGGTGCCCGGTGTGCAGCAGTGCCCTTGTGCCCGGCAGCCGCAACAACCGGACCGGCCCGGCGATGGCTTTGCGCTACGGTCCTTCCTATGCGGACCGGGTGGTGCTGATTGACGCCGCCCCAGAGTTCCGCTTGCAGGCCACCAGGCTGGGCCTTGACCAGTTGGATGCCGTGTTGTTGACCCACGCCCACGATGCCCATATCCTGGGGTTGAGCGCCCTGGTCACCGCGCGGCGGGAAGCGGGCCTGCCCCTGCCGGTCTATGCCCCGGCCCAGGTGCTCGACAATGTGCGCGAGCGGTTTGGCCATTTCTGGACCGACAAGACCTACCGGCGGGTGGTGCAGCCCCGCCCTATCGAAGAAGCAGCGGACCTGTGGGGCCTGGAGGTGAAACCTCTGCGCGTGGACCACGGCCTGGGGGGCACGGCCTATGGCTATCAGCTCAGTTTTGGTTCGAGGCGGCTGGTTTACATTTCCGACATGCTGCGGGCGACAGCGGAGGTGCGCCAGGTCCTGACCGGGGCGGACCTGCTGGTATTGGGCACCAGCCACTACTATGAAGGGATCGAATTGTGGAAACGCTCGGTTATGGACATCACTACGGCCCTGGAATTGATCCGTGAGGCAGCCCCGGCGCAGGCTATCCTCACCCACCTGTCGCACACGGTGGACTATGATGTTGTGTCGGACAAGCTTTCGCCGGGGATCAGCCTGGCCTACGATGGGTTGAGCGTGGAGGTGCAAGAATGAGCCGCATTCTGGACTATCTGCTTGCCCGCCAGGAAATGATGGTCCATACCCTGGAGCACCTGGTGGCCCTGGAATCGCCCAGCGACGAGCGGGCGGCCGTCAATACCGTGGCCGATTTCCTGGCCCAGGCCTTTGGCGATCTGGGCGCCCAGGTGGAGCGCCTGCCGCAGACCGCCTTTGGCGACCATCTGCGCGTAACATGGGGCCAGGGCGACCGGCAGGTGTTGTTGCTAGGCCACATGGACACCGTCTGGCCTATGGGCGAGATCGAGCGCCGTCCATTTCGCGTGACCGGCGATAGGGCTACCGGTCCCGGCGTCTTTGACATGAAAGGGGGGTTGGTCATCGGCCTATATGCCCTTACCGCATTGCACGATCTGGGGCTGAGACCTGCCCACCGCCTGGTGTTCCTCCTGAACTCTGATGAAGAGTTGGGCAGCCTGACCTCCCGGCCGCACATTGAGGAACAGGCGCGGCGCAGCGATGCCGTCCTGGTGCTGGAGCCGTCGCGTGATGGCGCACTGGTGATCTGGCGCAAGGGCATCGGCCGCTTTGAGCTAGAGATCCAGGGCCTGGCCTCTCATGCCGGCGCTGCCTACGAGCAAGGGGTCAGTGCTGTAGAAGAACTGGCCCACCAGATCCTCCGCCTGGAAGCCATGACCGACCTGGGGCGTGGCACCACGGTCAATGTCGGGCTGGTGCAGGGAGGATCGCGGGTCAACGTCCGGCCGGCAAGCGCCTGGGCGGCCATTGACCTGCGGGTCAGCAGCGCCGAGGAGGGGAAGCGCATGACGCAGGCCATCCTGGGGCTGCAACCGGTGAACCCCAAAACGACCCTCCTCGTCTCCGGTGGCATCAACCGCCCGCCGTGGGAGCCTTCGCCGACCGGCCAGGCGCTGTTCGCCAGGGCGCAGCAGGTGGGGGCAAGATTGGGCATGGAACTTTGGGCGGCGGGCACCGGCGGTGGCTCCGACGGTAACTTTACCGCTGCTCTGGGCATCCCCACGCTGGATGGCCTGGGGGTGGTGGGCAACGACGCCCATGCTCTGAGCGAATGGGCAGACCTCAGCTCGCTCCCCAGGCGAGCGGCCCTGCTGGCCGAGCTTCTGTTGGAATTGGGACGATGAAACAGGTGTATCTTTCGCCTCATCTCGACGACGCTGTGCTCTCCTGCGGTGGTGCCATCCACCGTCGGGCAGCAGCAGGCGAGACGGTGCTGGTCCTCACCATTTTTAGCGGTGAAGCCCGGTCCGACAGGGGCCTTTCGCCCTTTGCCCTCTATCAGCACGCTCAGTGGGGCCATCTGCCCCGGCCAATGGCCCAGCGCCGGGCCGAAGACCTGGCAGCCCTGCTGCGCTTGCGTGCCGAAGCCCAACACCTGGGCTACCTCGATGCCGTCTACCGCGCCGACGCGGCGGGTCGGTGGCTGTACACCGATCTGGAAACACTCATGGGCCAGGTGCACCCTGCCGATCCGCTGCTTCAGGATGGGGTAAGCGGGTTGGCGAACCTGCTGAACGGCCTCATGCCGCGTGGTGATAACACTGTGGTCTATGCCCCTCTGGGGGTCGGAGGCCATGTGGACCATCGGATCGTGCACCTGGCGGCCCGGCAGCTTCTGGCCCGGGGGCACCGGCTGGCCTTTTACGAAGATTATCCCTACGCCGAGCGGGATGGCGCGTTGGAGGCGGCCCTGGCCGCTGCCGGTGCCGAGGGGTGGCAGCCGGAGGCGGTCCCGCTCGATGCGGCAGACCTGGCCGCCAAAGTGGCGGCGTTGGGTTACTACCGCAGCCAGATGGCCGTTCTCTTTGGTGGGGCTGAGGCCATGCCCAGCCGGGTGTGGGCCTTTGCGGCAAGCCGGTCCCCAGGGGTTGGCCTGGCAGAGCGGATCTGGTGGCCGACGGCGGCCAGCAGCCGGTAAGCAGTGATCGGCGGTTAGAGCATGGGCAGCTTGCCGGAGGTCGTTGAGGTGCAACTGACGGCCATGGCCCACGGTGGGATGGCCTTGGGCCGCCATCGCGGGCAGGTCGTATTTGTCCCCTATGCGATCCCCGGCGAGACGGTCCGGGCGGAAATTGTCGAGGCGCGGGCGCAGTGGGCGCGTGCCCATCTGGTCCAGGTGCTGAACCCCTCTCCCCACCGCGTGGAGCCGCCCTGCCCCTACTTTGGCCCCGGTCGGTGCGGCGGCTGCCACCTGCAGCATATCGCCTACGAGGCTCAGGTGGAGTTCAAACGCCAGGTAGTGGCCGACCAGTTGGCCCGCCTCGGCGGCCTGCGCGCTGCGCCGGTGGCAGACCCCATCGGTGCAGCCGAACCGTGGAGCTACCGCAACCATGTGCAGTTCAGCGTGACCCCCGAAGGCCGCCTGGGCTTTCTGGCCACCGACAGCCATTCGGTCATCCCGGTGGAGGAATGCCTGCTCCTCGACCCCCTGCTCGACGATCTGTGGGCAGCCCTGGACATGGAGTGGCCTCAGCTCCACCGCCTGAGCCTGCGCTGCGGGTCGGCCACCGGTGACCTGATGGCCCTGTTCGAGCTGGACCACTATGAGGATTTTGACATTGTGGTGGATTTTCCGGTGTCGTGTGCCCTTCTCCTGGCCGATGGCGAGGTAGTAGTGCTAATGGGCCACGCCTACCTGATCGAACATGTGGCCGGCCGCGATTATCGCATCTCGGCCGGCAGTTTTTTCCAGGTCAACACCGCCGGCGCCGAGGCGTTGGTAGCCCTGGTGCGCGACTTTTTGGCACCGACGGGTGATGAAACGTTGCTGGACCTGTACTGTGGGGTGGGGCTGTTTGGCCTGGCCCTGGCCGGCGAAGTAGGGCGCGTCGTCGGAGTGGAGTCGGCCTCCAGCGCCGCCGCCGACTTTCGGCACAACGCCCAGGGGATGGCCCACGTGACCCTGATCGAGGGCAGGGTAGAAGATGCCTTGCCCGGCCTGCGGGGGCCGGCCGACCTGGTGGTGCTCGACCCACCTCGCGCCGGCGCCGGGAAACGAGTAGCAGGGGAGATCGCCCGGTTATCTCCCCGGCGCATTGCCTACGTGTCCTGCGATCCGGCCACGCTGGCCCGCGATGCCCAACATCTAACAGGGGCAGGTTACCGCCTGGTGCAGGTGCAGCCAGTGGACCTGTTTCCGCAGACCTACCACATCGAATCGGTGGCCCTGTTTGGAAAATAGATCAACGATCCGCTTTGACTCCGCGGCATTCCGGTGGTATAATGAGGAATGTGGGAGAAGGAAAAGAGCGGGCGGCTCATGTGGGGGTGAACGCCCATTTGCTGTCGTTGGCTGAAACCTATCGGAGTGCGGGCATCAACTGGTACCTCTACAACCTGCTGCGCTACCTGCCGGAAGCGGCCCCGGAATTCAGCTATACCGTCTTTTTGGGCGAACGACAGTATGAAGGGGCAGCAGGGCTTCATCTGCGGTTCTCCCGCCTGCCGACCCATCGGCCGGCGGCGCGCATCCTGTGGGAGCAGGTGGTCCAGCCGTGGGCTGTGCGACAGGCCAGGGTAGACCTGATCCACGGTGCAGCCTTTGTCGGGCCCCTGGCCAGCAGATGCCCGTCGGTGGTCACCGTTCACGACTTGAGCTTTCTCTTCTATCCAAAAGGCTTTCGGGCACCGAACCGGTACTATTTGAAACTCTTTACCCGGCTATCGGTACACAGGGCACGGCGGGTCATCGCCGTGTCAGACAGCACAAAACGCGACCTGATCCGCTGCTACGGGCTTTCATCAGCCAAGATTGATGTGGTGCACAACGGCGTGGATGCCAGATTCCGGCCCTTGTCGGGCGAGCAGGTGGCCGATTTTCGAGCGAGGCGGGGACTGCCGCCCCGCTTTATCCTCTTTGTGGGGACGCTGGAACCGCGCAAAAATGTGGTGCGCCTCGTCGAAGCCTATGCCCGCCTGTCCGGCGATCGCCCACCGTTGCTGCTGATCGGCGGCAGAGGCTGGCTGTACGGCGAGCTGTTCTCCACCGTTGAGAGGTTGCATCTGACCGACGAGGTGTGTTTCGTGGGCTATGTTCCGGCCGAGGACCTGCCCTGGTGGTATAACGCTGCCGAGCTGTTCGTCTATCCATCTCTGTACGAGGGCTTTGGCCTGCCGCCGCTGGAAGCGATGGCCTGTGGCACACCGGTCATCACCTCGACCGCCTCTTCTCTGCCGGAAGTGGTTGGCCAGGCAGGGATGTTGGTCAATCCGACCGAAACCGAAGCGCTGACGGCGGCCATGGAACGGGTGCTCGCCGATGGGGATCTGCGGGAAAAGATGCGGGCTGCGGGCCTGGCCCAGGCTGGGCAATTCTCCTGGCAACAAACCGCCCGTGGCACCGCAGACAGTTATCGGCGGGCGCTGGCAGGATAGGGAGGGAACAGGGATGTTTGAGCGTTACAGGCGATGGCTGTCTATTGCCCTGGCCCTGACCGACGTAGTGCTCATCAACGTGGCGGTTGCGGTGGCCTACTGGATACGCTACGATCTCCAGTGGTTCGCTTCAGTGGACGAGGCTTACCTGGTTCCTTACAAGACGTTCCTGCCTATCTCGTTGGCTCTCACCATCCTGTTGTTGGGCATTTACAAGTTGAGCGGCGTTTACGATCAGCCGCGGGGGGCCTCCTGGTTTGAAGAGGTCTACCACGTTCTGACCGGGACGGCTACCGGCATTATCTTGATAGTTTTTATCATTGTCTTTTCCTCTCGCCCGCTCCTTTACTCGCGTTTGATGTTCTTCTATGCCGGCGTCCTCATCTCTATTCTGCTGGGGCTTAGCCGCCTGGGGAAGCGGATGCTGCGCAATTATCTGCGCAAGAAGGGCCTGGGTGTGGACCGGCTGCTCATCGTGGGGGCCGGCGAAATCGGGCGCACCGTGATGCGCAATATCGTGGCCCAACCCTCGTTGGGGTATCATATCGTCGGCTTTGTGGACGACGATCCGGAAAAAGGCAATACCGACATCGGTCGGTTCAAGGCGTTGGGCGGCACGACCAATATTCCCCGCCTGATCAAGGAGCTGGCCATAGATGAGGTAATCATTACCCTGCCGTGGATGTACCACCGCAAGATCGTAAGCATTATCGCCCAGTGCGAGCGGGAACAGGTGCGGGTGCGCATCGTGCCCGACGTGTTCCAAATGACGATGAGCCATATGCAGGTGGAAGACCTGGGTGGCATCCCGATGATCGGTGTTCAGGAGATTTCGATCAGCAGCGGCCAGAGGCTCATCAAGCGGGTGATGGATATTGTCGTCTCAGCAGTGATACTGATCCTGCTTTTCCCGCTGTTTCTTGTGATTGCGGTGATGATCAAGCTCGATTCCCCCGGCCCGGTGTTTTTTCGCCAGATCCGAGTAGGCAAGGATGAGCGGCTCTTTTCCTGCTTCAAATTTCGATCCATGTACCACGGGGCTGACGCGGATAAGAAAAAGCTGCTCGATCAGAACGAGGCCACCGGCCCCTGGTTCAAGATGCGGGCCGACCCCCGCGTTACCAAAGTAGGCCGTCTACTGCGCCGTTTCAGCCTGGACGAGCTGCCACAGCTCTTTAACGTATTGATGGGGCACATGAGCCTGGTTGGCCCCCGCCCTGCCCTCCCGTCAGAGGTGCAACGCTATCAGTCCTGGCATAAACGACGGCTGGAGGTTGCGCCGGGGCTGACCGGCCTGTGGCAGGTTTCGGGACGCAGTGAGCTGACGTTCGATGAGCAGGTCTTGCTTGACCTGTACTACATTGAGAACTGGTCGCCGCTGCTGGATATACAGATTCTGCTCAGGACCGTGCCCAAGGTGATTATCGGCGAAGGCGCTTATTGATATTGTCGATCAAATATCGTCTGTAGGGGTGACGCCGCCGTCACCCGACAAGTCGCCCCTGGCAGGGCGGGGAACATAACTCACATAAGGAGGGCAAACTATGTGGCGATGTGGTGCTTGTGGCTACATTTGGGATGGCGAAGAACCGCCCGACAAGTGTCCCAAGTGCGGAGCAGCCAAAGATCGGTTCGTTGAGCTGGAAGAAAAGGCTGCCGAACTTGTTGACCGCTCACGTTTTACGAACAGCCTGCACATGCAGCTCTACATCTTGTTGGAGCAGATTCTGGACGTGGCTGAAGATGGCATAGATGACAACCTTGATCCCGGATGCGTCAAGATCTTTACACGGGCTTCGGAGGAGGCCGAGATTCTGCAACAGTCTATCAAGGCCGAACTCCAGACCCATATGAACAAGGGCAAGTGGGGCTAGACCACCTGTGCCCGGCCCGACGAGGGCCTTGTGGGGTGTCCGTCACCCCTGCAGACGGTATTTGATTTCAGGTAGGTTCTGTCAAAAAGGGGCTGGCCCTGGCCTGGCCGGCGTGTCCCTTCCCGCTTGACAATGGCTGGCGGTTGTGCTATACTCGCCTCAATACCCCTGGGGGGTATAAGGGGAGTGCTCAGACCGTCCAGATAGAGAGGAAAGGGAACCATGCCGCTACTTGAAACGACCAAGGCCCAGGCCGCGGCCGTTCCCCGCGTGGTAGATGAGCGATGCCGGGCATGTCGCAAGTGCCTGGCCCGTGACCTGTGCCGCAGCAAGGCGATCCTGCAGATCGATCCTGGGGAACCGCCGTTCATTGATCCTGGCCGGTGCTATGGTTGCCACGCCTGCATCCCTGCCTGTCCCAGCGGGGCCATTGTTCTGAACGGGCGCCCGCCGCAGCCGGCCGGGTAGTCGCCTCTCATACGCGCTACAGTGCCTGCCCAAGCAAACCGCCATCGAATCATCAGCCGCGCCCGTCATTCGCTTCTCCTCCGCTCATGCTGAGGGCATGCAAGTTGCCATGAAGCAAGGGGGTGTGGTATACTGGCCGGTCGTGTCAATTTGCCACTCGGCTACCCTGCTCGTTGAAGAAGATGCGGGTGCGGCTAGCAAAGCCGCACTACGGTACAATGGCTAAAACCTGGCGTTGCAACGCCCACATCCTGGCGTACAGGTCACCCCGTTGCAGCAGGTCGGGGTGGCAGCCCCGCTCCACAACCTGGCCGGCGCGCAGCACCAGGATCTCATCGGCGGCTTCCACCCCCACCAACCGATGGGTGATGAGCAATGTTGTGCGCCCGACCAGCAACGGTTGGAGAGCTGCCAGCACCTCGCGCTCGGTCAGGGCGTCCAGGCCGGCCGTTGGCTCATCCAGGATCAGGAAGGGAGCATCCTTGAGCAAAGCGCGGGCGATGGCCAGCCGTCGGCGCTGGCCGGCACTCAGCCGCACCCCCTGTTCGCCGATCAAGGTGTCGTAGCCCTGCGGCAGCGATAAAACAAAGTCGTGAATCTGCGCCTGTCGGGCAGCGGCGACCAGATCGGCCTGGCTGGCCTCAGGGCGGGCCAGGAGCAGGTTGTCCCGCACTGTAGTATTGAACAGGTGGGTACGCTGCGATACCACAGCGATCGCGCGCCGCAGGTCCTCCTGGCCATACTCCCGCAGATCACGCCCGCCCAGCAGGATACGCCCTTCCTGATAGTCCCAGAAACGGAGCAACAGGTGGACCAGCGTCGTCTTGCCCGCCCCACTAGGGCCGACGATGGCCAGGCAACGACCGGCCGGCAGGGCAAAGCTGACACCATCCAACGCCGGCAGTTCGCCGGGGTTGTACGAAAAGCGCAGGCCCTCCACCCGCAGGTCAAAGGCAGCAGGCAGGGGGGCAGGTAGCGCCGGATCGGCCACTGCCGGCCGGGCGTCCACCATCTCGAACAGCCGCCGCGCTGCCTCCAGGCTGCTCTCCAGGTTTTGGAAGGCCTGGGGCAGGGGCAGCACCGCCTCGAAACCGGCCATGGTCGCCAGGGCCAGCAGCGCCAGGTAGACGCCATCGAGCCGGCCAGCCGACATCAGCGGGATGGCCAGGGCTAGCGTCGCCACCACTGCCAGGTTCAGCAGCAGGCCCGAAAGCGCGCCGTGTAACCCGCCAATGCCGGCCATGCGTCCCTGCAAGCTCCCCAGCTCACAGTTCAGGGCGCGCAGCCGGTCCAGATGGCGTCCTTCCTGCCCAAAGGCCAGCAGATCGGCGGCCCCCTGGATGCCATCCACCAGGGCGCAGTTCAGCTCGGCGCGGGTTTGGACCAGGCGTTGACCCATGAAACGGCCCAGCATTCGGGTCAGCAGGGGTAGGCCCACCCCCGCCAGGGCCAGGAAGGTCAGCAGCGCCCAGGCCAGGCTGGGATGAAAGCTACCCATCAGCACTGCCGCCAAAATTGCTACCAGGAAAGCCACCAGCGGTGGGGCAAGGACCCGCAGGTAAAAGTTTTCCAGCGTCTCCACATCGGCCACGATGCGGGCCAGCAGGTCACCGCTGCGATAGTGCAGCAGCCGGGCCGGGGCCAACGGCTCCAACGCAGCATAGAACCAGGTGCGCAGCCGGGCCAGCAGGCGAAAAGTCACGTCGTGCGCGACGGTCCGCTCCAGGTAGCGAAAGAGGCCGCGGGCGATGCCGAAAAAGCGCACGCCGACAATGGCCACCTGCAGCTCGGCGATGGAGGGCCGCAGCGCCGCTTTGGCAATCAGGTAGGCCGAGGTGGTCATCAGGCCAAGGCTGCTGCCGATGGTGACAACCCCCAGCAGCGTGGCCAGCGCCATCCGGCCGGCAAACGGCGCGGCCAGGCGGAGCAAGCGCCCGAACGCGCTCCTCACGAGCCTCCTCCTGGGGCGTAGGCCCTCACCAGCCGCCGATAGAGGCCCCCTTGCCGCAACAGCGCCTCGTGGCTGCCCTCCTCCACCACCCGGCCGCCGTCCAACACCAAAATGCGGTCGGCGCGGAGCACGGTGTTGAGGCGGTGGGCAACAAGCAGGGCAGTGCGGCCGCGCAACAGCCGGGCCATCGCCTCTTGCACCAGTTCTTCAGTCTCGGGGTCCAGGTGGGCGGTTGCCTCGTCGAGGAGGATCAGGGGGGCATCCTTCAAAAAGGCGCGGGCCAGGGCAATCCGTTGCGCCTCGCCGCCGCTCAGGCGGGCGCCCTGCTCGCCGATGGGGGTGTCGTACCCCTGTGGCAGGGCGGCGATGAATTCGTGGGCATGGGCCTGGCGCGCCGCCCAGACTATTTCGTCGTAAGTAGCGTCGGGGCGGGCCAGGCGGATGTTATCGGCCACCGTGCCGTGGAACAGGTAGGGGGTCTGGGGTACCCAGGCCACCAGCCTGCGCCAGGCGGCAACCGGTAGATCGTGCAGGGGCAGGTCATCCACGCTGATCGTCCCCTGGTCAGGTTGGGCAAAACGCAGCAGCAGGTGGATGACTGTGCTCTTGCCCGCCCCGCTCGGCCCGACCAGAGCCACCGTCTCGCCGGGAGCAATCTCGAACGAGAGGCCGTTGAGGGCCGGGCGCTCCCCACCTTCATAGGCATAGACCACATCCTGGAAACAAATGTGGTAACGCGAAACCGGGCATGGCTCCGAATCGCCAATCGGCAATTGTAAATCGTCAATCGTCAATCGTAGATCGTAAATCGCAAAAATACGTTGCGCGGCAGCCACCCCCGCCATGCCGGCGTGGAAACGAGCTCCCAACGTGCGCAGTGGCAGGTAAAATTCGGGGGCCAGGATCAGGGCGAAAAGGGCGTGTTCAAACGGCAGATGGCCGTAGAGCAGGCGCAGGCCGATCTGCACGGCAACTACGGCTGTGCCGATCGTGCCCACCATCTCTAGCACCAGGGCCGAAAGAAAGGTAACGCGCAGCACGCCCATTGTCGCTTCGCGGAACCGGTTGCTGATCTGGGCGATAGCCTGCACCTGCTCGCGGCTGCGGCCCAGCAGCTTGAGGGTGGTCAGTCCCTGCAACACATCGAAAAAGTGGGCGCTCATGCGGCTGAGGGAGGTCCATTGGCGGCGGGTCAAGGCATCGGCGGCGCTGCCGATGAGGGCCATAAAGACCGGGATGAGCGGCGCCGTGAGGAGCAGCACCAGGCCGGAGAGCCAGTCCAGGGGAAAGACAAAGAGCAACACCGTCAGCGGCACCAGGGCGGCCAGGGCCAGTTGGGGCAAGTAGTGGCGGAAATAGGCGTCCAGGGCCTCGATCCCCTCGGTAGCGGTGTTGGCCAGCTCGCCGCTGCGCTCGCCGTGGAGATAGGCCGGCCCCAGGGCCAACAGGTGGACGGCCAGCCGCTCCCGCAAGTGGGCCTTGACCCGCACGGCGATGCGGTTGGCGGCCAGCTCGCTGCCCCATGTCAACCCGGCCCGCACGGCAGCCAGAATCAACAGGCCGATCAACAGCGGCTGCACCTGGCGCAGGGTGCTGCCGGCCAGAAACGCCTGGCTGATGGTCCGGCTCAGCAGGCGGGCCTGCACCACCACGACGATGCCTGCCAGCAGGCCCAGGCCCACGGTCAGGGCCAGGCCAGCGCGCTCGGCCCACGCTTCGCGCAGCAGCCGTCTGTCCAGCTTCATCGGCCAATCAGATGCGCAGCTCCACTACATCCCCGTCGTGGAGGACATAGTCGCGGCTCACCGGCTGGCCGTCAAAGGCCGCGCTGCCCCACACACGGGCCGACTTGAGGTTTTCGTAAAAGTCGCGGTGGACCCTGGCTGCAAACTCTTCCACCGTGCTTCCCCGCTTCATGACAAAGGGGGCGCTGAAATCGGGTTCCTTGCCCGGCGGCTTGGCATAGATGCGCATGATGCCCAATTGCTCCAAGATCGCCTGTTTCAGGCGCTCCAGATAGCGGCCGGTGGCCGCCGAGACGGGCAGCAGCGGCCATTCATCCTCCAAGAGAGCACAAAAGATCTCCAAGACCTCATCGGTCTCGGCATCGTCGCACTTGTTGGCCAACACCAGAAACGGTTTGACGGTCGGGCGGCGTTCGTCGGTATAGCGCTCCAGATGGTGCTGAGGGATGATGCGGTGCTCGCGGAGGATGGCGGCTGCCTCTTCGAGCTGATGCAGAGGGTCGGCCTGCACATCCACCACCAACAGCACCAGGTCGGCGCGGCGGATCAGGTTCAGCAGCTCCGGCTCGACATAGTCCCTGCTCAGCGGTGGGGTGTCAATCAGTTGGATTTGCACATTTTCCACCGGCATCATGCCGGGGGTGGGCTCCCAGGTGGTGTATGGCGCTTCCGAAACCTCGGGGGTGGCCTTGGTCAGCGCCGCCACCAGGGCCGACTTGCCCACATTGGTCAGCCCGACGACGGCCACCTGGCCGGCGCCTTCCCGCTCGATGCGAAAGGCGGAATCCTGCTTGCCGGTTTTTTTGCGGGCCTGGGCCGAGGCCTTGAGTTTGGAAAGCTGGCGACGCAGGTCGGCCCGCAGGTGGTCGGTCCCCTTGTGTTTGGGAATCAAGCTGAGGTATTCCTCCAGGCAGGCGATCTTGTCTTCGACCGTCTCGGCCTCACGGTATCGCTTTTCTGCTGCCAGAGCCTCTGGCGGAAGGTTAGTCGGCATGGCTGGCACTCACACCACGGCACAGTTTTTCGGGCCTGCAATCGAAAGGGAACCCCCACCATCCGGTCCCACGATCCTGATCCAGGCCCGAACCCGGACACTCCAGAACTGGCGGGGGCGAACCTGCCCCAGGTCTGCACCCCGTCCCTGGCATTGTAACATACTCTGGGCGGTTCGGCAAAGGAAAACCGGCAGATCGATGCCAGCAAAGAGCCGGGCCAACAACCGCTCGGAAGCGACAAATCAGCACCTTCCTGCAGGGCGCTATTTCGCGAGCTTCCAGGGGAGTGCATAACGCCTGGGGGGTGTTATACGGGCCAATCATCGGGGCGATTCCTCTGCGGGCACCGCAGACAGAGCGCGCGCCAGACGACGACGGGCTTCAAGTGGGTAGGAGGCATTCGGCAGTTGGCTGTGACGGACCAACCCGCGCTCCAAGGCGGCGTCCAGATGCTCCTGGCTCAGGGGGCTGAGTGCTACATCCAGCGGGGTGCGCAGCGTCGTGGTCACCCAATATTCATCTTGCAACTCAACGCAGCCGGGTGGTGTCTTCTTGCGGAATCCTGGCGGCATGGTCAAGTGAGCCTGCGCTGGCATGACATCATTCAGATCGTGGACAGTGAGAGCTGTATCGTGAGAGACAACGGCCTGAGATAGGCCAAAAGTCCTACAACACAACAGGCCCGTCCTGGACGGACCTGTTTACATAACAGGGGTGGATGACGGGGGTTGAACCCGCAACAACCGGTTCCACAGACCGGTGCTCTGCCTTTGAGCTACATCCACCACGCTTTGACAAAAGTATAGCACAACCCCGTCGAAAATGCAAACTACCCGGCTGCCTGTACCCGTTCAGATGCCTGCCCGATTACTTTACCGCAGAGACGGCCATTTTGGACTGCTGGAGCCATGCTCCGGCAGTCCAAGCCTCTCATTCTTCCACCAACCGTTCCTCGAACGTCACCTGGCCGCGCAACATCTTGTGCACCTCGCACTGGCGCGCGGCGTTGAACAGGATGCGCTGCTGGCGCGCGTCCAACCCCTCACCCAGGTCCAGGTGGCTGGTGAAATGGGTGGCTGCCTGGCGATCCACGAACTCGGTGCGGCCTTCCACCGTGACCGCCAGGCGGGAGATGGGGATCCCTTTGTGGTCGGCGACCGCCGCCATGGTGAGCACCATTCAAGCCCCCAACGCCGCAGCCACCAGCTCCAGCGGACAAAAGCCAGCCCCCGGACGGTCGGTGTGGGTGCGCTGGTCGGCTTCAAAGCTGCGCTCCCCGGCCTGGATGCGCACCCGGCTGCCGCCCAGGTAGATGGTTGTCACGCGGTTCACCAGCGTCAGGTCATCCATAGTGCTACTCCAAGATTTTGCCTTAAAGCGGAGGAAACGGACAAAAAGAACGGTGCATTTGGCCTTCTTTAACCGGCTCTTACGTTACCGACAATTATAGCACGGGCGGATGGGTTGTCAAATCCCAAGGACAACTTTTTGATTTTGTCGGATGCCGCCGGCCTGTGGTATAATAAGCCAAATGAGCAAAAAACAAACCCGCGAACGGCTTGGGTTCAAAGTCGAATGGGCCATCGCCCTTGTAGCCGCCTTGCTGCTGGCGACGCTGTCGGCCGGTTGCTCCCGCGAGGAGGGCCCCACCCCGGTGCCGGGCGCATCTGCCACGCCTGAACCGACGAAAAAGGCGACCGGCCGCAAATCGCCCACGCCAGCGTTGGCGCCGACCGGCCTGCCCAACGTCGGCTCCCTGGCGGAACCGAGCCCGCCGCCGCAGGTCTATATTGTCCAGCGCGGCGACACGTTGAGTGCCATCGCCACCCGCTTTGGCTGCACCCTGGACGAGCTGATCCGGGTCAACCAGATCGCCAACCCGGATAGCCTGCAGGTAGGCCAGCAGCTGCAGATTCCGGCCACCGCCGTCGAGACCGGCCCCGACCTGCGCCTGTTGCCCGACAGCGAGTTCGTCTACGGGCCGGCCTATGTCGAGTTCGATACGGTCGCCTTTTGCAACCGCCAGGGCGGCTATCTGGCCGCCTATTCCGAGAAGGTCGGCGGGCAAGTGCTCAGCGGACCGGAGATCGTGAACCTGGTCGCCCACCACTACAGCGTCGGCCCCCGGCTGCTCCTGGCGCTGCTGGAGTTCAAGAGTGGCTGGGTGACGGACCCCCACCCGTCCGGCCCGTCACTTTCCTACCCGCTGGGCTACAAGGGCAGCGGCTGGGAGCTGTTCAGCCGGCAACTGGCCTGGGCCGCCGACGAGCTAAACAGGGGCTACTACGACTGGCGGGGGCGGGGTATGAGCCTTCAGACATGGGGCGACGGCACGGCCACCCGCTACGCCCCCACCCTCAACGCCGCCACCGCTGGCCTGCAACGCTTTCTCGCGTTGAACGCCACCAAAAGCCAGTGGAAAACGTGGGTGGGCAACGGCCCGGAGAGCTTTTTCGCCACCTACCGCCGCCTGTTCGGCGACCCGGCCCAGTACGCCATCGAGCCGCTCATCCCGGCTGATACCCCCAATCCAGACCTCTCGCTGCCCTGGCCCCAAGGCGAGCTGTGGTATTTCACCGGCGGCCCCCACGGCGCCTGGAACGAAGGCAGCGCCTGGGCAGCACTCGATTTCGTGCCGGACGAGGGCTACCTGGGCTGCCAGGTTGCCTCCTCGTGGGCCACCGCTGCCGCGCCGGGGCTGGTCATCTACAGCCAGGATGGCGAGGTGTTGATTGACCTGGATGGGGATGGCCACGAGCAGACCGGCTGGGTGCTGTTCTACCTCCATGTGGCCGGCGAGGGCCGCGTCCCCGTTGGCACCCGCGTCAAGCAGGGCGACCGCATCGGCCACCCCTCCTGTGAGGGGGGCTTTACCGAGTCCAGCCACCTGCACCTGGCCCGCCGGTACAACGGCGAGTGGATTGCCGCCGATGGACCGCTGCCGTTGGTGCTTTCTGGCTGGCAGGCCCATTCCAGCGGCATCTCCTACGATGGGACCCTCACCCGCGGCCAGGAAGTGCGCACTGCCTGCGAATGTCGCCGACCAGAGTTCAACGGCCTGGTGGCGGGAAAATAACAGCGGATCGGTGGAATTGGCGGATCAGATCAGCAGTTTGCGAAACCCAAAGGTCAAATTCCTCCGCTCGCTGCGACAGCGGAAATACCGGAAGCGGGAGGGCTGCTTCCTGGTTGAGGGCATCCGTGCCGTAGAAGAGGCGCTCGACTGCGGTGCAGCGGTGGAAACCCTGGTCTACGCCCCCGACCTGCTGGTCAGTGAGCGGGCGCAGGTGTTGCTGGGGCGGGTGGAACCGGACCGCCGCCTGGCCCTGTCGGGCGATGCCTTCCGCAGCCTGTCGGACCGCGATGAGCCGCAGGGTCTGGCCGCCGTGGTGCGCATCGAGGACCGTCCCCTGGACGCCATCCCCCTGGTCGCCGACCTGCTGGTCGTTGTCGCTTACCAGTTAAGCGACCCGGGCAATCTGGGAGCCATCATCCGCACCGCCGACGCCGCCGGGGCGACGGGGGTGGTGGTGGTCGAGCCGTCGGTGGACCTCTACGACCCGCAGACGGTGCGGGCGACGATGGGCTCGCTGTTTGCCCTGCCGGTTGTTCGGGTGGTCGAGGAAGCAGCCCTGCCCTGCTGGTACGCCCAGGTTCGGGCGGCCGGGCTGCCGCTGCTGGTCGTCGCCTCGTCGGCCCACGGCCAGCAGGTCCATTTCGACCTGGACTACCGCTGTCCTGTGGTGCTGCTTATCGGCAACGAGC
>FWPU01007026.1_pt1 | contig 21397 bp, 15 predicted proteins | sample 2228361 | NCBI WGS metagenome assembly FWPU01 (sample SAMEA103939777, study PRJEB20133) | metagenome
AGGTCCTTCTCTCCCTGGGCAGGCTTGAGACCATTGACAGGGCCAAAATAGACAAGCTGGTTTCCGCCTTGTCCTCTCTCACTGAGGAGGTTCTGGTTATCACCCCGATCCTGAGAACCGATTTAAGCCCAGAGGCAGAGGAAATACTCAAAACCCTCCGTATCCAACCCCCGCGGAGGATAATCAGCCTCAAACCATAGAAATTTCCTTTCTCCATCAGAAACCTAGTGCCGAGATTTCAGCCTCAAATTTCCCTAAGTCCTTGGCCATCAAGGAGTTAGAGAAATGGAGGTGTTAAAGTTGAGTATAGCCTTGAGTTCAGCGGTTTCAACGCCATCCGGGTGAAGGATCACTTTTGCCTGACCAGAAATCTTACCGAAGGGGGGACTCGTCCACCCACTCGTCCTGAAAAACGAACCACTGATCGGGGAACCGTCTCACCATTTCCTGGAGGGCTTTCACGATCTCCTCGTCCATCTCCTGTTCGCTTCTTCCGTCCGGGTAGATCACCGGAAAACCCACTGCTTTGTAAGGCCTTCTCTCGGTTATGCGGGTGTTTTTCCTCACAACGCACCCCGGCAGGACCGGAACCCCAATCCTCGCTGAAAGGGCACCCGGCCCCCGTGGAAATCGTTTTTTACCCGAGAAGAAATTCGCCACGAATCCCACCCCTGTCAGGTCCCTGTCCCCTATGAGCACGAGGGTTCCGCCCTGCATCAGGCACCTCGCCAGGCTCACCGGGTTCACATTCAGCGGCACTATCTCAAGCCCTTCCCGGCCCCGGTATTCCCTGAATGTCTCAAACCACTCGTCCTGTTCAATCATCTCAGCCACAGCTTTTCCCCTGACCCCCCTTGCCCAGAGCCACTGGCCGGCGAAATCCCAGTTGCCCAGATGCGCGGCCAGCACGATCAGGCCCTTTCCCCTGAACTCATCCAAGGGTTCATCCCCCACGGCGTCAACCATGCCGAGTATCTCCTGGACTGAAAGGGTCGGCGCGATCATGAAGTCCACCGCGTTCATGGCGAAAACCCTGAACGCTCTCCGCGCGACCCGTTTTTTCTCGCCCTCGGTTGCGTCCGGTAACACGAACGAGAGGTTCCGGAGAACCGCATTTCGGCGCTTCCCATCAATGTAAAACTGAACCGTTCCCCATGTTTTTGCCGCGGCGTAGCAGAGGCTCCGTGGGAGCCTGGAAACCAGCCATGTCCCTATTCTGAGTAGTCTCGGTATGGAGAGCATCAGGCCCCCAGTTCCTCCCTTACAGCGGCCCTGAGCCTGGCGAGGACATCGCTGAGCTCTCCGGATACGACCGCGCCAGCCGCGTTTCTGTGCCCTCCACCGCCCAAGGCCTTCGCGACCGCCTCCGCGCTTGCCGGACCACGGCTTCTCAGGCTCACCCTCCAGCGTTCCCCATCCTGCTGAACCTTTGCGGCTATCCATACTCCATCAACCGAGAATGGAAACTCCACTATGTTTTCTGCCTCGTGTCCCCGCGCGCCCGTGGCATGGAAGTCCTCCCGCGTGAGAACCACAAGGGCAAACGCCCCATCCATCTCAAAAGAGAGGCTGGAAAGCGCTCTACACAGCAATCTGAGATAAGAAGGTGTTCTCCTTCGGTATATCATGCCTGCTACCTGATGCCCATCAACTCCCCTCTCAAGTAGCCAAGCCGCGTCCCGGAGCACTTCCGGACCTGTCCTAATGTTGAAGGAATTAGTATCCGTGAAAATTGCCGTGTATAAACAAGTCGCTATGTCGGCGTCAATAGCCGCCTCATCCCATTTCATGAGAAACCTCATTAGGATGTTCCCGGTTGAGGCCGCGTCCGTATCCTGGAGGGTCATTTCGTTGATCATTCCCTCCTCGTGGTGGTCTATGCGTATAAACGGCCCATTCCAGCTCAGCCCTACTCGTCCAGTATCGGGTGCGTCAACGATCACTACTAGGGCCGTTTCCGGCGGTATACGATCAACGAATTCGCTAAAACCCGGCAGGAAATCATACCTGGGCGGAATCCTGGTCGCGCATACCGGAACGCTCCTCTTGCCTTTCTTTCTGAGAAACAGGTGGAGAGCAAGGCTTGAACCCACCGCATCGCCGTCCGGATTCTCATGCGCGACTATAGCAATGAGTCCCCGTTCGCGTTCAACGCGTTTCCTGGCCGCGGAAAAGACCTTCTCGTTCAGAGCGTGATTTTAATGCCCCTGGTTGAAACCGGGCAACCACGGGGTTTAAAATTTTCGCCTTATGTCCCTTTGGAAACAGAACAAGATCAAAAAACAACAGAGGAAAAAGAGAAACAAAAAGGTTTTAAAGGCAAGAGAGAACATCCTTTCCCTGCTCCTTGCGGATAAGCTGAAAAGGGCCGGCGAGGTGGCGTCGGCCATGTTGATGAAGCACCCTGGGGACATAAGGGTGTGGCGCCTGGTGGCCGGGGTCAAGGCGTGGGAAAAGTTTGACGAGAGGATCAAGGGGTTTCCCACCAGGCGCAAGGACGAGCTTAAATCCCGTGCCCTGAAGGTGATGAAACGCGAGCTCTCGTCAAGGGACAACCTGAAAGCCGAGGTTCTTGCCGAAACCCTCATATCCCTGGTCCCAGCCGAAGAGGTAATGGCTGAGGAGGAGGTCCCCGTGGTTGCCGAGGAGGCCCCGGTGGTCGTGGAGATCCCTGAGACCAAACCTGAAGAGAGGGCCCCCGAAAAGAAGCCAGGTCCGGCCAAAAAGTCCACGGCCCCGAAGAAGACAGAGACCGCGAAAAAGCCAGCGAAGAAGGAAACTGCCAAAAAGTCCGCGACTCCCAAAAAGAAGGGGACTGCGAAGAGGGCCGAACCGAATAAATCCACCACGACCAAAAAGGCCGGGACGAAGAAGGGGAAAGAGTAGAGCCAGCCTACACCCGACCCTGTCCCGCGCTTACATCTTACAATTGAACCCTGCTCCATTCCTGACGAGAGCGATCCTTGGTCCGCGTTGCCCCGGATGCCTCACATGGGGCTGTCTTATCAGATTTTTAACCCACTTCCCGCATGAGAAATGAAAATAGCTCCTGCCGAGGTTTTAGAATTAACGAGCTGAAAATCCCTGCAATCAGTGGAAATAGTTCGTCCCCCTGATACATACGGGCCTGACTCATTATTGAGATTCGTTTGCGCAAAAAGTGGACTATAATTCCAATCCCTCATCAATTGCCATCCCCGGCAATGAATAAACACTGGAAAAATCCTATCAGACCGAAAACCCGGCCGAGAGACCCTCAACCGAATCGTCGCTAAGCGCTTTCCCGGCGCGCGTGAACCTTCGCCCTGATGGCGTTGAAATGCCCGAACTCAATTCCGGGCAACAGATTCCAGGATTCTCGGTCCCGATCACCCAGATTAGTAATTGGTGTTGATTTCAAGCCCTCAAGACCATCCGGGGAAAAGCTCTCGCGGATACAAAGCACTTGATCTTGGCCGGCAAAACCAGTATTATATAGGCCTTAGTTTGGGGGCGACTGGTCTCGACAGGGACAGCGAACCCGACGAGGCGCAGGCCGGGGAGCCGCTACCCCGTGAAAAAGCGGCAAAACACAACTGCCGAAAAGGCATACGCTTACGCCTAACTAGAGGCGTAGGTCCTCTGGACGCGCGCTCCGGACGCGCCAGAAGGGCCTCATAACTCCGGGGTCGCTGGGCCTCTTGCCCCGTGGGCCCGGCTAAAACAAGGGGCGAAACCTTCCGGCCGGTTCGCTCGCTCGGCCTCCGGAAGGAATTGAGGGCGAGCTAAGCATGTAGGGCCTTGCGGGTTGGGTCTCTGGACGGGGGTTCGAATCCCCCCGCCTCCATGAGAACAAACGCGTAAAATAAGGAAATCTATGACAGAGGAAGATAAGGACAGAAGGGTTCCCCGGATAAAGGACCGGGTGCGCAAGCCTTACGAGAAACCAAAAATCCTGGCCTCGGAGAGAAACGAGGATGTGCTTTCAATATCCCCCCTGAAGGCACCAGCGCCTCCGAAAAAGGGATAGGTTCGGGCTACAGCGCTCGCGCGGCCCATCCGGGCCGGGGTCTTGGTTGGATTCACTCCGGGGGATCAACAAAGCCCATTTGGATCATTTTGCTGAGCAGTTCCATCATGTCCCGAAGAGCCTCCCCTCGGTCAAAACCCTCAAACGAGGACTCAAGTATTTCCATTGACGAGGCAATGGGTTTGCCCTGAAGGACCAAGTGAACCGATTCGGCCCAGGGGCCCTCAACAGCGATATACTTCTTGGATGATTTTTTCCAGAAAAGGAGAAAAACCTCATCGCTTCCCTCAAGGAGCCTGAGAGCCACATCCGAAGCCGGGGAAAGGGTCTGATCTTCTGATATTTCAGGAATCACAGAGCCAATCTCCGATGGAACATCCTCGCTGGCAACGGATGGTTCGGATTCTTGTTTTCCATCGCGCTCGGCCAACCAGAGGTCTATTATCTCCTTCACATAGGGATCAAGGCCGGAGAGAGAGTCATCGTATGCCACGCTCATTGAGGGACAGAAGTAGTCAACTCCCCGGTAATAACCCTTTTCCCTCTCCCTGGCCAGGCCTTCCAGGAGGGAACCGGATTTCTCGTCAAGGCCTTCCCATATCTCCTGGATGGTGTTTCTCGCCAGGTTGCCCATAGTAATGGGAAGGGTCATGCATGGCCAGACATCGCCGTTATAAGCGACATAAAGCGAGTTCATGAAAGCGCCGCAGGGATGAGGGCAAACCGGCGGGTCAGGAAACAGCCTGACAACCTCCCTCATTTCCTCTCCCCTGAGCTTCATGGATTCAACGGTTTCAAGCCTGTATGGGTTGTATATCTTCACAACGAGATGAAAACCCGCGCCGAGGGAAGCGAAAAACTCCCTGGCCTGGGCTATCTCCTGGTAGTTTTCCTTGTTGACCACGAAACACGCGGAGACCCTAACGCCCTCGCTGATCAGCCTTCTGATGTTGCGGATGACCCTTTCCCACGCGCCCGGATGTCCAACGAGTCTGTCATGGGTTTCTGGCTTAGCCCCGTGAACGCTCACCGAGACATTGGCAACCAGGCCATCGGCCATCGCGGAAACGGACTTTTCGGAAAGCCTAAGGCCGTTCGTGGTTATGGTTATCACGAATCTGAGCTGGCTCGCCAGAGCGATGAAATCCGGGAGGTTCCGGTGAAGGGTTGCCTCACCACCGGTCAGCTCTATCTCAAATGTCCCCATCCGGCTAAGCTCCTCAAGGGCCTTCTGGAAAACCTCATGTGACATGGAAGCCCGGTGGGTGACCTCTTCTCCCCAGAAGCAGAACCCGCATGTAAGGTTGCAGTGCCTCGTTAGGCCGAAGTGCGCCAACAGCGGGATTCTCTCCCGCGCGGCCCAGACCGCGAGGCGCTCTATGAGCTGGGGCTCAGAAACTATCATTTGCCTTTCTGCAAAAAGAGTCCGGTAGATAGGGCAACTGACCATGGGTATGCCGGATAACCTATCGTCTCTCCCGGATGGACTCCGGGCGCGGCCGAACCAACCGCGGCAGAGAGATCAACCCGGAGGAATCTGGCAAGAAGGGCACCGGCGCTCAGCTGAAGAACAGGGCAACTGTGCCAGGCGTATGGGGAGGCGCGAAACCCGCCGATGCCCCTCTCCTCGTATCTGTAGCGAAGATTGAAGAGCATAAGTTCCGCTTTGAAAACGGGCGGGAAGGGGATATGGCCAGGGCCGGCCGGCCGACTCCAGAGGAGAATGAGTCTCTCCGAGAACGCGTTCCCAAGGTAGCCCTCTCCAAGGCCGCCGGACGGGATGTCGCCTGACCTGCTGTCAAACATGGAAAAACCGAGCCCGAGGCCAAGCATGAGGCCGGATGAAAAACCAACGAGACCCGCGGCGTTCGCCTCCCAGGAAATAGCATCTGACTCGCGCCCGGACGCGGTAGTGTATCTGGGACCGGCCGCCAGGGAGAAGGCCCAGCGGAGAGGAATGGAGGTCTTGAGCTTTTCCCTCTTTGCGGCCGGGAAAAGAACATTGTTCAGGATAAGCCTGTAACCGGGGCTGTTCCTGAACAACCTGAGGTCAGTAGGCGGGTCTCCGACCATGTGCTGGTAATCCTCTGGATCGTGGCCGCCCAGGAAGCTGAAGAATCCCTTGCCGTAGGCACCATATATGTATTTGGCTTCCTCGGTTCCCTCAACCTGCCCCATTACGACGACCCCGGACTTCAGCTTGTCCTTCCTGAATCCGGTATCCTGGCCCATAAATTCCTTCACCACGCCCGTGTGGTCCTGGGTGAGCATGGTAGGAACGGGATCAAATTTCGCTGAAAATTCAAACAGGCTGAAATATGTGTTCTCGCCGCGCAGGGAGGCCTCGCGGGTAACATCGGCATCCGAGTGCTCGTATATGTATGGGCTGGCTATCAACTGCGCGTCCTTGAGGGCCATGGCCTTTCCAAAATCAAGTCTTGACTGGAAATCCGGGTCTGGCGGGTCTCCATCGTAGACCGCCTCCGTTATGTCCACCCCCTCCGCGGCGAGCGCTATGTCAAGGGTAATGGGGCCAGAGCACATAGCAAAAAGGAACCCGCCTCCTGTGACATATTCCCTTATTGCCCTGGCAACGGCCTTCTTTTCCTCCGGAACCGAGGGGTATCCGAGGTCCTTTGCCATGGCCTCATTGATCTCAACCTGTTTTCTATACCAGTCAGTGTCACGGTATGAGCCGTAGAACTTGCCATACTGGCCAGTGAAATCCTCGTGGTGAAGGTGGAGCCAGTCGTATTTTTTTAGGCCGCCGGAGAGAACCTCCCTGTCCCACACCCGGTCATAGGGAATCCCAGCGTATTCCAGGGCCAAAGAGACCGCATCATCCCATGGTTCCTCGTATGGAGGAATATAGACCGCCACGCGCGGGGCCTTTTCCAAAAGAACCGGGTTCGCGTTTGTCTCCTCCATCCGTGCGAGTATAGCGGCCGCCTCTGAGGCGGATATTACCCGGTAGAAGACACCCAATGAATCGCACTCTGCCGCGGTCGCCGTGTTATAATCGCACATAAACGAGCCACCCTCCCAGTTCAACAGCCACTCCACATTCACGCCCCTGGCAAGGGTTCTGTAGGCTACGCCGTATGCCCGGAGGTGATCGGTCTGCGAGGCATCCATCGGGATAAATATCTTGGATTGGGCGAGGAGGATGCCGCAGAGACACGCGAGCGAAATGGCCGTCTTCACATTTAGATTATAATGCCACCGGGGATAATGTTTCCAGGATCACGCGCTGGAGAGCCTTTACCCGGCTGGTTTTGATACTCTGAAATCAGCACCAATTGCCAATCTGGCTGATCGGAGCCGAGAATCCTGAAACCTGCTGTCTTTCCTTGAGTCCGGGCATTTCAACGCCATCCGGGCGAAGGATCACTAGCCGCCAGGAAACACCCATCAGGGGCAACAGGGTATCACTGGGTAACGGGGTGGGTTTGCTCAGGGCCGGCTCTGCGCGTTATAATTTCAATGACGAATGAGGGTTTATCTCCAAGTTTCTTGGCGGAACATCCTCGCCAACAAGCGCAGGACAGCCTTGTCGGTAGTGATAATAGTGATAGGGATGGCTCTCACGGTCTTCATGTGGGCAATGCAGGACGGCGCTTGGGACATGGCTGTCCAGCACATAACCGACCTTTTCTCGGGCCAGCTTCAGATTGAGAAGGCTGGATTCTCGGACGATTATGATGTCAGAAGGGTAATAACCGACACGAACCTCGTTTTCTCTCGGTTGAGGTCTGAGCCCGAGGTCCTGGCGTTTGCTCCACGGCTCATGGCAACCGGTATGGCCAGATCGACGACCGGCTCCGCGGGCGCGCTCCTGGTAGGGATAAATCCGGAAGCCGAGCCAGCGGTTTCAAAGCTCTCTGAATACATCAAGGAAGGGGAGTTTCTCCGGGCCGGCGATTTCCGTGGAGCGGTGATAGGGGACAGGATGGCAGAGGATATGGGCCTGGTTATAGGGGACAAGATGGTTATAATGGCCATGGATTCATCGGGCAACATCGCCGGCGAGGCCGTTCGCGTGAGGGGATTACTGCACCTGGGCGCGGCAGACCTGGACAGGAGCCTGGTCATAGTAAATCACTCAACCCTGCAGGGGATGCTCCTGGTCAACGGGTATCACATGGTCGCTGTCAAGGTGAAGGATCTCAGCCGGGCGGACGAAGTAGCGGCCAGATTGGAACCCGGAGATGATGTCGTGGCGAGGTCTTGGAGGGATTTCATGCCTGCCATAGAGCAGACGATACAGATGAAGACCGGCTCTGTTTCCATCATACTCCTCCTGTTCATGCTCCTCGCGGTCTCCGCTATAGCCAGTAGCATGCTCATGTCAGTGAAACAACGGGTTCGTGAGTTCGGCATAATGCAGGCGGTTGGTATGAGGCCTTCGGGTATTTTCTTCATGGTGATAACCGAGGGAGTCCTGCTTTCGCTCGTCGGGATGGTCGCCGGCATGGCCCTTGGGTTCCTGATCACATGGGTCCTGAGCTTCACGGGTATCTATGTTGGTGGATTCGGTGAAATCTACGAGTCATACAGTATGGGCACGATTGACAGGCTCTACCCGCGGGTGGGCGACCTGTTCTGGTCGCACTTCCACGAACCCATCATAGGGTTTCTCCTGGTTGCGGTCATAAGCTCCCTTTACCCGGCCTATATCGCGGCCCGGATGACCCCTACAAGGGCAATGAGGTATCACTGATGAACTGGATGATCATAGCCCTTCGGAACCTGGGCAGGAACCGGGCAAGGACTGTCCTTGCTTCTTCCATGGTGACATTTGCCGCGGCCCTGACCGTTTTTCTATGCGGCATGGAGGATGGGGTTGAAGCAAGCTCAATTGAGCGAGGAACAAGCCTCTTTGTGGGGCAATTGCAGGCCACAAGGCCAGGCTACGACGACAAGCCGCGCGTTTCGGATACCATACCGGGTCTGGAGAGCGCCACGCGGATCATCTTACAGGATCCGGAGGTTATCTCCGTCACCCCGCGGGTTGAGGCCTTTGGTCTTGTTTTCGGTCCGGAAAAGTCCACGGGCGCTCGGATGGTTGGCCTCACTGTCTCCTCTGAGACCCTTACGACAACTCTCCACAGGACCCTCTCTTCTGGGGCTTTCCTTGATGACGAGGACAGGGCCGGGGCCGTGATTGGCCCGGACCTGGCCCGGCTCCTTGCCGTCGGTCTTGGCGATTCCCTCACATTCATAACCCAGGCCGCTGACGGGTCAATCGGGGTCGGCAGTTTCGTCATCCGGGGGCTTGTTCACACAGGAGACCCGGGAATTGACTCGCGAACCGTTCTGGTCACTGCTGACGGGGCGAAGGACGCTCTCGCTCTTTCCGGCGCGCACAGGCTCGTCGCGCGGACCCACAGTGTAAATTCCGCGGAGCCCGCGGCCAAAAGGCTTCAGGCCAAGCTCCCGGAGCTCTCGGTTCTCAGCTGGGAGACCTACCTGAACATTGTGAAGATGATGATGGATGTGGGCCGGGCCTACGCCATGATCGTCTTGGTTGTTTTCCTTCTCCTTGCTGTCGCGGGAATAAGCAATGTGATGATAGTGTCGGTCTCGGAAAGGACCAGGGAGATGGGTCTAATGATGTCGCTCGGTGCTCACAGGAGGCATGTCTTTTTTACCATAGTCGTTGAGTCAGGCCTCATCGGTCTCTTCGGCGTCTTGGCTGGAACAGCCATAGGAATAGCCGTGATATGGCTCACGGGCATTACCGGTTTAGACCTCTCCGCTTGGTCGGAGGGCATAAAGCTCGTTGGCTGGCCCGATGTAATATACCCGCGCTTCGGCCCGGTTTTCGCGCAGGGGGTCGTGATGACCGCTTTTGCCTCATTTTTCGCGGCGGTCCTGTCTGGCTTGTTCCCCGCGATGGGCGCGGCGAGGCTTGAGCCAGCCAAAGCAATGAGGCAGGTATGAGATCGCGGTTCTTCAGTGCAGTCCAGGGATTTCGCGTCCCTGGCCAGTTGGCGTTCAGCAGGGGGCTTTTGAGCCCTCCGGAAACCAGGAGATGAGCATGGCTCTTATACGGATAAAGGATCTCGTGAAAACCTACTCGGATCACGGAGTAGAGGCCCCGGCGCTCCGGGGCGTTAACCTTGAGATAGCCGCGGGCGAGTTCACTGCCATAGCAGGCCCTTCTGGCTCTGGCAAGACAACCCTCCTTAACATACTCGGTGGCCTGGATCGCGCCAGCTCCGGCACCGTGATCGTTGACGGGGTTGACCTGTCAACCCTCAGCAAATCTGCCCTGGCCGATTATCGGCTCCGGAAGGTTGGGTTTGTTTTCCAGAGCTACAACCTGATAGAGGTTCTAACGGCGCTTGAGAACGCGGAGTTCGTCCTCTTGCTACAGAGGGTTCCGAAACGGGAACGCAGGGCAAGGGCCACTGAATTGCTTGAGGCTATGGGTATGGGCGAATACCTGCACAAGCGACCAAACCAGCTCTCCGGCGGCCAGCAACAGCGTATTGCTGTTGCCAGGGCGATAGCGCACAACCCTCGGATAGTCCTGGCGGACGAGCCAACAGCTAACCTGGACTCCGTGACAGCCTCTGGCCTGCTTGACATGATGCGCGACATGAACGAGCGCTACGGCGTGACATTCATATTCTCCACCCACGACAAGCTTGTTATGGAAAAGGCCAGGAGGGTCATTCTCCTCAGGGACGGATTGGTGGTCGGTGACGAGAGGAAGGAGTGAAAACATGGTCCTGATCGCGTTCCTATTTGGGCTCACCGCACAGGAGATAATCCGCGGCGCGGAGGACCTCATGCGCGGTATGACCAGCGTCGGGACTTACCGCATGGAGGTTATTCGTCCGGACTACCAGACCAGCTACGAGATGAAGTCCTGGGATGACAGAGACCGCGACGGGTCTCTCACGGTCATAACGAGATCCTCAACAGGAAAGGATGACGGCACGGTTTTTCTCAAGACCGGGGGCAACCTCTGGATGTATCTGCCGAAGGCGGGCAAAAAGCTCCGGATGCCCCCCAGCATGATGATGGACCCGTGGATGGGTTCTGACCTGACCAACGATGACCTGGTGCACGAATCCAGCATATCCGAGGACTACGATTCCAGGATAATCTCCGAGGAAAAGGTATCTAATGGCACGAGATACACCCTTGAGCTCATTCCCCACGAGGACGCGCCCGTTGTATGGGGAAAGATAATATTCGTGATAGACATGCCGGGCTACATTCCTGTCAGGGCTGATTACTACGACGAGGCTGGCAAGAAGGTCAGGACGATAAACTACTCCGAGGTCAAGACCCTCGGCGGGAGAAAGCTCCCGACGGTCATGGAGGTCATCCCCGGAGACAAAAAGGGCCAGAAGACCATCCTGACCGTAATTGATTTGAAGTTTGGTGTCTCCATCTCGTCTGATCGCTTTGATGTGAACCAGATGGAGCGCTGGTCAGAGGAGTAGCGCGACTTGGTGCTTGGCATACTCATGGCCCTCAGGTTCTCGGCCGGCGGGGATGTCTATTGCCAGTTCACCGAGACCCGTGTCCTCTGGCCGTTCAGCTCAACCGAGCTTCATTATGTCCCGTTCAGGCTCGGCCAGGGACGAGGGATATTCCGGTTCAAGGCGACCGGCGCGGGCTTCAGGTTTTATTCAGAAATGGCACACGAGCTATATATCGGCAACCTCTACGCGTATTCAACCCTCCTTGATGGGCTTTCGGCCTCTGACCCCGGTTTCATAGACCTTGAGGCCTCATCTGGCTCCGGCCGAGCGGTTCAAAGGGACTACATCCGACGCGCGTGGCTTGAATACCAGTCCCGTTATCTTGGCATTTCGGTTGGCAGAAGGGTTCTCAACTGGAGCACCACATTCTTTTGGACTCCCCTTAACATCTTCACCCCGCAGAACAATTTATCGGTTGTGCCCGATGATGTGCCGTTTTCGGATTGCGCGTTTGTTGCGATGAGGACCCCAGGCCCGGTTTCGTTTGAGATCGCGTATTCCCCTCAATCGGCGAACGATTCCTCAGACTCATGGCGCGGAGGAATAAGGGCGCTTTGCTACTTGCCGGGCGTTGACCTTGTCCTTGAGGCAGGATACGACAGGGGAGATTCGCTCCTCGGCCTGGGACTTTCCACTGACCTTTTGGATGGCACCCTGCGCGCGGAGGCCTGCCTTTACGCGCGCGCGGGACCCAGGTATGTCCTGAACTACGACAGGATGTTTCCGGGCAAGGTCTATGTTATTGCGGAGTATTACCACAATGGCAGGGCAGACCCAACTGGCTATGGCCTGTATAGCTTCTACAAAAAGGATTACGCCGGGCTTCTCATTAGCAAGACATACGATATCGTCTGGAACTTCGCGTTCTACGGCGCTTACTGCATTTCTGACGGCAGTTTCATGGCTATGCCCATGATCACCAGGGCCTTTGGCAGGGGTTTTGAGGCAAGGCTTGGCGCTTATTATTTTTACGGCAAGGACACCGAGGTTTCCGAGGATTCATCAGGCCTTCCCGTCATCGCCAGAGGGGATTACTTCGGGGACCTGGAGCCAGGGGTTTTCGCGGGGGTGTGGTGGGGGTTTTGAAGGGGAGAGATGGGGCGAGGAGAGACTTTCACCGGATGGTCTTGAGGGCTTGAAATCAGCGCCAGAGGACAATTTGGCCGATCAGCGTCAAAAAATCTCCGAACCTGAAGTATAGCCCTGAGTTCAGCGGTTTCAACGCCATCCGGGTGAAGGATCACGACTAGCGCGCCGGGTTGATTTACCACGGCAAAACCATTATCATATAGAGCTGAAGGAGGCATAGCTATGTTAGTATATTTTCTCTTTGGAGCTGTTTTCAGCACCAGTGTCTCATTTGAACCCCTCGCCATCTCGTCCGTCAACGAGGGCTGGGGCGAGAGGTTTCGTGTGGAGGGGTGTTCGTTTGACCTCTTGCCGGGCATGCCGCTCATGCCTGTGAAGGCCCTGATAGTTGCCCTGCCGCCCGGTGCGACCGACCTGAAGCTCCGCTATTCAGCCGGGGAGAAGGTAAAAATAGCCGAGAACATACGGATGGAGAGGTTCCAGGTATCCAGGGGAATAAACGCTGAGGCAGGTATCCCGGATGTGCCGGAACCCGAAATAACCTCGCCATACCCGGCCGAGAGGGCAAAACTGATCAGGTTTGGCTACATGCGGGGCCAGGCCCTCGCGGTCATACATGTGTTCCCGCTGGAGCTGACGCCGGAAGGCGATGTGTATCTCTACAGGGATGTTGAGGTTTCGCTTGAATACGAGCGCGGCGCGGATCACCCCTCCGGTCCGGGCCTTGATCCGTATTTTTACGATGTGCTGAGGGCCGTTGTCGTCAATCCTGAAGGCCTGATGTCCCCGACCTGGAACCCGACTGACCTGGACTATGCTATAATAGTTCCGCAAAGGCTCCTGCCGGTCGTGGATTCCTACGCCATCCACAGGAAGCTTTCGGGCTACAATGTGGAGGTTTTCACCCTGGACTGGTTCTCGTCAAACTTCTCTGGGAAGGACCTGCCCGAAAAGATACGCTCGGGGATAAAATGGCTCTGGCAAAACAGGGGCCTGAGATTCGTTCTCCTCATCGGCGATCACGAGGAGATCCCCCCGAAGATGTGCTTCGTGCCATACTGGCCGGCATACTTCGGCGACAGCGTTGACACGGATTACTACTACGCTTGCCTTGATGGAGACTGGAACAGGAGCGGGGACTGGTTCTACGGGACAACCGTGGATAGCATAGACCTGTTCCCGGAGGTCTTCGTGGGCCGTCTCGCGATGAGGGACACCGCGGAGCTCAGAGCCATGTTCGCCAAGTGCGTCCGCTATGATTTGACGCCCTCAGCGAGGGCGCACAACTGCGTTCTTCATGTCGCTGATATATCTGCCGATGACGACAGCCGTGACTACGCCAACTACATGAGGCAATACATACCTGACTCAACACCTGTAATCAACTTCGTTGAGGCAGAGAACCCAACCGGAACGACCCGCGCGTTCCTGGACACCCTTGAGATCGCTGGGCCGGGTTTTCTCATCTCCTTGGGCCACGGGAGCCACTATGTTATATCCATGAACCGGCGACTCGGACAGAGGATCAGATCATACGATGTTTTGAATGTCAACAACTTCCCCTTCTTCGGCATCGGCATTTCCTGCTATTACAACAACATTCAGATAAGGTCAATAGGCAAGGACTACATGCTGAACCCCAACGGGGGCGCGATCGGTTTCCTGGGCTCGGTCAAGGAGGACTATCCTGGTATCTCCTGGTATGATGTGTTCCCGAAGATCCTGAATAACTTCTACATGGGGCTCACGGGAACCGAGGGCCAGATAGACGCCATGACCAGGCTCATGTTTGCCGGAGCAATGTGGAGCTCTTCATACCTGCGAACCATACTCCTGGCATACAGGCTACATGGCGATCCCGGCCAGGTCCTGGTCAGTTGGGCGCCTCGGCCGCTGAATGTCACAACTGACCCACTGGTCAACGACTCTTTCCGCGTCTATGTGCAGTCAGGCGGCTCGCCGCTCCAGAACGCAAAGGTCGTCCTCTACAGGGAAGGGGTGGTCTGGCAGGTCAAGGAGACCGGCGCCAACGGCTACGCGGTATTCAGGGATTTCCCGGTCATAGCAGGGAATTACACCGTAGCGGTATCAAAGAGAAACTACATCCCGTGGCGCGGCACGGTCCCAGCGAGCAACTCCGGCCCCCAGGTTTCCCTCACCGGCATAGCGATTGACGATGGCGATGGCGATGGTTCCGCGCACCCTGCTGAGACCCTTGCGCTAATGCTAACGATAAAGAACTTCGGGAACGCCGCGGGGAGCAATGTAGCGGTGAAGGCCCTGGGCATGCACCCGGACATGTTCTTCCTGAAAGACAGCGTTTATATAGGCACCCTGGCTTCCGGCGCGGAACGAGAGTGCACGCTCATGGTCGCCACAGCGGCAAGGCCGCTTCAGACATACGAGCACGCGCTCTACAACATAACCCTATACCAGGGTGGGGAGGTTTCCGAGAGGGACTCCTCTTATCTTCCCGTAAAATCCGGTAGGCCGGAGCTTGTGGGCGTGAGGAGCGCTTTCTCAAAGGACACCATCTATTTCAGCGTGGACATTGCCAATTCTGGGTTATACAAGCTTTCCAACCTCAGGCTGACGGTTTCCACGGCCGACGGCTCAACCATGCTTTTTGACAGCACCTGCTTGATACAGACCATCCAGGCCGGAGCCAACAGCGGACACGCGCACAACTTCATCGCGCGCGTGCTTTTCCCCGTGAGCGAACCGAGGTTCAGGCTACGGGTGGACGACAACGCTGGCGCGTGGGACACCCTTTATCTCCGCCTCAGACCCGGCCCATCCATAGACTCGGGGTTTGCCTCCCCGACACCCAACGGGGTGTCCCTATACTGGACGAAAGCCCAGAGGGCAAGAGGATACAAGGTTTTAAGGGGAACGGGAGTTGCGTATCCGGGCATCCTGCCGGGCAGGACATTCTCGGACGAGCCCCTGAGCTATCAGAACATCTATTCTTACACTATTGTGGCCGTTGACTCCGCCCTGAACGAGGGCCCAGCGATCGGGCCCTTCCTCCAGAGGCCAAACCCCCCACACGGCCCCCACCCGCCGGTGAACGCGCCCTTCTCGTGGCGAGTTGGACCGGTGATATGCAACATGGATCCCTCTTATCCGGGCATGGAGGCGGTTTTCAACTCCAACTTCGTCAAGCCCAATTGGATGCTCGGGGGCGATCCCTCGGAACTCTATATAGTCCGCTCGGATGGCACCCAACCGCCTGGCTTCCCCCTCCTGATGAGGATGTATAACGGTCAGATACTCCCGGCTGTTGGCGATATAGACGGAGATGGCCTTCTTGAGTATGTGGGAGGGGACATCTGGAACGACTCGCTCCACGCGTTCAATGCTGACGGAAGCCTGGTTCCAGGCTGGCCGGTCTATCTTGAGGGGGATGTGACCCATGTTCCCACGCCGGTTTTCATGCAGGACTATGACGGAGATGGCTTTCCTGAGGTCGGTTTGTGGGACACGAGCGGGAAGCTCTGGATATTTGACGGGGATGGAACGGTTCTGCTTCAGAAAGACATCGGCGGCGGGTGGCAACGCAACCTCCCGGCCACCGGGGATCTGGACTTTGATGGCACGCCTGAGATAGCTGTTCTCACCGGAAACTCAAAGCTCTATGTGCTCAGGCCTGACGGTTCTGTCCTGCCGGGGTTTCCGGTGACCGTGGACAGCCTACCGAGCGACGCCGGAGGCGTGGCAATAGGGGAGCTGGTGAAGAACTCGCCGAACCGCGAGATAGCGACCCTCACATCGCGGGGGACACTGAGCGTTGTCCTTTACAATGGCACCATTTACTCCCAGGTGAACCCATATTACAGTGGCCAGGAGTGCGTGTCTCAGGGGCCAGTGATAGCGGACTTTGACAACGACGACACCCTTGAGATAGCATATGTAGGTTCCAAGGCCGTGCCCCGCGGCGATGGCTGGGCGGACACGACCCTGAGGGACACCTGCTACATCGTTTCCGCGCAGGGACAACTGCTCTCGCCCCCACTCCTGAAACAGAGGGGCAGGTGGCCTGACGGCGGATTCTACGCGACCGCTGGCGATATAGACGGCGACGGCGCGGCAGAGCTCATAGTTCCGGGCTGGTATGGGACGATATACGCGTTCAACATAGATGGGACGATGGTCCCCGGCTTCCCCATAGTTATTCAGAACGACGCGCAGGGTAGCCTGGATTTGCCGAGCCTCTTTTCGGGCGTGGCCATAGCTGACCAGAACGAGGATGGCCTGGCTGACCTGCACGCGGTGACATTCCAGGGGGTATATCACGCGTGGGAGACATTCGTCCCATACAAAAAGAAAGGCTGGCTATCCTGGGGCCACAACAGGTGGAACACCAGGTGCTACGGCTTCTGGCCTAACGATGGCCCGTCAAGCGTTGAGGAGATCGCGCTCCCGGGGCCTAGGTTCTTCCTCGGCCCGCCCCTGCCCAACCCCTCCAGGGGCAAGATCAGGTTCCAGTTCGGGATCCCGACTGAAACGGAGGTAACCATCGCCCTGTATGATGTGGCCGGCAGGAGAACAGACCTCATCCTCTCCGGAAAGATGGAAGCGGGGGTCTACCAGGTTGACCAGGATCTCAAGAGGCCCTCTGGAGTCTATTTCCTGCGCCTGACTGCTGGCTCTCAGACCGCTGTAAAGAAAATGGTTATAGCAAGGTAGGAGGCACAAGATAGTCCCGTTCGTTCTTCTGGGAGCGAGCCTCTTCCTGGTCAACGGAAGGGAACCCGAACCCGTTGCTTGGTTCCTTCTGCCCGGCGAAACCCTGCGGATAGACCTGAAGAACCCTCCAGATACCGGAAAGGTTAACTGGTCTTGTAGTGGCGGCAAATTCAAGCGAAAGGAGAAGGGGTTTGCCACATGGGAGGCACCGAAGGAACCGGGCCCGTGCTGGATAAAGTCGGACGCTTTCGGCGATTCAATCCTGGCCATATCCATGATCCCCTATGACTCCCTGAAGAAGGGAAAGCTGATGGGTTACCCCATAGGGGATTATCCTGATCCGACCAAGGGCGCATCCGCCATGGTGGAGGGAAACGCGATCCTGTATGCTCATCCCCCGGGCTTCGTGATGGTCACCGAAAGCCTCGCAAACCTCCCGATCTCACCGAGATTCACCCTTGGCGAGTTCACATGCCCGCAACCCGACACATGGCCCAGATACATGTTCGTGAAGAGGGAGCAGTTGATATTCATAGAGGAGCTGGCTGACACGCTTGGGGCCCCGGACCTACGGATAGTCTCTGGTTTCCGCTCTCCCTGGTATAACAAGAAAAAAGGTAGCGGCAAGTGGTCAAGGCACCAGTATGGCGACGCGACGGACATCATGGTTGATGCCGACGGGGACTGGTATATGGACGATGTGAACCGGGACGGAAAGGTTGATGTGCTTGACGCTTTCGTGATAACTGACGCCGTTGACCGGCTGAAACAGCGCTACGGGAACATATTCGGCATGGGCATATACAACTGGGGAAAGACCAGGACACCGTTTGTCCATGTGGACATGAGGGGATTTGACGCGTGGTGGAACCCGGAGAACTGGGCCGCGAGGCTCTTTCCGGAAGACGAGGAAAGAGCAATGGTAAGGGACACCGGGCCGCCGGCCTTCACCGGTATGACCATGAAAAACCTGGGTTTCCTGACCGCCCTGCCGCCGGAGAGCGCGAGAACTGACACCGTGCCGGAGCCAAAACTTCCTCCCCTGAAAAAGGGCTGGAAGCTCCTGGTTTCTCCAGCAAAGAACGCTGTTTTCGCCTACCCGGACACCAACGCTACGACATGGAGGATAAGTCTATACGACGAGGCCGGGGAAAAGCTCTGGGAATACGGGTCCCTGCTATGGGCGAATCCGTCGCAGGAGAACAGACCACCCTCAGCGGTCGCGTTCTCCGCTGATGGCAGATATCTTGCCCTCTTTCACGGAATCTCCCTTTACCTGTTCGGTAGGGACGAGGGTCTCTTGTGGCAGAAGGCCTTCATACGGCGGATTGGGAACGACTCAGCCTCCATAGTCTTCTCGGAAAAGGGGGACCTCGTCTACATGAGCGCTGGCGGAAGGGTATATTGCTTTGATGTCGCGAACTACGCGCTGGCCTGGGTCAGGAGCGGAGACTACAGAGATATCCGGCTCACGGACAGGGGCGACCTCGCGGGGCTGAGCAGGGCCGGGACGCTTGACCTCATTGACCCGCTTTCAGGGAGGAAACGGGGTGAGTTCAACTGGTATGGACTTGGCTACAGGGGCCATGATTGCGCCGAAATAGAAACGCTGTCCGGGGGAAAAATCGCCCTCTGGTTCACGCCAACTGACCCCGCTAACGCGCTGGGCCCCTTTTATCTACTGCTTGAACCTGGCGGGAAATGACCACTGGTAGGGGGCTCGCTCAACTTGAAGCGCTCCAGGAGGAGCTGTCGCGCGAGGTCAGAATTATTCCCCTGAAAACCGAACCAGGGCTGGTCGCCGGGGTTGACGCTTGGTATCACGATAGAATGATCAGGGCTGGGGTCTCGGTTTTCTCCTGGCCGGATAAAAATCTCATTTGCCGGGTGAGCGCCGAGGCCCCGGAGGAATTCCCGTATGTGCCGGGATTCCTTTCTTTCAGGGAGCTCCCGGCAATCACCCGTGCATTGAAAAAACTTCCCGAAAGGCCTGACCTCATCCTGGTTGACGGCCATGGCATTGCCCATCCCAGGGGCATTGGAATAGCGTCGCACCTGGGAGTCAACCTGGGGATACCAGCAATAGGTTGCGCGAAGAGTCGCCTGGTAGGGGAACACGAGGAGCCTAAGCCGGAAAGGGGTTCCTGGGAACCATTACGCTATAATGGCACGATTGTCGGCGCTGTTCTCCGGACCAGAAGGGGAGTGAAGCCAGTTTTCGTCTCCCCCGGCCACCTCGTATCCCTTGAGGACTCGTTGAGGTTCGTCCTGGGCTTCTGCGAGAAGTTCAGGATACCTGAACCGCTGAGGGAAGCGAATAGGATTTCCAGGCATTGAACACACTTTTTGCGCGAACGAATCTCAATAATGGGCCGTGTCCTTATGTATCAATGGGGGCGAAGTGTTTTCGCTTATTGCAAGGATTTTCAACTCGCCAATCCTAAAAATCACACCGGGGCCGCTATCATTTTCTCAGGCGGGAAGCGGGTTGAAAGGGCCGCTATGGCCCAGTTATCTCATCCGGCCGCACAAATCCCTCCTCCCCCGTTGTCATATCCTTCAGTTTGAGCACTCCCCTGGCCAGCTCCTCCTCCCCCATGATTATTGCCTTTCTGGCCCCCAGTCTGTCGGCAAGCTTCAACTGCTTGCCTGGCTTGTCGTCCTCGTAGTCCAGCTCAACCCAAAGCCCGCGAGCCCTGAGGTCGCTGGCCAATCGGATGGCCTGGGCCCTCGCGTCTGGGCCTATGGAAACCACGAAGTAATCCGGACCAGGGAAATGGCCGCCCACTTCTCCTCTGGCGATCTGGACCCTCTCTATGCCTATTGCCCAGCCGGACGCTGGCGTCCTCGGCCCACCCATCTGTTCAACCAGGAGGTCATACCGGCCCCCGCCGCCAACCGAGCTCTGCGCGCCAAGTCCCTTTGCCACGAACTCAAACACGGTTCTGGTGTAATAGTCCAGGCCACGCCACAAACCGGGCTCTTCGCGGAACGCGATCCCGCGTTCGGTGAGAGCTTCCTTTAGCCCAGCGTAGTGCCGGCCGCAATCCTCACAGAGGTAATCGGTCATCCGAGGCGCGTCGGCCAGGCGCGGGCCATCGGTCTTGCAGTCAAGCGTCCTGACCGGGTTTTTATCCAGCCTTCTGGTGCAGTCCTCACAGAGCTCACTTTCTTTCTCCCTCAGGTAAGCCAAGAGGTCCTTTCGGTATCTCACCCTGTCATCCGGACACCCTATTGAGTTGAGCAATAGTTCAACCTCACGAATCCCCCAGGCCTCAAAGAGCCGGAGCGCGATCTCTATTTGTTCCGCGTCCAGGAGAAAGGACGCGACGCCGAAGCACTCCACGCCCAGCTGGGTGAACTGCCTCAGGCGCCCTTTTTGGGGTCTTTCTGCCCTGAAGAACGGCCCCCAGTATGCCACTTTCGCCGGAGCGCTCATCCTCTCCTCAAGGAAAGCCCTGACCGCGCCGGCAGTCCCCTCTGGCCGTAGCGCGTATGTCTCATCGCCCCTGGCGAATGTGAACATCTCCTTCTCAACGATGTCGGTCGTCTCACCTATTGACCGGACGAAAAGCTCCAGCTTCTCAAAAACGGGCGTTTCAATGAACCTGTAGCCGTAGGAGCGGAGAATGTCCCTGGCCTTTTCGTATATGGCCTGCCTCTCGGCGTGTTCCGGCGGAAGGATGTCTTTGGTGCCTCGTGGCCGCTGGTATTTCACCCCGAAAGTATAATCCGTGCGGCTCGGCGGGTTCCACCAAAACCGAGAGCCTTTCCCCGGCTGGTCTCGCTCTGACCTGGCCCATTCCTGACCCCCTGTAAGTTCCTGCCAGGCAAGGAGTTCGGTAAAACCCTATGGCACAGGCACACAGCTGTAATGGGCCCAGGGTTATAACCCTGTAATGGCCACTTTCAACCACCATGAGAACGCTCTGGCGCAGAACCTTCTTCCTGGGTGAATCCGGAACTCAATTCCGGCGAGAATTGAGCCTGTCCCAGAATAATGGGCAGCCCAAGCCATCGCGCCATAGGTGAAATTGGGAATCAAGGAATGAGCCTCTCCCACAATCAATTCCAAAAAGCACCCAGGGTTGGTTTCTCCGGGATGAAT
>FWPU01007028.1_pt1 | contig 21393 bp, 22 predicted proteins | sample 2228361 | NCBI WGS metagenome assembly FWPU01 (sample SAMEA103939777, study PRJEB20133) | metagenome
CGCAGGACGTCAAATTTGCCTCCTGCCTCCTGACCCACCTCCGTCGGCGCAGCGCCTCCTTACCAGGGTTGCAAATTTTACGTAATGCCCCCGAGAGGGCGTAAAGGGAAGTAAGGAGAAGCAAGGGGAAGTAAGGGGAGGAACGCAATATGATGTTCCTTTCCCCTTATTTCCTCTTACTTCCCCTTACTTCCCCTTACCTCCCCTTTATTCTGCCCCTCGCGGCACGATTTGTCAAACGGAAGGAACGAGTGATTGTCGGCGCGACAGCGAAGAAACATCCGATATACGTTCATGGGCATCGGCACACTGCTCGCTTGCTACTTTACTCTGGTGCGCCCGCCATTTCACAGTCTTGTCGCCCAGTGGGGTGTGCGCGGCGCGGTGTCCGCCCTGCTGATTTACATGATTCTGATTGAACCCCGCTGGCTGCGCGTAACGCGGCAGAACGTTGTCATTGAAGGTCTGCCTGCGGCGTTAGACGGTCTGCGCATTGCGCACGTTACCGATTTGCACGTCGGCGCGCCGGGGTTGGGACGCGGGAATTTTCAGCGGGTCATCCGGCGCGTTGAGGAGTTTCAGCCCGACGTCATTGCTCTGACAGGCGACCTCATCGCCCGCAACGCCTGGTTGCGTTTGCGCCTGAGCGATTGCCTGCCCCTGCACGCCAAGTATGGCTGCTTCGCCGTGCTGGGCAACGCCGACCGCCGCCGCGCCGAGGAGGTCGTGCAAGAGTTGCAGGCGTTAGGCGTGAACGTGCTCACCAACCGAAATGAACTGGTCAACGTCAACGGCACAACGTTGGCGATTGTGGGCGTAAATAATCCGTCGGAGAAACTGGACGATTTGGAGACGGCTTTGCGCGGCGTGCCGGCGGATGCGGGGCTGACGCTGCTGCTGGCGCACGCGCCGGATATTGTTAAGAGGCTTGGACAGCATGACGTTGACCTCATCCTCGTCGGGCACACGCACGGCGGACAGGTCAGAATTCCACTAATGCACCGCCTCACGCGCAAAGGCGTCAGTCATTACCGCGAAGGTTGGTTTCGAGTCGGCAAAGCGCAAATGTACGTCAATCGCGGCATCGGGCAAGTTGTGTCGTTTCGATTTTTGTGTCCACCAGAAGTAGCGTTGTTTACTCTCAAGATGGAGTGATGGGGCATGGAGTGATGGAGTGATGGAGTATTGCCTTCCATGCGCTCATGCTCCCACACTCCATTACTCCATTACTCCATTACTCCATTACTCCATTACTCCAACGTCAAGAGGTTTCTGATGAAGACAGTTTCACTCGCCGTCATTCCCGGCGACGGCATTGGCAAAGAGGTCGTTCCCGCGGCGCTGCGCGTGCTGCGGGCGGTGGAAGAGGTTCACGGCGGGTTGAAGTTCCAGACGCAGGAGTTCGACTGGTCGTGCGAGTATTACGTCAAGCACGGGAAGATGTGCCCGGACAACTGGGCACAAATTCTCGGCGACTTTGAGGCGATTTTTTTGGGAGCGTGCGGACTGCCGGACCTCGTGCCCGACCACGTGAGTTTGTGGGGGTTCATGATTCCCATTCGGCGCGTGTTTGAGCAGTACGTCAACCTGCGCCCCGTTGATCTGCTGCGCGGCATCTCGTCGCCGCTGCGCGACAAGACGCCCCATTGCTTCAACTTCGTCGTCGTGCGCGAGAACAACGAGGGCGAATACTCCAGCATCGGCGGGCGCATTTACAGCGGCACCCCCCACGAAACCGCTGTGCAGGAATCGTTCTTCTCGCGGCGCGGCGTGGAGCGCATTCTGCGCTACGGTTTTGAAACGGCGCGTGCGTTTCCGCGCAAGCGGCTCATCTCAGCCACGAAATCCAACGGCATCATTCATACCATGCCATTCTGGGACGAAATCACGCACGAGGTCGCCAAGGACTATCCCGACGTGGAATGGCGGCTGATGCACATTGACGCGCTCGCGGCGTATTTCGTGCTGCGCCCGGAGGAGATTGACGTCGTCGTCGCGTCCAACCTGTTCGGCGACATTCTGACCGACATCGGCGGCGCGATTATGGGCAGCATCGGCATGGCTTCCGGCGGCGAACATCAACCCCGAACGCCAGCACCCTTCGATGTTCGAACCCGTTCACGGCTCCGCGCCCGACATTGCGGGCAAGGGCATCGCCAACCCCATCGGTCAAATCTGGACGGCGAAGATGATGCTCGACTTTTTCGGCGAGAAGGAATTGGGCAGCCGCTTGTTGACCGCCATTGAGGACACGCTGGAATCCGGCGTCAAGACGCCTGACCTCGGAGGCACGGCGACGACGCAGGACGTGACGGAGGCAATCATAACTCATCTGCGTAAGTAGTATTTGAAGAAGTAGAAAATTAACTTGACCCACTCGTTGTTGATGGTGATCAGTTCGTCCTCCCGCGTCCACCAGCGGTCGAGCGACATCTTCTCTTCTTCAACGGGCACACCGTAAAAGAGTAAACGGACGTTCTCGCCGCGAAAGACTTTGTGGAACACCATCGCCGCGCGGCGGGTGTGCAACTCGCTGGTGACGATGATGGCAGAGCGAAAACCGTGCTGGCGCATCGTCTCTTTCAGTTGGACTGCCTCATCGTAGGTGCTTGTCGTGTCGCCTTGCGTGATAATTTTCTCCGTCGGCACGCCGCTATCACTGGCAAACCCCTTCGCAATAGAGCGGGGGGAATCCTTGGGTTCGTTCCTGAAGATGTTGGGCACATTTGTGCGCGGACCGACGCCGAAGTTGAATACGACGTAGTTGCCGTAGCCCTGCTTGTAAAGTTGGACGGCGTGGCGCACCCGCATGTCGCGGGGATGGGCTAAGGCAACAATCACGTCGCACTTTTCCAGCTTATCCGTCGCAATCAAGAACCGCGCCGTCTTCATCAGCCAGAACTGGTGGGGCAACACGAACACGACCACCACGAACGCGAGGAACAGCGCACACTTGATGAGCCGTTGCTGCCAGCGCGGACGAGCGCGAAATGCCGCAAGAACGTTTCGAACACCCATGAGAACAAGCACGGAGTATTGGAGGGATGGGGCAATGGAGTCCTGACGCTCCCCATCACTCCACCATTCCACCACTTCATCTTACCTTTTGCCCACTGCCTCGTAAATCCTCCCCGTTTCCCTCACCATGCGTTCCCGCGTGAAAAGTCGTTCCACCCGCTCACGACCGCGGGTGCCCATTGCTTGTCGCACGTCTGAGTCTCTGAGCAGAGCGCAAATCTTCTCTGCTAACATTGTCGGCTGATGCGGTGGAACGAGATAGCCCGTTTCGCCGTCCGCGACGATTTCGCGCACGCCGCCGACGTCGGTGGCGACGACGGGCTTGCTGGCTGCCATCGCCTCCAACGGCGTGTAAGGCAACGCCTCCCAAAGCGAGGGCAGAACGTATACGTCGAAGAGTGGATACATCTCCGTCGCGTCCTCGCGTTCTCCCAGAAAAACGACGTTTTCTTCCAGCCCCATCGTCGCTGTCAGTTGTCGTAAGCGGGATTCGTCTTCTCCGCCGCCAACGAACATAAATTGGGCTTGGGGAAACTCCTTCACTACCGCCTGAGCCGCCCGCAGCAAGTCGACTTGCCCTTTCTGTTTCGTCAGACGTCCCACAGTGCCAATGCGGGGTCTGGGGTTTGTGGTCTGGGGTTTGTGGTCTATGGGCTGTGGTCTGTCAATGCCATTGTGAATGACCGTCACTTGCTCTGACGAACAAAGCCCCGCTTGCAGGGCGGCGTCGCGTTCACTTTCGGAGACGGCAATGAAGTGATGGGTGAGTCCCGCCACGAACTGTTCCAGCGTGAGGTAGAGAAACTGCTGGAACGGATGCACCTCCATCAGGAAGGGGAAGCAGTGAGGAGTATAAACGACCGGCACACCGACGAGACGGGCAGCGAGGCGCCCCAAAAAACCTGCCTTCGCGCTGTGGCAATGAACGAGGTCGCAAGGGTTACGTTTGAGACACCGAACGACATGGACGAGAGCGCGAAGGTCGTGAACGGGCGACAGGCTGCGCTTCATCGGCACAATTTCAACCTCAACGCCTCTCTGCCTCATACGTTCGATGTCCGCCGAAAAATATGGGTTGCGCAGGTTGGAGCAAATCACGCGCACATCGAAGCGAGTTTTGTCTAATCCCAACACGAGGTCAACGAGATGACGGCGCGTGCCGCCGGTGGTGGCTTCGAGAATTTGCGTGACGCGCAGCCTTGACGTGCTCATTTTTTTGCGGGAACGAGCCAGATATTCCGATACCGAATCGGGCTGCCGTGGTCTTGCAGCATAATCGGACCGGGCGTCTTCGGGTCACCGCCCATGCCGGCGGTGGTGTTGTCGGTTGTGACTTCTACGTTGTCATGTATTTTTACGCCGTTCCACAGCGCGGTGACGCGCGCCCACTCTAATCGCTTACCCTCGCTGTCAAAGCGGGGGGCGCGGAAGATGATGTCGTAGGTGTTCCACTGTCCCGGCGGGCGCACGGCTTTGTCGAAGTTGTCGGGGTCTTTGATGCCGTAAATTGCCCCGCAGCCGCCGGCTTTGTAGGTGTTGTTCATATACGAGTCCAGAATCTGAATCTCGTAGCGACCTTGCAGATAGACGCCGCTGTTGGCGCGTCCCTGCCCCTTCTTGTCTGGCAGCACAGGCAGCCAGAACTCAAGGTGCAACTGAAAATCTGTGAACTCTTGCTTGGTGTGAATGTCGCCGCCCTTGACTTCCATATAGCCATCTTTGACGACCCACTCGCACGGCTTCTTCGAGCCGCGATGAACCCAGGCGTCCGTGCTTTTGCCGTCGAACAGAATGATGGCGTCCTTCGGCGGCTTGCCCTTGTCGTCTTCCGCTGCCCTCCCGCAGAACGCCCCCATTCCAACACTGACCAATACGCAACACGCCACACGCAATACGATTGATTTTGACATAACTCTTCCTCGACCTAGTGTTCCGTCAAGGGAGGTTTGACGGGTGGGAGAGTGAGGCTCCTGCCGAACTCCCTCGGCGCGGCGGGAGCCTTGCCCTCCCTTTTTCAACCCGTCAATCCTACCTTGACAGAACACTAGGCAGCGTCTCCCGGCGCGGCGGATGAGTGCTCAAAGAACGCGCCGGGAGGCGCTGCCTAGGTCCGCAATTCACTTTAGCCCGTAGAATCTTATGGCGTTGTCGTGAAACAACTTCCGCTGCTGCTCCGGCGTGGCGTCGCGGACGATGTGTTTGAGCGCGTCCACCCACTGTTTGTAAGTTGCCGTCAGCGTGCACACAGGCCAATCGCCGCCGAAGATGACGCGGTCCCAGCCGAACTCGGCGATGACGTGCTTGATGTACGGCTCAAGGTCAGCAGGCGTCCACGCGCCCGGCTTGGCGGAGGCGATGATGCCCGACACTTTGCAGATGAGGTTCTTGCGCTGCGCCAGCGCCGCGATGTCGTTCTTCCACTGCGATGAGTCGCTCCATTGAACATTCGCGTTTCCGCAGTGGTCGAGAATGAAGCGCGTATCAGGGCAGGCGTCCACCAGTTTCACGGCATCGCCCAACTCGGCGGGGCGAATACAGATGTCGTAACTCATGCCCATTTCCCCCAACAGCCGAACGTCGCGGATGAACTCCGGCTTCGTGCAGTGTCCCGGCGGCAATCCTCCGTGCAGCACGCGGCGCACGCCTTTGATGTAGGGGTTGTCTTTGAACTGCTTGATGTAATCCTTGAAATCCGGCGCCGACGGCTCGCCGGAAATGACCGCCGCCCGCATCGGCGTCTTTTGGCTTTTGCAGATTTCAATGACGTATTCGGCTTCCTTCACGCGCTGCTCTGGCGTTACGTCCACCTCCATATAAACGCTCTTCACCACGTTCAAGCCCTTCGTGGCTTCGTCGTAGTCATCCATCACGAAACTTCGATTAAGTTTTCCCGCCCCCCTCACCCATGGCAGGTTGAACTTGGTCAAGTCCCACAGATGATGGTGCGTGTCCACAATCGGCACGGCGTTTTCTTTCGCCGCCGCCGCCATTTGTTCCAACGACATTGAGCCACCTCCCCACATCACAGCCGCCGTCGCAACAGCCGTTTTCCTCAGAAACTTTCGACGAGTAGACGTCGCTCCATTGCTCCAATACTCCATCACGCCATCACTCCGTTTTCTTCGGCACAATCCAGATGTTGCGAAAGCGGACTTTGGAGCCGTGGTCTTGCAGCGCGATAGGACCTTTGGCGGCTGCTCGCGAATCCGCAATTTCCACGTCGTCGTGAATTTTGACGCCGTTCCACAGCACGGTGACCCGCGCTTTCTCTTTCATCTTCCCGTCGGCGTCGAGGCGCGGGGCGCGGAACGTCACGTCGTAGGTGTTCCACTTCTCCGGCGGTTTGACGGCTTTCTCAAAGTTGTCCGGGTCTTTCTACCCGTAAAGCGCGCCACAGCCGCCCCCTTTGTAAGTGGGGTTGTTGTAGGAGTCGAGAATCTGAATCTCATATCGCCCGTGAAGGTAGAGACCACTGTTGGCGCGTCCCTGTCCTTTGCGGTTCTCCATCAACGGCAGCCAGAATTCGACGTGCAACTGGAAGTCGCCAAACTCCTCCTTCGTCCGCGTGCTGCCGCGATTGATCTCCATGTAGCCGTCTTTCACAATCCAGTTCTGGTTCGTCCAATGGCTCAAATCCTTGCCGTCGAACAACACCACCGCATCCTTCGGCGGCGGAACGGGTTTCTCTTCGTCTTCGGCGAACGCAACGAGGGCGCGTCCTAATGGCATAGTCGCTAAAATGCCGGTCAGTAAATCGCGACGACTGAACTGCATGACGGACTCCTTCCTCTCAAGGTCAAAAGTGTGCCTCCAATTATAACGCAGGTTGAGAGGCGGGGTCAAGCGAGTGGGGCGGAAATGTCGCTCTGTGACCGTCGCGGCTCGGATTACTGGGCGTTTCATTATAACGCCGGTTTGCGCGGCGGGGTGAGTGGCTTTCCTGAGCCGTAGCGGAGCAGGAGGGTTTGGTCAACGGAGGACGGCGTGAATCGTTCCGTCATGCCGTCATGCCAGCGGACGACGATGCCTTGCACCTTTTCTTCCCGTCCGAGACCGAAATGGGCGCGCGCGTCGTTGGCGCAGAAAACACTCCCAGAGGTGTGCACGTCGCGGATGGACTTACCCTGATTGGTTTCCAGCGTGATGCGCGACCCCATTCCGTGACGGTTGCTGCCTGTTGCTTGCAGGCGCACGGCGAGCCAGTGCCCGCGTTTGGGGGTGACATTCCGCAGCAGGAGAGGTTGTCCTTCGGCGTTGGCGACGACGACGTCCACGCCGCCATCGTTATCAATATCGCCCGTGCAGAGGGCGCGCCCCACCATTGGTTTCTGGAAGGACGGTCCTGCTTGAGCGGATACGTCCTTGAACGTTTGCCCTTTTTCGTTGTGGAACAGCACCAGCGGCTGCGGATAGTCGGTTTGGGGTTTGACCTTCTTTGCCTGATCTTGGACGTGCCCGCTCGTCACCATCAAGTCCAGCCAGCCATCGTTGTCATAATCCAGAAAGCGTATGCCCCACGAAATCCACGGGTGCAGCGGTTTGGAGATGCCCGTGCGCAGGCTCATGTCGGCGAAAATTCCGATGCCGAGATTGCGATACAGGTTTTTGACTTCGTTCTCGTAGGTGGTGATGAACAAGTCTATGCGTCCATCACGGTCGTAATCGCCCCAATCAATGCCCATGCCGGCGTGGACGAAACCGTAGGCGTCGAACGCCGTGCCACTTTCGGGACCTTTTTGTTCGAAGTGTCCGTTTCCCCGGTTGCGAAACAAATCGCCGGGGCGTTCGTCGTTGGCAACAGCGATGTCCGTCCAGCCGTCGTTGTCGTAATCGGCGCAGGCGACGCCCAGTGCGTTGCCCGAGGCCTCCGCCATCCCGCGCAGAGCGGTTTCGTCGGCGAATTTTTTCCCGTCCACGTTGTGGTAGAGCGTGCCGCGCTGCGGGTCGTAGGTTTGCGGGTCGCAGGCAATCATCACCTCGCCGCGAGTGCACAGTTGCGGGGTGTGGGGACCAAACGTGACGTAGCGCAAAACGTAGAGGTCTAACCGCCCGTCGTGGTCGACGTCGACGAACGCCGCGCTGGTGCGCCACTCCGGCGATTGTTTGTCGCTGGCGGGACGCACGCCAACGCCCGCCTCCGCCGTCACGTCTTGAAACCGCATCGCGCCGAGGTTGCGGTAGAGCGCGCTGCAGCCGTAGCCGCTGGTGTAAAGGTCAATGCGCCCGTCACCGTCGAAGTCGCCCGTCGCCGCGCCGTGCCAGTGTCCACGCTGCTGCAAGCCGGAGTTTTCGGTTACGTCCTGAAAGTGGAAGCGTCCATCGCCGCGATAGAGAGCGACGCGGTTCTCCCCCAACAGCACGAGGTCGAGATTGCCGTCGTCGTCGAAGTCGCACAATGCCGCGCCCAACCCCAGCGTCTCCAGAATGTTCAAGCCCAACTTGTCGTGACGTTTTAAGAAGTCCACACCGCTCGCGGCGCGTTGGTCAACGAACAGGGGGGGCAGCGGCGTTCCCTCGCTGCGGGAAGCGCCACAGCCGCACAGTTTGAACAGTAGGAAGAGCAAGCCCATGACGCCCGCGCATCTTTTCATGGCAGCCCCTCTTCCCTTTGTTCTATCGGAACCGCGCCGCGCCGTTCCAGTCGTTTCAGGCGCGACAGGGCTTCGGCATTGTTGGGGGCGACGCGACGCAGAAGGTAGCGATATTGCTGCGCTGCCTCCTCGTCTTTTCCCTGCTCCTCCAGAGCGCGCCCCAATTCAAGGTTTAACTTTACATCGCGGGGGCGCAGGGAAAGCCGCCGCTGCAAGCCGCTGATGCGACGGTGCAGCGTTTCGAGATACTGAAATCTTTTCAGCCACCGCTGCGATTCCGCCTGCTTCCCCTGCCGCCTGTAAATCATCGCCATATTATAAGCGGCTTCCGGGTAATCCGGCGTGAGCATCAACGCCAGTTTGAGACGCTTTTCTGCTTCCGCCGCCTCGCCGAACTGCGCCTCGAGGATGCCGACTTGCCCTTGAAAGAAACCGTTGTGGCGTTCTTCCTCCGCCAGTTGCAGAAGGGTGGCGCGCACCTTCCGGTAATCTTCGGGCGTTCTCGCGCAGAGGGATTGCGCCCGCGCCAGCGTGCCCCGCGCTCTATGGTTTTCCGGGTCCACTTTCACTGCCTTCTCAAAGCACTCCACCGCCTCCTCAAAACGGGAACGGTAGGCGAAACAATCTCCCAAAGCCAGCCAGTAGCGGCTTTCGCGGGGAGCCAGTTTGACCGCTTTCCGCAAAGGCGATTCCGCTTCCTGCGGCTGGCGGCTTTCGTTGAACGTTTGTCCCAAAGCGTGCCAGCCTTCGGGGTCGTTGGGAGCCAGTTCCGTCACAGCGCGGAACTCCTGAATGGCGACGGTGTAATGCTGGCGATGGGACAGGACTTTCCCCAACGCCAGATGCGCGGGCACATTGGTCACGTCCAATTCGAGAGCGCGCTTGAGGTAGGGCACGGCGAGGCGGTCATGCCCCAACGCGACTAAACTCAGGGCTAACTCTCCATCCACGCGCGCCCGCAGCGCGAGGTTTTCTTTCCGTTGCAGCGCGCGCAGAGCGTCGCCGAAACTGTCCACGGCTTCGAGGTGCCGTTGTTGCTTCGCCAGAGCGCGCCCCAAAAAATAATGCACCCATGCATCAGCGCGGGGATTGGACGCCTGCGCCTCCAGACGTTCCACAGAGGCGCGCTGCAGAAACCACGCGCGCATGGATTCCCAGCGACACACCAGCAATAAAAGACTCAGCAGAACGAGACACACCCCACCCCACCGCGTCCAACGTCTGCGTTGGGCGTCGTGACGCGGGCGGTCTCCGAAGCGGGACGAGAGATTTTGCACGACATGAAAAATCGAACTCGAACTCGAACAACTCGCGATCGGGCGTTTGGGTAAAACGGCATCAACGTCCGAGTTCGACGACGAGTTCGAGTTCGATGATTTTCGAGGGAATCCCTCATGCCGACGGGTCGGCACCACGCCGCAGGAAAACGTGACGCAGGCAATCTTGCCTGCAGACAGGATTGTCTGCGTCACATTTTCGGAGGAGGGACAGCAGCCGCAACTACCGTCCCTCGCTTTGACGATTTATCGCCCGCCTCCCGACATCCCACCGAATCCCGGAGGGCGGCGCATGGGAGCGCCGCTCATCGGGGTCGAACTGGTCCGCTGACCTATGCCTCGCGGCTTCTTGGTCGCAGGATCAATAAATGATGGCGGGGGCGTTTCCAGTGTCGGCGCGGGGCGGAAGAGAAAATGCCATCCCAATCCGCCGACGAGGAGAACCACCACAACAATCGCCCCAATAATCAGGGGGGGAGAGACCTGTCTGTTCATGAGAGTTCGTCCTCCTTTCTGCGCGTTCTTCCACTACGGCGCGGGCAAATTGAACGGAGCAATCACCGGTCTTTCCGGTCGGGGATTCGCTGAGTCGGGGTTCCCGGGCCACACCATGCGCTGGATCTGCATGTAGGCGACGTGTCCGTCCGCGTAGCCGATGATGTTGCCGTTCTGGGAGTGTCCGGCGTACTGCTGCCAGCGACTGAAGTTCGTGTAATCTTCCCACACGCCCCAATCCCCGGCGCGGGAATATGCCACACGACCGTAGATGCCCTGTCCATTGTCCCAGTCGTGGAACAACGGTCCGCAAGCTTCCGCCATAAATGCCGTCTGGGCGGGAATAGGAAGGGCTGCCGACTTGTTGTAGGTGCTCCCAATGTTGGCGATCCATTCGTTGATGCCGTAACTTAGCCGATAATACGTCTGAGGATTCGACCCCGGCACAATCGCAAAGCCCCATCCGGTGGTCTGGTTGTCAGGGCGAGGATCGCTGGGACAGGCGTAGACCTGCGTGTTCTTCACGTAGGGAGCGATTTGGTTCATCCACCACCCGGATCCCGCCGGCATGTTCCACGACGCCCCTGAATCCCAGCCGGGGAACTTCTCGTCGTAGTCCTGAATGTACTGCAATGCGCCCAGCAGAAGTTGCTTGAGGTTGGAAGAGCAACTCGCCTGCCGCGCCTTCTCGCGCGCCTGAGCGAACACGGGCATGAGAATCGCTGCAAGGATGGCAATGATGGCAATCACGACCAGCAACTCAATCAACGTAAATCCTCTTTTTTTCATCACACTGACCTCCTCCAAGATGCGCCCTCTGCCTCTCCTCCGCACTCCGAGTTCACATTAACCCCGTCATTCCCTCCTTTCATTCTGCGCCCGGCGGTCAAGGCAAAGAGGGCGACTGGTATCCTCACCAGTCGCCCTCTCTGCCTCTATAACCGCCTATTCAGTTTTTACAGTGACAGCCTGCCAAACAGAAATCAGGGAAAATCTATGCCTCTCAACAGAAATCCCTACCCTTATTCCTGCAATAAAATTGCTGAAAATTATTGTCCCCTTTTGAGACACCGATGAATCAGCCGGACGCAACGGACTTGAGGTCTCTCGCTGCCTGACGAAGCATCTCAAGGTTGGAACGTTCGTTTTTCAGCGAGAAAAGGTAAATGGTGCGTTCTTTGCCCCGTGAGGTGAGAGAGACGTAATAACCGCCCGACCACGGATTCACTGTCACTTCGCCTGACACCCCTTCTGCTGCCAAAACGTCTTGGGCTAACTGCAAAACCTGCTGGCTCTCTGCCGACAGCGGCGCGGGGTCGGGGAAAATACTGCTGGTCGCTTCCGACGTTTGCGCGCGCGAAACGTGCTCCCGAAGAAATATGGCTCTTGCTCTACTCATGGCTGCGATGACCTCCTACGACAACAAGTGCGTTATGGAGTCTATTGTATCCCGGAATCTCTCAACGGGCAAGACAATCAACATTCATTAGTCCTACTTTGTTACTTTAGCGCGAGGCGGCACAAACCGACGGAGAAGGGGGAGGGCGAAACTCCTGTTGAGCCGTTGAGGGAAGGTTCGGCAGGAGCCTCACTCTCCCATTGAACCGAATCAGTGACAAAGTAGGATGAGGAAATCAGGAAATGGGGAAATTGGGGAATCAGGAAATTGGTTCATTTCCCAATTTCCCAACTTCCCAATTTCCCAACTTCCCAATTTCCCAATTTCCCAATTTCCCAATTTCCTGATTTCACCCGGTTCTGACAAACTTCTGCAACCTGCCGTCCATCAGCACCTCGCCCACGTAAAGGTCGCCGTGCGAGTCCATCCAGATGCCGTGCGGACTGGCGGCGAACTCGCCGGGCTTTTCGCTGGGTTGCGCGCCGCCCCACTTGGTGATGAGTTCGCCGTCCAGCGTCCAGATGCTCACCTGATGCGTCAACTCGGCGATGTAAACGACGTCGTCGTTGGGGTCGAAGTAAATCGTATCGGGACGCAGTAAGTCCGTCCACTCCGTCAAGAAGTTGCCGTCCGTATCGAAAATCTGGATGCGGTTGTTCTCGCGGTCACAGACCCACACGCGGTCGTGTTTGTCCACGCGAACGCAATGTGAGAGCGCGAACTGCCCCGGACCGCTGCCGCGTTCGCCCCACGATTTGAGGAGCGTGCCATCGGGCGAGTATTTGTGAACGCGGGCGTTGCCGTAGCCATCGGAGACGAACAACTCGCCCGTTGACGCCATCGCCAAATCCGTCGGCTTATTGAACGGGTCGCCGTCGCGCTCCGCCGCTTTGTTCGGCGTGCCCAGCGTCATTACCAGTTCACCCTGCTTATTAAACTTGCGGATGCAGTGCGTGTTACGCTCGGTGCAGTAAACGTTGTCCTCCGCATCAATGAAAATTCCGTGCGCGTCTTTGAGAATCCCCTCGCCCCACGACGCGAGAAAATTCCCGTCGCGGTCGAACACCACCAGCGGATGCTCGCTGCGCGAGTAAACGAACACGCGGTCCTGCGAATCGCACGCGACCGCCGGAATCCAGCCCCACTTCCAACCTTCGGGCAGTTTGCCCCAACCGACCGCGACTTCGTAAGTGTATCTGCCTGATCCAAAAGCCATGCGACAGCCTCCAGCGCAAAGATGCAAAGATATAAGGATGCCATCCCTGCCTCCTTGTATCCTTGCCTCATTGTATCGAGTTCTGCCCCATTTTACCACGCCATGCCCATAATAGCAAATCGTTCATCAACGGCTGTTCCATCAAGGTTGGATTGACAAGTAGAGGCGGCGTGTCTCTACCAGCCCCCATCGGGCTGCCACAGAGGGTCGCCCCTACTTCCGATTTCCCACGTGAGTTACATGTGCAGCCATGCATGTTTCGATTCGTTTTCGGTCAAAATAGGCATAGAACAACACAAAAGGAGCGAGTGAGATGATGGCGATTTTGGTTGTGACGGTTGGCGTGGTGCTGGGATTGGGATTGTTGCTGGCGGTTTCGGACGCGCTCGCGGACGGGCGGGCGGAGAGCCGTTCGTAGAGATAAAGCGGATAATGCAGACATGCCCTCTGCAGAGGCGCAAAGAACGCGAGCTTCGCTCACGTCTTTGCGCCTCTGCGCGTTTGAGGTCACTTCAGACGCGATGCGCCTTTGACGACGCCTTCAACGACAACCTGCCCCAACGTCTCCCCGTAAAAACTCATGCTCGCTTCGTAGCCGCCTTTCTTGTATTCTTCAGCGGAGAGAACGTAACTGATCCATTCGTCAGCGAGTCCGCCGATGACGACGTGCTTGGCGCCGATGGCTTGACGAACGCGGGATTTGACGGACGTTCCCAACTCCGCCGTCATCTCGCCGGGGACGCCGATGATGAGCAGGTCGCCGAGTCGAAGGGAGATACTGTGGGTCTCCGTGGGAAACAGGAGCGCGAGGAGTCCAGCGATGAGTTGCTCATTCAGTCCGTACTCCGCGCCGCCGGTTCTCATGAAGTCGGGATGATGGGTGCGTTTCGGCAGCGTGATGGACTCCAGGCGGTAGGAGAAAGTCGGCGCGGGCGCGGTTTTGATTTTCTCCCATTCACGCCAAACGATGATGCCCAACTCTCGTCCGTAACGATCCGCCTTTTCATAGGGGCCGCCGGAGTCGGGGCGGGGAGTGGGCGACTGGTCGCCTTCCGCGCCGTTGAAATACAGCACGCTCACGTTCTGACCGATGAGGGCTTCGACGGTGCGCTGCAAGTGCCCGGGCCAGTCGCCGGAAAACATCATGTCCTCCGCGTCCATGAAAGTCGGGTGCGCGGTCCAGTTCACCAGCACGGCGAGAGGCTTTCCTGCTGCTGTGTCAATGCGCGTGATGGTCAGGTCGGAGTCGCAGGCTGTGTTGTCTTTGCGACGGTTGCGATTCCAGCCATGCAACGCAACGCTGTGCGTGCCGACTCTGACGGAGACCAAATCCCTGCTCGCTTCCGTGATGACCTTCGCAAGATTGGCAACCGTGAGGTCAAAGAGTTGCCGGTTGAAAATGCCGATTTGCGGGATGTTGAGCGTGTTCTTGGGGTGAATGGCCATCATGTCAAGGCTGGTGTGGGAATGGCTGGGCAGGAGCATGATTTGCTCGTCTTTCCAGCCGTCATTGCCGAGGGCTTTGACGACGGCGGATTTGAAGCCGGGCGGGAACGCCAGCACGTCGGCGGTCACCAATGCGAATCGTCGTGAGCCGTCAGAGGCGACCATCGCCTTCGCCCACACGCGGTCGTGAACCCCTGTCGCCGGTTTGCTCATCCGCGCTCCGTAGCCGCCTAATGACGCCTGCAATGACAGGGGTGGAGTGAAGTCAACGCGGGCAACACCAGCTTTCAAATCTTGGGCGGCCACTTGAGCCGAAGAAAGCGTCGCAATCAGCATGAGCAAGAGAAGAAACCCTTTCACGTTTCACCTCTCGCGTTGAGTTTTATTTCTTTCCCAACCCCAACTTCCCCAACGGGTCCAGTAATTTCACCACGTCCGGGTCGTTCAGGTTGTCCCGCGTTACCACCGCGACGCCGGTGTCAATGCGGGGTTCAGGAATCTCCTGTTTTGCCATGAGGAGGACGGCGGCTTTGACGCCCTCGTAGCCCATTTTGAAGGGGTTCTGAACGATGAGGGCTTGCACGGTGCCTTTTTGCAGCGCGTTGATTTCGTCTTTCGAAGCATCGAATCCGACGAGTTTGACTTTGCCCGCCAGACCGCGCTGCTCCAGCACGCGCGCCGCGCCGATAACCCCCGGCTCGTTGCAGGCAAAGATGCCATCGAGGTCAGGGTTGGCCGTCAGCATGTCCTCGGTCTTCTTCATTGCCTCCTCGATGTTGCTGTTGGAGTAGAGCGTGCTGACCAGCTTGACGTTCGGATGGTTCTTCAGTTCGTCCACAAAACCCTTCTCGCGCTGGTCGGAGGTCGCCGCGCCTTTGATGAAGGGAATCAAGCCGACTTTGCCCCTGTTTTTGACGAGTTCCGCTAACGTCTGCGCGGCTTTGCGCGCCCCTTCGATGTTGTCGGTGGCAACGAGAGGAACGTCCTTCTCCAAATCGGGCGCGTTAATGCCGGAGTCAATGGTCACGACGGGGATGCCTTTTTCGCGGGCTTTCCTCACCGTCGGCACGAGCGCGTCCTTGTCGCACGCTGCCATGACAATTGCGCTGACGCCTTTGTTAATGAAGTCCTCAATCAGGTCAATCTGCTCTTTGACCCGCGTTTCCTCCTGCGGACCGTTCCAGCGGATGGTGACTTTCTCTTCAGCCCCCGCCCTGTCCGCGCCTGCCCTGACGGTGAGCCAGAAATCGTGCGTCACACCTTTCGGCACGACGGCGATTTCGGGTTGTGTTTGTTCCTTCGCGGTGGTTGTTGTGTCGGATGGAGATTCATCCGGTGATGGTTTCTGACAGCCGGTGAGAATGAGTGTTCCCCACAGCGCAACGAGACCGCACAACGTCCAGCGAGATTTCACGTCGAATTCCTCCTCCAATCACGAATGGCTGATGTTTGGTGAGTCAGAGTATAACCGATGTGGGGGAGGAAAGTCAAACGACACCCGACGACGGCAGAGGGCTTGAGCAAACGACAAGCCCGACGCTCTTCTCCTCACAGCGCCGGGCTTTTCTCTCGCCGTCTGCTGACCATCCCTAACGACCGGAACCTCCCATGCCGCCAGGCGGACCCATGCGCGGCATCCCGCCGGGTGCGCCGCCAGGCGGACCCATGCGCGGCGGTCCCCCTGGACCTCCAACGCCCATGCCCGGTCTTGCGCCCATCGGTTTGCCTGTTGGCACATGTTTCAAGGACTCCTCAGACGTTACATTCGCCGTTCTGCGGATACCGCTGAACTGCCAGATTGCCACCGCCGCAATGACGACCACAACGGCAATGATACCAATGGCGACACCGGGACTCATCTTGTTCTCTTTCATGTTCCACCTCCTTTCTGGATAAAACGTGCTGTCAGCGTTCTATTTTTGAGCCTGCGTCTTGGGAGAGGCGCTCCAAGGCTTCAATTGTGTCTCGCCCTCGACGGCGAGATAGTAAGCCCCGGCAGGGACGTCCGTGAACTTTGACGTCGTTCCGCTCGGCCAGCGCACCTCCACGCGGTCGGCTTGTTTGGCTCCGCCCAAGCCGAACACCATGCGCGCGTCGTTCTCCGAAAGAAAACTACCGCCGCTGTGGCGGTAGGCGGTTTGCGTGACGCCGTTCGCCGTCACCTTCACCAACGCGCCGATGCCGTCACGGTTGGAGCGCGTTCCCTGCAACATCAGCCCAAGCCACTGATTGGCGTTCCCCCCGTCGTTGCGCCACAACTCACCGCTCCGATTGTTCCAGACGACCGCGATGTCTTGGTCGCCGTCGTTGTCGAAGTCGCCGTGCGCGCAGCCGCGCAACACTCGCTTTTGGGCGAGCGCAGGTCCACTCTGTTTGCCGACCTCCACAAATTTCCCGTCAGGTTGTCCGCGATACAACAGCGGCAGTTGCTCATAAGTGACTTTCGCGTCTTTGGTGTGGATGAAGTCGTCAATGTGCCCGTTCGCTGCAAAGATGTCCTGCCAGCCGTCCAAGTTATAGTCGAAGAAAAACACGCCGAACGTCAGCGACAGCAGGCTGGTTTCGCCCACATTTGCCGCGTAGGTGCAATCCTTGAACGTCGCATCCCCGGTGTTTTGATATAGCCCCAGACACTCCCGCGAAAAGTTGCCGACAATGATGCCAAACTTTCCATCGTTTCTCCAGTCGGCGGCGTCAATCCCCATCCCGGCGCGGGTGACGCCCTCCATTGAAACGGCGATGCCCGCTTCGAGGGCGCGTTCCTCAAAACGTTTCCCTTCGCGATTGATGAAGAGAAAATTCTCTTTCGTATCGTTGGCAACCGCCCAATCGGGCCACCCGTCGTCGTTAAAATCCGCCACCGCGACGCCGAACGACTTGCCGACGTAGCGGGCAATGCCCGTCTCGTCGCTGACGTCTCTGAACCGCCCGTTGCCCTCGTTGTGATATAACAACGACGGGACGCCCTCAAAATTTGTGGGCGCGCAGTAAGCCTTCACGCCGTTCGTGCCGCAGAACGGGTCGGTCTCCGGCGTCCACTTCACGTAGTTTTCGACGAACAAATCCAGCAGTCCGTCTTTGTCGTAATCCACCCACGCCGCGCTGGAACTCCACTTCCAGCGCACGCCGCCCGGCTCGACGGGTCTGCCCGCGACGCCCGCCGTTTCTGTGACGTCCGTAAACGTGCCGTCCCCGTTGTTGCGATAGAGATGATTAGGACCGATGCAAGTCAGAAACAAATCTGCGTCGCCGTCGTTATCATAATCGCCGATGCAAACGCCCATGCCGTAAACGTCAATCGCCAGCCCGGCTTCGGCAGTCACGTCCGCGAACGTGCCATCCCCCTTGTTGCGATACAGCGCAGAAAAGTGCGGCTTGGTTTGATGCCCGGGCCAATCGGTGCTGTTGACAAAGAACAGGTCAATATGCCCGTCGTTGTCGTAATCAAAAAAAGCGCAGCCGGAGCCGACGGTTTCGGGCATGAACTTCTTACCAAACGCGCCGTTGCGGTGGACGAAGCGAATACCCGCGCTCTGGGAAACGTCATGGAACTGCACAGGCGTTGGCGCGAGCGCGGCGTGACTTTGCTGCCCCCCGCGACAACCGGCGACCGTCAGCAGCAGAGCGATGGCGCAACCGACAAGTGCGGAGTGATGGAGTGATGGAGTATGGGAGTATTGGTGACTTCTTTCAATATTCCACCACTCCAATACTCCAATACTCCATGACATCGTTCGCAAGCGCGTCCTCCTCAACGCAATCCCCCGCCTGTTTTCTGCGTGCTGCCCTTTATCTCGATACCGAGATCCTTTTCGTCCTGTCCAAGTTGCTGCGACAATTGCACCACTTTCTGTTGGGCGCGCGCGTCGTTCGGTTGAAGTTCCAGCACGCGGACGTAGGACTGAAGCGCGTCCAGCGGCGCGCCAGCGCGTTCGTAAAACTGCGCGAGCCGCCTTTGCGCGTCCACGTCGTTCGGGGCGCGGTTGGCGCGGGCGCGCACCGTTTCCCACGCTTGATAGAATTCGCGGTAGCGGCGGAACATCTTCAACGTCCGTTCGCCCTCCTCGCGCTTGCCGACGGCGATGAGCAGTTCGCCCAACGGTTGATAATACTTGCCGTTGCCGGGGTCGAGGTCAATCGCGTGACGAATCGCCCAGATTGCCTCCTGCTCGCGGCGCGCGTGGCGGTAGGCGATGCCCAACTCAAAGTAACCGTCCGGATAATCTCGCGCAATCTGCACCGCCTTCTCAAGGTGCGCGATGGCTTCTTTCACTTTCGCAGGATCGCTGCGGCGATGCAGCAGCGTGCGCGCCAGACGGATGCGATACATTTCCGCATCGGGTTGGAGTTCTACGCACTTGCGGTAAAGGGCTTCCGCCTCATCCATCTTGCCTCCGGAGTCAGCGATGGCGCCGAGGTTTTGATACCCCACGTCAGCGTTTTGGGGGTCGCGTTTGATGAACTCTCGCCACATCGCCTGCTCGTTCTTCAGGTCTTTCAATTGACTGTAAGTTTTCGCCATCTCCGCGTAAACTTTCGGCGGGGGATTGGGCAGGGCAAGGGCTTTCTTCAACGTGGCAAGCGCGACCTTGGGCTGGCGTAGGGCGGCTTGGATGCGGGCAACGTGCATGTAGCCGCTCTGACAGCAGGAGTGCATCTTGGTCAACTCGCCATAAGACGCCAGCGCCTCGGTGAAACGTCCCAGCATCTCGTAATACAGTCCCTGCGCGAAAAATCCCTCCTCCCGACGCCCGGCTTTCAGAAGGTTCTGCGCCGCACGCCGCAGCGCTTGGAGAGGTTTCGTTCGGAGACCGTAAGCCGCCATAAACGCATCGCCCGCGCGCCCCCATTCGCGGTGGCGTTCGTAGATTTGACCGAGTTCAAAAGACGCCTGCCCGCGCAGGGGGGAGGTGGACTTCTTCACGGACTCCAACAATCGCCGCACCTCTGCCTCGATCTCCTTCTGGCGTTCTCTCGGTGTCGCCTGCAAAAGCGACTGCGCCCGAAGGAACTGAAGGTCTATGTTGTCGGGATTGGCGCGCAGAGCGGCTTGAAAGTGCGGCGCGGCTTCCGCTGGTTTGCCCAGACTCATCAACGCTTGCCCCGCGGCGACGTGAGCCGCCCCCCGCTCCCCGGCATCGCGCAGGACTTGTCGGGCAAGTCGCAAGCAAGTGTTCCAGTCCGACAACGCGCCGTAGGAGAGAGCGACGCGCTCCATCGCCGCAAACTTTCCGCCCGCGTCTTTCAGAAGAGGATAGCCCTGAGCATCGCGGGGGATTTCGTCGAGGACGCGCCGTGCTTCTTTGAGTTTGTTGGCAGCGGCGTATTCGCTCGCCCTCTGCAAACGCAGAGCGAGGTCCTCTGGCTCCAACTGAATCAGTCGTTCCAGTTGTTTTAAGGCGTCCTCATGACGGTCAAGGTTGCTGTAACAGACGACGAGCGCACGTCTCACCACAGACTCCGGGGCTTTCCGTTGCAGCGCGGTTTCGAACGATTCTGCCGCGGACAGGTAATGCCCGTCCTGCAAATACGTCTGTCCTAACCGCCAGTGCCATTCCGGGTCGTGCGGAAACTCCGCTGCCATTGCTTGCAGTTCGCGGATGGCAGCCGCCGAGACAAAAACGGGCGACAGGGACGGCTTGGGCGGACGCAGAAAACTCTGCACCGCAATAACGGTAACATTCACGCCGAGAGCCGCTCCAATGATGAGCAGAATGATTTTCACCCAGCGGAGACGAGACACAGCGGCTCCTCTTGATGGAGAGGTTTTTGAAGTCATCTGAATGACGGCACAGGCAAGGATTAAACGACAGGAAACGACAGGAAACGGCAGGGAGGTTACAAAGCAGGACAGGGAACGCCGGAGTTTCCCATCCCTTGTCCCCTGTCCCTTGTTCCACAAAAGCGGTCAAATAAAGTTGCCTTTACCAGTCCGGGTTGAACGCCTGCCGCTGACCTGTCCAGTAGGTGTTCCAGTCCTCACCGGTACGGATCCAGACCGACGAAATTTTGATGGATTTCGCGTGGCCGTCCAAGAAGATGACGTTGCACATGTTGTTGTGGCGCGCCGTCGGCACCACCGTGTCGCACCAGTCTGCCGCGCCGAACTCCATCTGTCCGGGGGAGCGGAAGTAAATGCCCCGCGAAGCGATGGGACGGGGGTTGTCCCCATCTGGGTTCGCCTTATACGCGTTGTAGATGGCTCCACTTCCTCCCCAGCCGTACGCCGCAGAGTCGGCAAAGATGATGATGCCCGCCGGACGCCGCACGCGGGGTAAGGGAATGATGTGACCGTCCCATCCTAACTGGTCGTGGTTATGGGCAATGCCGTTTTCCCATCCCTGTGTCCCCTGGTCCGTTTCACGGCTGGGGCAGAAAACCACCTGTGTATTCTTGATGTAGGGCTGAATCATGTTGGGCCAACATCTCAGAAGTCCATCGGCGTCGAAAGCCGGACCTTGGTAGTTGAGCCACGACGGTATGATTTTCTCGTCATAATCCTGCGTGTACATCATGGCGCCCGTTCCTATCTGCTTGAGGTTGCTGAGACACGCAGATTTCCGCGCCGATTCCCGCGCCCGCGCGAACACCGGCATCAGGATGGCTGCCAGAATCGCAATGATGGCAATCACGACAAGCAATTCGATGAGGGTAAAACCTCTACCTCTTGTGAACATCCTCCTCACTTTCTTCACCTCGCTTTAGGATTGAGATTGAACAATACCTCGTGACAACGGTAGTGATGATGGGCAACTCTCGATCGGCATCACCTCCTTTTTGGACTGCCCCAGCGCCCGATTGCCTGATGTGCCTTCTATTATAACAAAAAAACACTGGTATCCGACATTCCGCACCTTAATTATACGAGGGGTGTGCATAAATCGCATCAGGTCATCACCGCCATCAGGTGCGAGATTTCACGCAACGGCAGATGCCAAACACTGTTGGCAA
>FWPU01007031.1_pt1 | contig 21387 bp, 16 predicted proteins | sample 2228361 | NCBI WGS metagenome assembly FWPU01 (sample SAMEA103939777, study PRJEB20133) | metagenome
GGCCAGGCCTGGGTGGCACGGCCAGAGCGAAGTGATGGCCTTGGCCCCTGCCACGCCCTTCGGTTACGCTCAGGGCGTGCCACCCGACGCAGGGCGTGCCACTCTTGGCGTTTGACGCTTTGCGGACGGGCTGATACTCTTTGCATGAAATGTCGCTGACCCAAGGCCGCAGGGAATGGAGCACGTATGCCTCACGAAGTCACGTTGATCACTGGGGACGGTACAGGCCCGGAGCTGGCCGAGGCGGCCCGACGCTGCGTGGACGCCACCGGGGTGGATATCCGCTGGGATGTGCAAGAGGCGGGCATCGAGGTCATGGAGCGCACCGGCACGCCGCTGCCCGACTCGGTGCTCGAAAGTGTGCGGCGCACACGCTGTGCGCTGAAGGCCCCTATCACCACCCCGGTGGGTACCGGGTTCCGCAGCATCAATGTTTTCCTGCGGCAGGAACTGGGCCTGTTCGCCTGCGTGCGGCCGTGCAAGTCCTATCCGGGAGTCCGCACCTTTTTCCGCGATGTGCCGGTGGACCTGGTGATCATCCGCGAGAATACCGAGGACCTGTACGCCGGCGTGGAGTTCGAACAAGGCCGGCCGGAAACGGCGGAACTGCTCCAAACCATCAACCGCCTCAGCTCGGACCGTACCATCAAGTCCGGTGCGAGCGAGACGGGCATCTCCATCAAACCCATTAGTATTTCTGGCAGCGAACGGATCGTGCGCTACGCCTTCCAGTACGCTTTGGAGAACGGTCGCAAGCGGGTGACGGCCGTTCACAAGGCTAACATCATGAAGCATACCGATGGGCTGTTTCTGGCGGTGGCCCGCCGTGTGGCCGAAGAGTTCCGCGAGAGCGGCATCCAGTTTGAAGACCGCATCGTGGACAACATGTGTATGCAGTTGGTGCAAAAGCCCGAGCTATACGATGTGCTGGTGTTGCCCAATCTTTATGGCGACATTGTCAGCGATTTGGCGGCGGGACTGGTGGGAGGCTTGGGCGTGGCCCCGGGGGCCAACATCGGCCCCAATGGGGCGGTCTTCGAGGCCACGCACGGCAGCGCCCCCAAGTACAAAGGGCTGAACAAGGTCAATCCCACGGCCCTGATCCTTTCGGCCGTGCTGATGCTCCGGTATCTCAAAGAGCGCGAGGCAGCCGATCGCCTGGAACGCGCCGTGGCCAAGGTCATTGCCGAGGGGAAATACGTGACTTACGACCTGAAGGCCGACCGCAACGATCCTTCGGCGGTGGGGACGCGCGAGATGGCCGATGCCATCTGCCGGGCCCTGGCCTGAGGTTTGCCAGGCGGCCCGGCCGTGGGCCGCGCCACACGCGTGTCGGGCGCTTGGGGTTCGTCGATCGTCTCAGGGCTTTCATGGGTGCTCCCGCCTTTTTGTATTTCGACCTGGGCAACGTCCTGGTGCTGTTTACGGTGGAGCGGATGTGCCGCCAGATCGCCGAGGTGGCCGGCTGCGACCCCGCGCGGGTGCACCAGTTGATCTTCGACGGCGGCCTGCAGCGCCGGTTCGAACTGGGTCAGATCAGCGAAACGGAGTTCTACGAACAGTTTTGCCAGGCGCTGGGCCGATCGGTGAACCGCCAGGCGCTGGCGGTCGCCGCCTGCGATATCTTCACCCTGAATCTGCCGATCGTGCCGGTGCTGGCCGGCTTGTATCAAGCGGGCTATCGCCTGGGAATCCTCTCCAATACCTGCCAGGCCCACTGGGAACATTGCCGGCGGCGGTTCCGACTGCTGGAGGAAATGTTTTCCGTCCATGCTTTGAGCTACCGCCTGGGAGTAATGAAACCCGATGCAGCCATTTTTCTGGCCGCTGCCCGCTTGGCGCACACCGAGCCACAGCGGGTTTTCTACACCGACGACGTTCCGGGCCATATTGCCGGGGCCAAAGGGGTGGGATTCGACGCGGTGCCGTACACCGATACGCCCGCTCTGGTGGCTGAACTCCGCCGCCGCGGCCTGCGCTTCAACTACTGACCGGGGCCTGGCATCGGGCGGGACTCGTGCGCCCGCCATTTTAAGCCGGGCGTGCACCCGCTGAATGCGGCCGGGTCGGGTATGTGCTCTTCGCACGTGCCAGACAGGCTTCTGCCGGACTGCTTGCCGGGGGCCGGCAGGCTGCCACACATCCCCTGCCGGCTTTTTCGAGAGAGGGGCGCCACGGTTCGCGAGGCGACGAGCACCGTGATGAAGGTCGCCGGGACGGTCCGGACATACTGGCCCAGGGCGCGATGAGCATTGGGCTGAAAACGCCCGCCGCCGACCTTTCAGGCGGTTGGGGCCAGGGCCGCCTTGACCTGCTCGACGACCTGCGCGAAGGCGGTGGGGTCGTTGACGGCCATCTCGGCCAGCATCTTGCGGTCCAGGCCGATCTGGGCCTTCTTCAACCCGGCGATGAACTCGCTGTACCGCAATCCCAGTTGGCGGGCGGCGGCGTTGATGCGAATGATCCACAGCCGGCGAAAGTCGCGGCGGCGCCGGCGGCGATCGCGGAAGGCATAGACCCCCGCACGAATCAGCGATTCCTTGGCAGTGCGGTACAGCCGGTGCCGGCCGCCTACGTAGCCTTTGGCTTTCTTGAGAACGCGGTTCCTGGCCCTGGTACGCGCTGAGCCTCGAACGGTTCGCATGGCAGTCCCGTGAACAAGCCTGGGGGATCAAGGCCCTCCCCGCAACAGCCAGGGAGCGTTGACCGCCCGTCCCCGAATCATCTGGTACGCTCCGTCGCCGCCGATCGCCGGCCGGCGAGGAGGCTAATAGCTGTATCCGTTGAGCGCTTGGAGGATGCGTGCTGCCTCGGTCTTGGAAAGCACGTCGGTGCCTCGTAGCAAGCGACGGCGTTTGTGGCTTTTGCGGCTGGCCAAGTGGCTGGTGCCCGCCTGACGATGCTTGATTTTTCCCGTCGCTGTCAGGCGGAACCGCTTCTTGACCGCCTTGTTGGTCTTTTGCTTGGGCATGGGTACGATAACCGAATATGTGCCGAGCCTGGTCAAGGCAATAGCCGGATTATAGACTATCGGCGGCAGCGGCAAAGGGGCAAGCGAAAAAATAGGCCCTTGGCCCGCCTTCCGGGCGGGTACCGGAGCAAGCCCCCGGAGGTCGCCCCTGCGCGGGGGCCAGGCTGAAAGCCGGCCAGCTCGCCTTGGTCCCCCCACTACTTGGGGGCAAGCGTACACACGATGCGGCGGCCCTGCTGGTTGGGCTGGGTTTCCAGCCGGCCCACGTCTTCAAGCTGCTGGATCATCCGGTCGATCACCCGGCGACCCTCTTCGATGTGGGCCAGCTCGCGGCCCCGGAACATGACCGACAGCACCACCTTGTCCTTGTGTTGCAGGAACTCGCGGGCGCGGTTGATTTTTACCCCGATGTCGTGCTCGCCGGTTTTGGGCCGCACACGAATCTCCTTGACTTTGATCTGGCCCGCGTGCGCCTTGTGCAGCCGCTTCTTCTGCTGGTACTTGAACTTGCCGTAATCCATAATCCGGCAGACCGGCGGCCGCTCGTTCGGCGCGACTTCGACCAGATCCAGGCCCGCCGCCCGCGCGGCGGCCAGGGCCTCTTCGATCGGTAGAATGCCGAGTTGTTTTCCCTCGGCCGAGATGACCCGGACCGGCGAGGTCCGGATCTGCTCGTTGACCCGCTGTTGATGCTTCGCTTCGATAGCCTTCGTCCTTTCCTGCTGGAACCTGCGCCCCAAACGGGGGCGCAACCTACGATTGACACCGCTTTGGCATCCAACCCCCTTGCGGAAGCCGACACCTGATGCGAGTATTCTCGGCTCCCCCCGGGCATGTCAATAGCCCCTTGTTTGGGGTGCCGGAAGAAGAGCCCCACGCCCGGTCCTGTACCGCACGCTTCGCCGCGTTCATAGGGCCTTGGAGCGGATTTCCTGCCGAAGCTTCTCCACGGCCGCCTCGATCGGCAAGGCCCCCAGGTCCCCTTGCCGGCGGTGCCGAACCGATACCGTTTGCTGCTCCACTTCCCGCCCCCCTACGATGAACATATAGGGTATGAGTTGGAGCTGCGCATCGCGGATTTTCGAGCCGATCTTCTCGGCCCGATAGTCGCCCGTTACCCGCAACCCCGCCTCGGCCAGGCGGCGCTCGACCGACTGGCCATATTCGGCGAACTTCTCGCTGACGCACAGCACCCGAACCTGCTCGGGCGCCAGCCAAAGAGGGAATGCCCCGGCGAAGTGCTCGATGAGCATCCCCGTAAACCGCTCGAAAGAACCGAACGGCGCCCGATGGATCATCACCGGCTGGTGAGGGCGGTTGTCCGGCCCGATATACGCCAGGTTGAACCGTTGCGGGCTGGGCAGGTTGTAATCCAACTGCACCGTGCCGAGCTGCCACTCGCGGCCCAGGCAGTCGGCCACCACGAAATCCACCTTGGGCCCATAGAAGGCCGCCTCTCCCCGCTCCACGCTCAGGTTGGGCAAATCCATGCCCCGGCAGACCTCTTCCAGGGCGGCCTCGGCCCGCCGCCACGTCTCCGGATCGCCCACGTACTTGGGGCTTGCCGGATCCCGGAACCCCAACCGCACCCGATAATCCTGCAATCCCAGCGTGTGGAGCACAAACTGGGTCATCTCGATGCACGCCCGGAACTCCTCGGCGACCTGCTCCTCGGTGCAAAAAATGTGGGCATCATCCTGCGTGAACCCCCGGACCCGCGTCATCCCCGTCAGCTCGCCCGACTGCTCGAACCGGTACACCGACCCGAACTCCGCCAGCCGCAATGGCAAGTCGCGGTAGCTCCGCGGCTTGGACTGGTAGATCATGATGTGGTGCGGGCAGTTCATCGGCTTGAGCAGGTAACGATCGCCGTCGGCCATCTGGATGGGCGGAAACTGGCTGTCGGCATAATACGGGTAGTGCCCCGAGGTCTGGTAGAGTTCCACCCGGCCGATGTGGGGCGTATATACGGGCTGGTAGCCGCGGCGCATCAACTCTTCGTAAATGAAGTTCTCCAGCTCTCGTCGGATGATCGCCCCCTTGGGCAGCCACAACACCAGGCCCGAACCCACTGTGGGCTCGATGGTAAACAGCTCCAACTGCTTGCCCAGCACCCGGTGGTCCCGCCGCCTGGCCTCTTCGAGCCTGGCCAGGTACTCCTCCAGGTCCTTGCGCGTAAACCACGCCGTGCCGTACAACCGCTGGAGCTGCTGGCGCGAAGCATCCCCTTTCCAATAGGCCCCGGCGACCGATAAAAGCTTGAACGCCCCGATGGCCCCGGCACGGGGGACATGCGGCCCGCGGCAGAGGTCCAGAAACTCGCCCTGGCGATAAAACGATACCGTGGACTCCTCCTTGAGCCCCTCGCGGAGGTGCTCGACCTTGAGCGTCTGTCCCAGGTCGGCGCATATCGAAACCGCCTGGTCCCAGGGGACTTCGACGCGCTCGAAGGGTTCGTCGGCCTGGATGAGCCGCGCCATCTCGGCCTCGATCTTCGGAAAATCGGCCTCGGAAATGGGCTGCGCCAGGCCGAAATCGTAGTAGAACCCGTTGTCCACCGTGGGTCCGAAGGCTAGCTGCACCCCCTCGTACAGCCGCATCACCGCCCGCGCCATCACGTGGGCACAGGAGTGACGCATCACGTCCAGGGCCTCCGGGTCGTCGGCCGAGAGGAGCTTGACCGACACTTCGCCTTCCTCAGGCAAACGAGCGTCCAATCCGACGACCTGGCCGTCGAGTTTAGCGGCCACGAACCGTTGCCCCAGTGCCGGCGCAAGCTGTTGAGCAAGGTCCGAGAGTAACACTCCAGGGGGGCAATCTCTGACCGAATTATCCGGAAACCGAACTCGAACCATGACCTGACATCGCATGGCGGGGGACATGCCACCCGAACGCGGCAGCCATAGCCCCCCTGGCATGCGTTCGCTCTACGGCAATAATCGGACTACGTGGCAAAAGTATAAGGCACGCCGAGGCTTTGGAGCAAGTGCGACCGCCGGAACCCCCTGCGGGTGTACGTCAATCCCCCGATTCCCGTTGGTCCGCCTTCGCCCCACGAGCAGGGGGCGTAAGCCACCGGTGGGCTTCCGTGGCACCGCCAGGTCCGTGCGATACATCCAGAGCAGAGCGATGGCCACGGTCCTTCGCCCCGCCCTTTGTGTTGGTTCAGGGCGTCCCACCCCACAGTATTGGCGAGCCGGCGCCGGGTTTCGCGAGATTCTGTACCCTGCGGCCAGTGCCACCCGAAGGGGGCGGCGCCTCACAAAAAGCCGCCTCCTTGGCGCCGGGCCCTGTTTGGGAATAGAATTGTGGGGGCAACGGATCTCCTGAGGAGGGGGTGCACCATGACCGCCACTTCTCAGCGGACTCGGGTGCGATGGTTTTTGGCTGGTGGAGTCGCCATCGTCGTAGGCGCGGTTTTGATCTGCGGAAACCTGGACGTGTGGTCCACCGGGATGGTTCCAAGCGATGCGGAGTTGGCACACGCTGCCTCGGATGCCGAGGCGGTGGCGCCGGTTTCGCCCCCTGCCGCGGCTGAGGCCGACCCCTACGCCGACCGCCGCCGCGAGATGGTCGAACACCAACTCCGTGCCCGCGACATTACCGACCAGCGGGTGCTGGAGGTTATGGCCCGGGTGCCGCGCCACCGTTTCGTCCCCGAGGACCAGCAGCGACGCGCCTACAACGACCATCCCCTGCCGATCGGCCATGGCCAGACCATCTCGCAGCCCTATATCGTGGCCTTGATGACCCAATTGGCCGCCCCCAAGCCCGGCGACCGAGCGCTGGATGTGGGCACCGGTTCCGGATACCAGGCCGCCGTCCTGGCCGAGTTGTGTAAAGAGGTCTTCAGCATCGAAATCGTCGAACCGCTGGCCGAGCAGGCCAAAAAACGGCTGGCCGAGCTGGGCTACAAGAACATCCACGTTCGGGCAGGAGACGGATACCGCGGCTGGCCCGAACATGCACCCTTCGACGTGATCATCGTCGCTGCCGCGCCGACCCACGTGCCCCAGCCGCTGGTCGAGCAGCTCGCCCCCGGCGGCCGAATGGTCCTTCCTGTGGGCGGGTATCCCCAGCAACTGACCCTCATCACCAAGAAGGCCGATGGGACCATCCGCCGCCGCGTCGTGGCCCCGGTGCTGTTCGTCCCCATGACCGGCGAGGCGCAGCAGAAAAAATAGCTCTCCGGCCTCCCCGGCGCCTCCCGGGCGTTTCGGCAGGGGGGACTTGCTCGCGGGCCGATCCGAGTTTCCGCAATGACAGGCCGGCCCAACGCCCACCCGGGCCCCCTTCCCCAGCGGTGGAATCAGGACAGCGGCCTATAACCTATGCTTGTGGCATGAACGCCCTAGACTGGTTTTTCAATGCGATGATCGCCGTGGTCGATGCCTTGGCTTTGCGGGCGGTGGGCCGGCAACGTCCGGCAGGGGGAACCGTTACGCTGGTTTTGGCAATTTCCGCGGTCATGGGCATGGCCCTGCTGGCCGGCGGCATGCACGGCAACGCGTGGCGCATGATGCGATTGAGCGCCTGGGGCCTGTTCCTTCACGGGTTCGTGTTGCTGGCCGGCACGGCGGTGATCTGGGCTCGGCACGATCCTGGTTGGGCCGCCAGCGCGGCCTTGGGGGCCCTTGTGACGGCCGCCGTTGGCATCGAGGCCTTCGTGATCGAGCCTCAATGGCTGGAAATCACCCGGCGGGAACTGGCCAGCGACAAAATCCAACGTCCCGTGCGGATCGTTGTGCTGGCCGACCTCCAGACCGACGCTTTGGGAACCTACGAGCACGACGTGCTCCGCCGTGTGCTGGCCGAAAAACCCGACCTGATCCTTTTGGCGGGCGACTACTTCCAGGCCGAGCCGCACCAGTACACCCGGCTGTACGCGCAATTGAACCGGTGGCTGCGGGAAATGGCGTTTTCGGCTCCGCTGGGGGTGTATGCGGTGCGGGGCAATATGGAGGACGACGATTGGGCCGAGGCATTTGCCGGCCTGCCGGTGCGCACCGTGGAGCGTACGGAATCGTTCGACCTGGGGCCGCTGCGGTTGACCTGCCTGAGCCTGGCCGATTCGTTTGCTGGCCGGCCGGTGCCCACGCCCCGAGAACACGATCGGTTCCAGATCATGCTGGGCCATTCTCCCGATTTCGCCACGGCGCCACAAGACGCCGATCTGTTGATCGCCGGCCACACCCACGGCGGACAAGTGCGGCTGCCGGTGGTGGGTCCCTTGACGACCAATTGCCGGCTGCCGCGGCGCTGGGCCGCCGGGCTGCACCGGCTCCCCGACGGCAACTGGCTTCTGGTCTCCCGCGGGGTGGGACTGGAACGGGGCGAAGCGCCCCGCGTCCGCTTCTTGTGCCGTCCCGAGCTGGTAGTGCTAGACCTCCTCCCAGCCAAACCCTAGGGGGGGCCAGGCCGATGAGTGGCCACCGCCGGCCTCGCCCCGACTCGGGGCGCCAGGGTAAACGGCCTGGATGCAGGTATCTCGGCATTCGTTGCCGAGCGCCGGGAATGGGCAGTGCCAGGTCGGCGGATTTTACGGCAGGGTTGATTGCGGGTGTCAAGTTTCAGGTCTGGCGTGCTGGAGTGCGGACGCAGCTTGCGATTGGCGTCGGCAGGGCCGGCTGGCAGCGATAGGAACCTTTGAGGGGTTGGCGGCCCCCTCGTTTTCCGCACAAGCGGCGCGTTTGCTCAAGGCGGTCTTTGCCAGCGCCGGGTAAGGTAGCTTTACAATTGGCACTCTCAGGTGGTTCTATACCACCATTGATGGTCACGCAAATGCCAATCAGTGGGTGGAGCTTGCCTATTCCTCTAATCCTGTCTGTCTTGCCTAATTGACACTTTCGCGCTGGCCGTTATCTTAGAAAGGTTCGCGGGGAATATCCGGTTTTTCTACTGGAACGGAACGGCGCATCGGAACAGGAACGGACCGCCGCTTCCCCGCCTGGCGAATTGGTCGGTCCAAGCGGTGTGTGTTTCGCAATCGCAACATCGCGCCGCGCGGTTGGTTGATCCGTAGCGACACAGGTCAGCCCGGCCAGGCGCCGGAATAGGTTCCAGGCGGCTCCGAACCGCTTGTCCGCCAACGAGTTGCGCGCTGTGCCCCGGTATCTGCCCCTGCCGCGGCATCCGGCGTGCAATCGGTTGTCGGCCAAGAGTTCTCGTCGCTTCGGACCTTCGCTCCACCCGCCTTGAGGATTCCACCTTGCGCCGTGCACCTCAAACTCCCAAAGGCAGGAACCATCGTGTGAAGACTGCTGTTGCAAGACCCCGGGCACACACCAACCATCGGGGCAGACACCCCAAGAAAGCGGGCAAAGTTTTGGAAGACCTGGATCCTGGCGACCTCATCGACGAGCCGGAAGAGACGCCGCTATTGGATGACGATCTGGACGATTTCGCCCCGGAGGGCGACCCCGAGGAGACCGGGGCCGACGACCAGATCGACGATCACGTTCGCATCTACCTGATGCAGATGGGCGAAATCCCCATGCTGTCGCGCAAGGAGGAGATTCGCATCGCCCGCCGCATCGAGCGGACCCGCACTCGGTTCCGCAACCACATGCTGGCCACCGATTACCTCCTTCAGGCGGCCATGGCCCTTTTGGAAAAAGTGCGCGACGGCCGGCTCCGTCTCGATCGCACTATCGAGGTCTCGGTGACCAACCTGCGTGCCAAGCGGCGGGTGATGAAGCTCTTGGGGCCGAACCTACATACGCTCAGGCACCTGTTGAAGAAAAACCGCGAGGATTTCCGGATTGCCATCTCGCGGCAGCGTCCTGGTGCCGAGCGCCACGAGGCATGGCGGCGCCTGGTGTGCCGGCGGAACAAAGCAGTCCGCCTGGTCGAAGAGCTTGGGCTCCGCATCCAGCGTCTCCAGCCGATCCTGGAGAAACTCCAACAGATTGCCGAGCGCATGACCCAGCTCCACCAGGAGTTGACCGAGGCCCAGCACCAGCGCCAGCCGGAGCGCGTGGCCGCCCTGCGCAGCGAACTCCACCATTTGATGAAGGTAACCCTGGAAAGCCCCTCGACCCTGCGGCGGCGGATCGAGAAGATCAAGGAGCTTCAGCGGGAATACGACGCCGCCAAACGGACCCTTTCGGCTGGCAATCTCCGGCTGGTGGTCTCGATCGCCAAGCGCTACCGCAACCGGGGCGTGAGTTTTCTGGATCTGATTCAGGAGGGGAACACCGGGTTGATGCGGGCAGTGGACAAGTTCGAGGCTGGGCGCGGCTACAAGTTCTCGACCTATGCCACGTGGTGGATCCGGCAGGCCATTACGCGGGCGATCGCCGACCAGAGCCGCACCATCCGCGTGCCGGTCCATGTGATCGAGAATATGAGCAAGGTGCGGGCGGTTACCGGCGAGCTGATCCAGCGTCGTGCGGGGCAGCCGACGCTGGAGGAGACGGCGGCGGCCGCAGGCCTTTCGGTGGAAGAGGCCCGCTGCGTGCTCCAGATGAGCCGGCAGCCGCTGTCGCTCGACCAGCCCGTGGGCGACCACGACGACAGCTACTTCGGCGAGTTTGTGGCGGACTACCGCGAAGAAGACCCTTTGCAGCAAATGAATCACGAGATGCTCCGCCGTTGCCTGGCCGATGCCCTCGGCGGACTGACCTACCGCGAGCGGGAGATCATCCGCCTCCGCTACGGCCTGGCCGACGGCTACAGCTACACGCTGGAAGAAGTGGGGAAGATCTTTTCCGTGACCCGCGAGCGGGTGCGGCAGATCGAGGCCAAGGCGGTCCGCAAGCTGCAGCACCCGATCCGTTCGCGGCGCCTGTCGAGTTTTTTGGATCGGCCTGTGGAACCGAAGCGGCTTTGCCCGTTCGAGCGCCTGCGGCAGACGAGCGGGGCCAACGGCCAGGGGGAAAACCATGCTTCGGGCGGAAATCGCCCCGCGCCCCCGGAGGGGAGCGGCAACGCCCTCCCCCCAGAGCCGCTCCCCCCCGCTTCGCCCGAAACGCCGAAGAGCATGTTGCCGACCAACGGCAGCGGGCAGTAGACGGGGGGCCATGGCCCGCCAACCGCCGCGCGCACCGCCCCCAGCATGGGCGGCGACCGCCGGGGCAAACCTCCTGGCCAGAAAGTTATTCGGCTTCCATCTGGCGGAGCTTATAGATCAATGCCCGCCGGCTGATCCCCAGTTTCTGGGCCGCCCGGGTGCGGTTGCCCTGGCATTCGGCCAGGGTGGCCAGGATCGTGGCCCGCTCGACCTCGGAGAGCCGGCCTTGGGGGGCCGGCCGGGGGGGCTGCCCGGCCAGGGCAGCGATCGTTGCGGGCAGATGTTCCGGCAGAATCACGTCTCCGCGGCACAACAGGCAGGCCCGCTGAATGGCGTTGCGGAGTTCGCGCACGTTGCCCGGCCAGGAGTATGCCAGCAGGCAGTTCTCGGCCTGAAGCGAAAGCCGGACAGGCACCCCGGAAAACTCGGCCGCAAAGTGCCGGGCCAGGAGTATGCCAGCAGGCAGTTCTCGGCCTGAAGCGAAAGCCGGACAGGCACCCCGGAAAACTCGGCCGCAAAGTGCCGGGCCAGGGGGAGGATATCTTCGTGCCGCTCGGCCAACGGGGGCACGCAGAGTTCGACCACGTTGAGGCGATAGTACAGGTCGTCGCGGAAGCGTCCCTGGGCCACGGCGTCGGCCAGATCGCGATTGGTGGCGGCCACCAGGCGCACGTCCACCCGCAGCGGCGTCTCGCTGCCTACCGGAGTGATCTCGCCCGATTCGATGGCCCGCAGCAGCTTCGGCTGCAAGTGCAGGGGCAGCTCGCCGATTTCGTCCAAAAACAGCGTCCCCCCCTGGGCCGCGCGGAAGAAACCCTGCCGTGCTTGTACCGCCCCGGTAAACGCCCCTTTGGTGTGGCCGAACAACTCGCTCTCGATCAGCATTTCCGGCAGGCCCGCACAATTGGCCACGACCAGCGGCCCGTGGGCCCGGGGACTCCAGGCGTGGATCAACCGGGCGATCAGTTCTTTGCCGGCGCCGCTGGGCCCGAGAATCAGCACCGGTGCGGCCGAGGGGGCGACCGCGGCCACGGTTTCGACCACATGGCGCATCGCCCGGCTTTCGCAAATAAAATCGGAGGAAAGCCGGTGCCGCCTTTCGGGACGCCAGCCGGCGGAGGCCCCTTGGCCGGCGGCTTCACCGCTGCCCGCCCCGCTTTCGCAATGCAGGGCGTGCCGGCCCAGGGCGTCCCCAATGGCCGCCTCCAGCTCCTCCAAGTCCACCGGCTTGGCGAGGTAATCGACCGCACCGGTCTTGATGGCGGCCACGGCCTGGCGCAGATCGGCAAACGCGGTCACCAACAGCACGGGCAGTTGGGGGTCGATGCGGCGGATTTCGGCCAGCACCTCGATGCCGCTGGTGTCGGGCAGCCGGATGTCCAGCAACACCAGATCGGGCCGGCGGGCCTGGACTTCTGCCAGAGCCTCTTTGCCGGAGGCGGCCTCCTTGACACGGTAACCCCGCGTGGCCAGGAAGTCGCCAAACAGCCGGCGCTGCGGCGGTTCGTCATCGACAATCAGAATGGTCGGGCGTTCCGAGGGTTCAGCCATGCGATGCGGGGGGATTGCATCGACGGATTCCATCGAGGAAGAACACCGCCCCGCCGCCTTGCCGGGGGCGATACCCGGCGGTCCAGCCGTGGGCCAGGGCGATGCGCCGCACCAGCGCCAGGCCCAACCCGGCCCCCCGGGGACGGGTGGTGAAGTAAGGTGAAAACAGGCGCTGGACGTGTTCGGGTGGCACTCCGGGCCCCCGGTCGCGGACCTCGATGCGGCACCGGGACGCGCCTTGCACTACCGCGGCGATTTCCACATGGGACCCGGCCGGTGCGAAATCAACGGCGTTGGCCGCCAGGTTGAACAGGGCCTGGCGGAGCAGTTCGGGGTCGGCTTCGGCCCAAAGGGCATCCAGCCCCGCGGTGGCCAGGTGCACGCCGTGTGCTTCCAGGTCGGGCTCCAGGATGCGGGCCAGGCCATCGACCAACGGCTGGAGGGCCACCGGTTTGGGGGCCGCTTCGGCCGGGCGTGCAAAGGCCAGGAACTGGTTGATGCGGCTGGTCACGCGGTCGCATTCCTCGATCAGGGCCTGGAGGCGATTTTTTTCCTCGGCCGATGCGGAGGACTCGCACAGCCGCTGTGCCCACCCCCGGATCAGCGCCAGCGGATTGCGGGTTTCGTGTGCCACACCGGCGGCGGCCTGGCCCAGGTCGCGGAGGTGCCGGGCCTGGGCCTCGAGCGTGGCGGCATGGGTTTGGGCCTCGGCCAGGCGAAGGCTCGCCCACCACGCCACCGCCACCAGCGCAACGACGGCCGCGGCCGAACCGGTCGCCACCAGACGAAGCTGGGCCTCGCGGCGGCAAGCGGCATCGCATCCGCTGCGGTCCAGGCTCAAGAGGGCCACCAACGTCTGATCGCGGGCGAACGGGCCAGGTTCGCCGTCTGGACGCCGGCCGCGCCCCAGCCCCCGGCCCCGCCCCGGTCCAGCTCCCAGCCCGGCATCGGCCACCTGGTCGAGGCGAAACGTGCTGCGCAGCACCAAAGCCCCGGTGGTCCAGGCCTCCTCCACGTTCCCCGCCCGGACCCAGGGGAGCCGCAGGGCGGCCTCGACCAGCGAGGGGTCCCGCCCGGCACGGAACACCAGGCCGCTTTCCTCGCCGGTGACCGCCACGGCCAGGACGTCGTCGGCCTCGGCCAGGGCATCGAGCTGGGCCTGGAGCTGTGTGGGAAACCCCGGCCCGAACCGCCGGTGGAAGCGGATCCCGCCCACCAGGGCCGTCATCACCGTCTCGGCCTGCCGGCGCAGGGCGTACCGGGCGGCCTGGCAGGCATGGTGGTATTCGTGATATTGCCAGGCGGCCAGGGCGGCCCACAGCAAGGGCAACACCACCGCCAGAACCTGCCAGCGCGCTAACACGCGGTGGAAACAGCGTGTTTGGATGTCGAAGGTCATACCGGGCCCTGCGCCCGCAACTGATCCCACACCCGTCGCACCGTGGCCACCATGGCCCGCATGTTCTCCTCGGGGGTATCGCGGGGGACCATCTCGCCGGTATTGAAGAGCCAGCCTCCCTCGGCCCCGAGGCGGACCAGGCGTTCGGTCTCGGCCGAGACGCGCTCCGGCGTGCCGCGAAGGAGGACCTCGATCGGGTCCAGGTTGCCGCTGGCACAACACCGCCCTGCCAGGGCCTGGCGGACCTGGGCGGCATCGGCTGCCGGGCCGCAGTTGATGATGTGCGGGCCCGCTTCGGCCTCGGCCAGCAGGTACGGCACCGAGATTTCGCTATTGTGGAGGTGCACGATGGCCCCCGCCTGTCGCGCGCGGGCCACCAGACGCTGGCACGCCGGCAGGGCCACCCGCCCGTACTGTTCCAGCGAAAGCATGCCCGAAAACGCATTGCAATCGCCCAGCCAGATGGCATGCGCGCCGGCCTCGACCTGGGCCTGGATGTAGCGCGACTGGAGCTCCACGAAGAAATCGCACGCCCGGGCCAGCAGATCGGGGTCCCGCAGGGCCAGCACCATCGTCTCTTCCAGCCCGAACAATAGCGCCACCGAGCTATAGGGGGCGGCACAACTCCCTTCGACCAATACCCGCTCGCCAAAATGCTCGCGCACCAGGCGCAGGGCCAGGAGCTTTTGCGGCATGCGCCCGTCCTGATGGGGATCGGGCATGCGCAGGCGGTCGAGCGTGGCAGCGGTGGCCGGCAGGTACTCGCACGTCGCCCGAAGAATGTTCCCCTGGCCGCGCGTCCCCACGCCCAGCGGCTCGAACTCGAAACAGTCGTCCACCTGGAGCCACGCCCAGTCGTAGTCGAATTCCTCGATGGCCGCGATCCACACCTCGGCCATCTTGCGGCCGTCCTGGCAGACCTCCTCATACGCATACCGGCCGTACCACCGCACATCGAACTCCTCGCTGCACGCGAAGACCGGCATGCGGCTTGGCGGCTGGCCGGCGATGGCCCGGCGCACATCCTCGACCACGCCCTCGTATGCCATGGTGCTACTCCTTTGCGGTCTTGCGGACCTTGCGCGAAGTGTTGGGCGCCGAGTGGCCTGCGGAAATGACCTTTTCGAGCTGGTTGGGCACGGGCACCAGCGTCGCCTGGTGCTCGGCGACAATCCTCCGGATCTGGGCGATGACCTCGGGATGTTCCCGGGCGAGGTTGAACCGCTCGCCGGGATCGTGCTCCAGGTGGAACAACAGGGGCGGATCGTGCTTCTGCTCGGGATCGCCGCGATACGCCGACCGGGTATAGAAATGGGCTTTGTACGGCCCGTGCCGCACCGCGTACAACCGGGTGTCGCGGTAGAAGAACATTGTTTTGCGAGGACTGGGCCCGCGGCCCAGCAGCACCGGCGACAGGTCTACGCCGTCCAGCGTGCAGTCGGGCAACTTGGCTCCGGCCAGGGCGGCACACGTGGGCACCAGGTCCAGCGTGCTGCCCATTTCGTGAACCACCCCGGGCCGGATGTGGCCCGGCCACCAGAACAGCCCCGGCTCGCGCATCCCTCCCTCCCAGGTGGTCCCTTTGCCGTCGCGAAAAGGGCCGGCCGACCCGCCGTGCTGGTCGAAGACCAGCCACGGGCCATTGTCGCTGCTGAAGACCACCAGCGTGCGCCGGTCGAGCCCCAGTTCGCGCAAGGTGTCCAGAATGCGGCCGACGCCGGCGTCGATCTCCTCGACCACGTCCCCATAGAGGCCGCGGAGGCTCCGCCCCCGGTATTCGGGCGAGACAAACAATGGTACATGTGGCAAATTGTGCGCCAGGTACAGGAAGAACGGCCGATGGCGATGCTCCCGGATGAACCGCACGGCTTCGTCGGTGTAGCGGCGGGTGATCGTGGTTTGGTCGGCGGGGCGTTCCACCTCCCTCTCGTCGCGCAACAGCGGCACCCGGAAATACTCGATCCGCGGGTGCAACAGCGCTTCGCGCCCCCGGGGGGCATCCGCGGCGCGATCCATGTCGTTGGAGTACGGAATGCCGAAGTACGTGTCGAACCCCTGACGCGTCGGCAAATACTGCGGCAAATGCCCCAGGTGCCACTTGCCGATACACGCGCACCGGTAACCGCGCTGGCGGAGGATTTCGGCCAGCGTAACCTCTTCCGGCGGCAAACCACCCGCCGAATCGGGAAACAGCACGCGCCGCACGTCGTGGGCCATGCCGTTGCGCACCGGCAGCCGGCCCGTCAGCAGCGCCGCCCGGCTGGGCGTGCACACCGGCGCCGCCGAATAGAAGCTGGTCCAACGCTGGCCTTCGGCCGCCATCCGGTCCAGATGCGGCGTGCGAATCGTCGGATGCCCGTAACAGCCCAGGTCGCCCCAACCCAGGTCGTCGGCGAAGAGGATCACGATATTCGGCAAAGTGGGGATAGGCGCGGACTCGCCTTGGCCCGAGGCCGCCTCCTTGGGCTCCTCCGCACCCCAGCACCATGCGGCAAGCGACGCCACAAGCCCCGCCGCAATGGCCCGTGCTATCGCCGATCCCCACTGGCGGTTCAACCGAGGTCCGCGAGCTTCGGCGTGGCTGTGCGATTGCATGTCACCACCTCGCAGGGTCGCCTTCTTGCAGGAATTTGCCGGGCAGCTTCGCCCCCAACCGGGCTCGCTGCTTTTTGGACGCTGTGCGCTTGGTCGCTGGGCACCCATGGGCCCGCACTCCCTGGCAGGCTTTTTGCCCCCGAAGCGCATTTCCTTGGCGGCTTCAGTATCGGGCAGAACACGCAGGCCGTCAATCGACGGCGGTCCAGTAGAAGCGCGGTTGCTTGCAAGCGCACGCTGGCGCCTGGCGAAGCAGGGTGGTTGCCTGCAACCGGGCTCTGGCGGCCCAGCGGGCGGGCGTCGTGGTCCGGCGTGCGCGCACGGAACGCCCCCTTTTGGCCTGGCGTGCGTGCAGAGCAAGCCGGCTACGCGAATGGGCCGGCAGCGCGAAGAAGCCCGGCCAGCTTTCGTCCCGGGCTGCTCAGCGGGTAGCGGGCCAGGTCGTGCGGCCGGACCCAACGGAGATCCTTTCCCGGACAAAGCCGGCCCGAAACCCGACAGGCTTCATAGCACTCCAGCGTAATGCGGAAGCGGGTGACTTGATGGCGGAGGGTTAGCAGGTAGCGGCCTGGCCGGATGAGCACGCCGGTCGCCCGCCGAACTGCGAATGTCAGGGCCTCCCATTGCGGTTTCGAGAGGGGATTGGGGGCGTCGGCCGGCAGCTCGATGCGGGGGAAGTCCCACAGGCCCGTCCAGCGTTCTTCGGGGCCGTGGCGCCGGAGCAGCACCCGGCCGTTGTGCCGAATGATAATGGCCGCCTCGCGGCACCGCTGGACTGCCGGCTTAGGCTTGGGCCTTGGAATGGCCATCTGAAGACCGTCGCGCCGGGCCGCGCAGAACATGGCCACCGGACATTGCCCGCACCGTGGTTGGCGCGGCGTACACACCACGCTGCCCAACTCCATCAGGGCCTGGTTGAAGCGCCCGATATGCCGGGCCGGCAGGATCGCCTCCGAAAACGCCCAGAGCACGCGCCGTCCCTGGGAAGACCCCGGATCGCCCCGGTATCCCAACAGCCGGCTGAAAAGGCGTGCGGTATTGGCCTCCAGGATCGGTATGCGGAGGTCGAAGGCGATCGAAAGCACCGCCCCGGCCGTGTAACGCCCCACTCCTGGCAAACGCTCGGCCGCCGCCCGATCCCGGGGAAAGCTCCCTCCGTGTTCGCCGACAATCTGCTTGGCCGTTTGATGCAACTGGCGTGCGCGGCGATAGTAGCCCAATCCTTCCCAAAGGCGCAAGACCTGCTGCTCGTCGGCCGCGGCCAGCGCGGCAAAGTCGGGCAGCGCCCGGATGAATCGCTCGAAGTACGGCCGGACCGTCGCCACCTGCGTCTGCTGGAGCATCACCTCGCTGACCAGAATGGCATACGGGTCCCGGGTGCGGCGCCACGGCAAGTCCCGGGCATGGCGCGTGTACCAGGCGGCCAGCGCCCGGCGGAACCGCCGCAAATACGCCTTATCCAGACCGGCCGGCGCGGACGTATCGGCATCCCCGGCAACGAGCAGGCTGTGGGCTGTGGGTTGCATGATGCGGGATTATATCCGCGCGGGGGTGCTGCGATGCACCTGGAACGAGAAGCCAGCAGGGCGCAACCGGCGACGCGCCGCCCCCAAACCGCGTTTCCAGTCATGTGCGGGCAGCAGCAGCCCGGCGCAAGGCCGATAGCCGCCACCGGCCCCCCCTGCAAGGCGGGACGGGTCCTGGTCCGTCGCCAACCGGGCCGGTCAGGTCGATGTCGGCGGTGCATTGTTGGGGCTCGTGCCAGCGGCGCGCCTCCTGGTTTGGGCAAGGCATGGGGGCTGCCAACCCCTTGCGGCCCGGCGCATGGCGCCGGATACTGGCGGCGCCTTCGGCACATCCGGTGGGGTGGGGTTGCCCGAAGGCTGCCTGGCTGGCGGCTGGCGGGTACGGTTTGGCCGGTCGCCCTGCCGAACGGCGTGTTGTTGCGGATGTGGGGGAAGCGAAAGCGTATTTTCGGGAGACAGCCGAGATGAGAATGACTGCCAGGTGGATTGCATCGGCACTATTGGTGATTGGATGGGCCTCGGCCGTGTGCGGGGCCGATTTCTACGTCGATCCCCAGGGGAGCGACACGGCGCCCGGCACAGCGGACCGGCCATTTGCCACCCTGGCCCGTGCCCAGAAGGCGGTGCGGGAACTGCTGGCCCGCAAGGACCGCAAGCAGCCCGTGGTGGTGGAGATTCGCGGCGGGTTCTACGAGCTGGCCGAGCCGGTGGTGTTCGAGCCGGTTGACTCGGGCACGGCCCAAGCCCCGGTGATCTATCGGGCGGCCGAGGGGCATCGCCCGATCCTCAGTGGAGGCCGGCGGATTACCGGCTGGCAGGTGGGGGCGGACGGCCGGTGGCGGGTCACCTTGCCCGAGGTGAAGGCCGGCCGCTGGAGTTTCGTCCAGTTGTTCGTCAACGACCAGCGGCGGTTTGTCCCCCGCTTGCCCAAGCGGGGATACTTCACCGTGGCCGACGAGATCAAACCGCCGGCCGGGGCGCCGGGGTATACCCAGTTCGTGTATCACGAGGGGGACTTGCGGGCCGATTGGGCCAATCGCGACGACGTGATTGTCCACGCCTTCCACATCTGGTGCGATTCGCAGATGCGGATCGCCTCGCTCGATACGGCCAAGCGCGTGGTCACCTTCACGGGGCCCACCCGCGGCACCCGACCGTATACCGCCTACCGCAAAGGGAATCGCTACCTGGTGCTGAACGTCAAGGAGGCCCTGGGTGCACCGGGCAGTTGGTACCTGGACCGGCCCAGCGGTGAGTTGACCTATGTGCCCTTGCCAGGCGAAAAACCCGATTCGGCGGTTGTGGTGGCGCCGCGCCTGGAGCAGCTTGTGGTGTTTCGTGGCGACGTGGCGGGCCATCGCTGGGTGGAGCATATCGAGCTGCACGGGTTGACCTTTGCGCATGCCAATTGGCTTCTGGGCCCCAAGGGGTTGAGCCTGCCGCAGGCGGCCATCGGCGTCGGCGAGGCGATTACCGCCCTGGGCGCCCGGCATGTGGTGCTCGAGCGTTGTTGCGTGCGGCACACGGGGGGGTATGCCATCGGCTTCGGCGCCGGGTGCCGAAACAACACGGTCCGGCGCTGCGAGTTGTTCGATCTGGGCGCGGGCGGCATCAAGGTGGGCTATGCCGGCGGGGGCGACTGGGGGGCCTCGCACCAGGTGAGCCAAGATCCCGAGGGTCTGGCGTCCCATCACACGATCGAAGAATGCACCATCGCCCACGCCGGCCGGCTCCATCCGCCTGCAGTGGGCGTGTGGATCGGCAAGAGCCCGCATAACCGCGTCCTCCACAACGACATCTACGACCTCTACTACACGGCCGTCTCGGTCGGGTGGGTGTGGGGATATGCGCCCTCGCCCTCCCATCACAACGAGATCGGATGGAACCACATGCACACCATCGGGCAGGGGGTGCTTTCGGACATGGGCGGGGTGTACACGCTGGGCGTATCGCCGGGTACCACCGTCCACCACAACCACATCCACGACGTGCAGTCGTTCGATTACGGCGGCTGGGGACTGTACACCGACGAGGGTTCGTCGCACATCGTGATGGAGAACAACTTGGTGTACCGCACGCGCACCGGCGGGTTCCACCAGCACTACGGCCGCGAGAACCGCATCCAGAACAACATCTTCGCGCTGAGCACGCTCCAGCAGCTCCAGCGCACGCGGACCGAGCCGCACCTGTCGTTCTGGTTCGAGCGGAACATCGTGTACTACGCTCAGGGGGCACTTTTGGGGAGCAACTGGAAGGACGACAACTTCAAACTGGACTGGAACTGCTACTGGAACGCGGCGGGGCAGCCGGTGGTGTTCCCTGGCGGCTTGACGCTCCAGCAGTGGCAAGCGCAGCGCAAGCAGGATGTCCATTCGGTGGTGGCCGACCCCTTGTTCGTGGCGCCGGAGAAGGGCGATTTTCGGTTGCGGCCGGGTTCGCCTGCCCTGAAGTTGGGATTCAAGCCCTTCGATTCCACGAAGGCTGGGCGGACCTCGCCGGTCGAGCTGACCAAGGGGCTGCCGCCGGTGCCGCGGGCATTCGACTCGCCGGAGCGGGCGGAATGAGACTGCTGGCGGTTCGGTTCGGAGTGGCCGCCCCTGCCGCTTGGGAATCAACTCCCCGCCGCGCCGGCAACGGCGCGGACAAATTGCTCAACTGCGCGCATAACACTTGAATGGTATTTCTCAACCCCGCCGGTCACCAAGCGGCGCCGGGAAACCGTGCCCTGCCGGAATTCGTTCGTAGGCGAGCTGGCCCAGGCGTGCCGGCCGGCACGCCAAGAGGTGTTGTCCGGCGTATGCCCGGAGAGCAACGTCCTGGCCCGCGGGTAAGGAGCCGAATGATGCACAGGCTGCTTATTGCGGTGTTCACCGCGATGCTCGTCCCTGGGGCTGTGGCGGCGCAGGCGGCTGAGGCTTCTGCTGCGGCCAGGCCCAATGTGCTGATGATTGCCATCGATGACCTCAATAGCTGGATCGGGTGCCTTGGAGGGCACCCGCAGGCCCGGACCCCCAATATGGATCGTCTGGCCGCCCGCGGCACGCTGTTTGTAAACGCCCACTGCCAGTCGCCCCTGTGCAACCCGTCGCGGGCCAGTCTGCTGACCGGATTGCGGCCATCGACGACGGGCATTTACGGCCTGGCGCCCGGCATCCGCGATGTCCAGCGGCTGAAGAACCATGTCACTTTGCCGCAGTATTTTGCGGCCCATGGGTACTTCACGTTCACCTGCGGCAAGGTGTATCACGACGGGACGATCCGGCCCAAGGATCGGGCCAGGGAGTTCGAAGTCTGGGGCCCGGCGCCGGGAATGCCCTATCCGCCGAAGAAGTTC
>FWPU01005979.1_pt1 | contig 21385 bp, 24 predicted proteins | sample 2228361 | NCBI WGS metagenome assembly FWPU01 (sample SAMEA103939777, study PRJEB20133) | metagenome
GTTTCAATGATTTCCAGAAATGGATATTAAAATAATTTTTTACATTGATTGAAAAAATCACTTCAAAAATTACAACCAAATTTATTGCAGTATCAAAAGAAAATATAAAAACAGCATTGAAATATAAAATAGGTTCGGAGGATAAATATATTCTCATCAGAAGTGGAATAAAATTTTCAAATTATAGAAATATAAAAATTGACATTACTCAGAAAAAAAGTGAACTCGGACTACCTTCTGATTCAAAAATAATAACAACAATTGGACCATTTAAGCCACAAAAAAATTTAGTTGACTTTATAGAACTGGCAAAAATTATCTCAAACACATACCCGTTTACTCGTTTATCCGCTTACCCGCTATTTCTTATAATAGGTGATGGCGAACAGAGAAAAGAATTAGAAACAAAAATAAAAAATTTAAATTTGAAAGATAAAATATATTTACTTGGCTGGCGCAGAGACATACCTGAAATACTTGCCATAACAGATATTTTTGTAATGACATCTCTATGGGAAGGGCTTCCAAGAGCAGTAGTGGAGGCAATGCTATCTGAAAAACCAGTTGTTGCATATTCTGTTGATGGCATAAAAGATATCATAGAGGATGGCAAAAACGGATTTCTTGCCAGACCAAAAGATGTAAATATATTATCAGAAAAAGTAATTGCGCTCTTAAAAGATGAAATACTTGCTAAAAGAATTGGAGAAAATGCTAAAATATCAATTGATGAGACATTTGATATTGATTTTATGGTCTCTCAACAAGAAAAATTGTACCAGGAGTCAATTTAAAAAAGATAGATTATAAAAATAAAGATTTTATGTATTCGCTTTTGGCATGTAAGTGTAAAATAAAACAGGGGGAATAATGAATAAATCTTATACAATAACTCTTCTGCCCGGAGATGGAACTGGCCCTGAAATAACAGATGTGGTTTTAAAAGTTCTTGAATCAACAGGTATAAAAATTCAATGGGAAATAATGGAAGTTGGTGAATCAGCAATGGAAAAATATGGCACACCACTTCCTGATAAGGTCCTTGCATCAATAAAAAAGAACAAAATTGCACTGAAAGGGCCTGTTACTACACCTATAGGAACTGGCTTCAGGTCAGTAAATGTAGCACTCAGACAAAAACTTGATTTATTTGCTTGTGTCAGGCCCTGTAAACTTTACAAAGGAGTAAAATCTAAGTATGAAAATATAGACCTTATAGTTGTTCGTGAAAATACAGAAGATTTATATGCTGGTGTAGAATTTATGCCTGAAAGTAAAGAAGCAAAAAAAATAATAGAATTATCTGAAGGAAAAATTGCAAAAGGGAGTGCTATTTCAATAAAACCAATTTCAAGAAAAGCATCAGAAAGAATAATTGATTTTGCTTTTAATTATGCAATAAAAAATAACCGCAAAAAAGTTACTGCAATAACAAAAGCGAATATAATGAAATTCACTGATGGACTATTTTTTGAATGTGGAAAAGAAGTAGCAAAAAAATATCCGCAAATAGAATATGAAGAAAAACTTATTGATAATATGTGTATGCAACTTGTCCAAAAACCAGAAATTTATGATGTTCTTGTCTTACCTAATCTTTATGGAGATATAGTTTCTGACTTATGTGCTGGACTTGTTGGAGGGCTTGGAGTAGCCCCAGGTGCTAATTTTGGTGATAATATTGCTGTCTTTGAAGCAGTCCATGGCTCTTCTCCAAAGTATAAAGGACAGAATAAAGTAAATCCAACAGCACTTCTACTTTCAGCAAAACTTATGCTTGAATATATTGGAGAAAAAGAAAAAGCAACAATACTTGAAAATGCAATAGCAAGTGTTATATCAGAAGGTAAAAAAGTTACTTATGACCTTGGAGGAACAGCAAAAACTACAGAAATGGGAGATGCTATAATAGAAAGGATAAAATATGGCAATTGAAAGAACATGTCTATTTATAAAGCCGGATGGTTTATGTAAAAAAGTTGTAGGGAAAATTATTTCTCGGCTTGAAGAAGAAGGTTTTAAATTACTTGCAATTAAAATGGTTAAACCTTCTAGAAATGACTTTGAAAAATTCTATGAAGCACATCGTGGTAAAGATTATCTTGAACCTTTTCTTGATTTTGTTACATCAACTCCTATAATTGCTTCAGTATGGGAAAAAGAAAATGCTATACAGGACCTAAGAAAAATAGTTGGCTCAACTGATTCAAGAAAGGCAGAAAAAGGGACTCTTCGTCAGTTATATGGAACTAACGAAAGAAGAAATTTAGTTCATGCTTCTGATTCACCTGAAAGTGCGAAAAGAGAAATTTCTTTTTTCTTTAAAGATTCTGAAATATTTCAATACGATTTAGATGCATGGAAGCCAAAACTTCAAAAATGATTTTAGTGCTTAAGTAAAGAATATATTATAACAAACAGGTTGTGGGGTTGACAAAAAAATTTTAACCTTGTATAATAAATAGCATTTTCAAGAGTTTTTACTCAATTTTTTAGAGTATTTGTCTGATTTATCAGGCAATTATAGCGGGTAAGTGACAAGTAGATACTGAAAAAAAAATGACAATAACTTTAAAAGAAATAAAAGAAAAAAAGAAGGTTGAAATGAGTTTCTATGAAAGTTCAATAAAAGAGATAATCAAAGATTGCGAATTAAAAGAACCAACTAAAATTAACTGTGTTTTTACTTTAAAAGGTGATAAAGTATCTATTAAAATTGAAATTTCCGGACTACTCTCAGCAAATTGTGATAGATGTTTAGAAAACTTTAACAAAGATATAAATATTGTTGAAAAAAGAGATATAAAATTTGATGAATTTGGAGAAGAATTTGATATTTCAGAAGAAGTATTTCAAGATATTTTACTTTCACTACCAATGAAATTTCTCTGTTCTGAAACATGTAAAGGTATTTGTCCAGAATGCGGAAAAAATTTAAACTATGAAGAATGCAGTTGCAAAACCACTGATGAACACGGATAATAAGATTGGAAGGATTTGTAGTTGCCTGATTTATCATGCAAATGTAGTTGCGAAGATTGTCTTTGCTTTCTACCCAAATTTAGTTGAGAGTCATTTTAAAGATTGAAAGATTAAATACAATTAAAAAAATAAGTGAAAATCAGTGGCTAAATCTACAAATTTTTAGAAAAGGAGATATAAAAATGCCCTGTCCAAAAAGGAAACATACAAGAATGCGCACAGCACTAAGAAGAGCAAATTGGAAAATTTCACTGCCAGGTTTTAGTAAATGTCCACAGTGCGGAAAACCAAAACTGCCACACAGAGTTTGTTCTAATTGTGGCTTTTACAATGGTGAACTTGTTGTTGTAAAAAAGGAAAAAACGAAGAAGGGAGAACCAAAATAAAAAATTATGAATAAACCAGATGCTAAAACCTATGTTATTGCTCTTGATGCTATGGGTGGAGATAGGGGGCTACCTGTAAATATTGAAGGTGCTGTTAATTCAGTAAATAAATTTGATATTAAAGTTATATTAGTTGGAAATGAATATCAAATCCAAAGTGAACTTAAAAAATATAAAATAAAAAAACCTGAAAATATCTCTGTCCAGAATGCAACAGAAATAATTACTATGGAAGACACCCCTGCTGTTGCTATAAGACAAAAAAAAGATTCATCAATTGTTGTAGGAACGAAACTTGTTGCGAATAAAAAAGCAGATGCATTTGTTTCTGCTGGAAATTCAGGTGCGATTATGGCCTCTGTTTTAATGTCCATGCACAGACTTCCTAATATTCTTCGTCCTGCAATAACCACTGTTCTTCCAACACAAAAAGGATTTTGTGTTGTACTTGATGTTGGAGCAAATGTTGACTGTAAACCAAAAAATTTGTTACAATTTGCAGTCATGGGAAATGAATATGTCAAAGAAATATATGGAATACCCAATCCAAGGGTAGGTTTGCTTTCAATAGGGAAAGAAAAAACAAAAGGGAATGATTTAACTTCTCAGGCATATGAACTAATTGAAAAATCTGGCTTGAATTTTATAGGAAACATAGAAGGGAATGATATACCTCAAGGGAATGTTGACGTAGTTGTATGTGACGGTTTTATAGGAAATATAATTCTTAAATTTGGCGAAGGAGTTGCAGAAATGTTATTTAATTTAATAAAATTAGAATTAAAAAAACATCCACTTGCTTTTGCTTCGATTCCTTTTCTATGGGGAGCATTAAAAGATCTAATAAAAAGAGTAGATTATTCAGAATATGGTGGAGCTCCACTATTAGGAATTGATGGGGTATGTATAATATGCCATGGAATGTCTAATTCAAAAGCAATTTGTAATGCAATAAAAATTGCTATTGAGTCAGTTAAAAAAAATATAAATGAAAAGATTTCAGTAAAAATGAAAAAATATATTGAAAATGAAAAAAATGGATAAAAAATTTGGAGTTGAAATTATCGGAACAGGTTCTTATTTACCAGAAAAAATTCTTACAAATTTTGAGCTCGAGAAAATGGTTGACACATCAGATGAATGGATAACTACAAGAACTGGTATTAAAGAAAGAAGAATTGCAGATAAAGATACGTCTACTTCTGATTTAGCAGTTAGTGCAGCAAAAAAAGCAATTGAAAATGCAAAAATAAATCCAGAAGAAATTGACCTGATAATTGTTGCAACTATTACTCCAGATATGATTTTTCCTTCTACAGCCTGCTTTGTACAAAAGAAACTCAATATAAAAAAAGGTGCAAGTTTTGATATATCCGCTGCGTGTTCAGGTTTTATATATGGCCTTGCTTGTGCAAAAGCCATGATTGAGTCCGGTGATTTTTCCACCTGTCTTCTTATAGGTGCAGAAACACTTTCAAAAATTACAAACTGGAAAGACCGTTCAACTTGTGTCCTTTTTGGCGACGGTGCAGGAGCTATGATTTTAAGAAGGACAGAAACAGAAAATAGTATTCTGTCTATATATCTGGATTCTAATGGAGCATATACTGATATTCTTATGGTTCCTGGTGGAGGTTCTAAGAATCCTGTAACAATAGAAACAATCCAAAAAAATATGCACTTTATATATATGAATGGAAAAGAAGTATTTAAACTTGCTGTTACAAAAATGTTAGAAGCAACTTATAAGGCACTTGAAATGTGTGACAAAAAAATAGAAGACATAAAACTAGTTATTCCACATCAAGCAAATATAAGAATAATAGAAGCAATGAGGGAAAGATTAAAAGTTCCTCCTGAAAAAATATTTGTAAATTTAGAAAAATACGGTAATATTTCTGCTGCAACAACAATTATTGCCTTAGATGAGGCAAGAAACCAGAATTTAGTAAAAAAAGGTGACCTTGTTGAACTTGTTGCTTTTGGCGGAGGCCTAACCTGGGCAGCAAGTGTAATTAGATTATAAAGGCAATTAAAAATTAAAAATGTAAAATTATGAAAACAGTATTTATTTTTCCTGGCCAGGGTTCACAGAAAGTTGGTATGGGAAAAGAGTTGTTAAGTGAATTTCCTGAAATAGAAAAGGTATTTAATGACGCAAATGAAATTTTAGGGTATGATATTAAAAAAATTATATTTGAAGGGCCGGAAGAAGAACTCACAAAAACAGAAATTACACAACCAGCAGTTCTTATAACTTCTATTGCATATTTTGAGGTCTTTTGTAAAAAAAATCCAGAACTATTTAATAATTGTCGTTTTGTTGCAGGTCATAGTTTAGGTGAATATACAGCATTTTATGTTTCTGGTGTCTTTGATTTTTCAACAGTATTGAATCTTGTTAAAAAAAGAGCTGAATTTATGTCAGATGTTTCCAGAAATAAACATGGTTCAATGGCAGCAATTATTGGAGTGGATGAAGAAAAACTCAAAAACTTATGCGAAAGAATATCTTCTTCTTATGGTAAAGTAGAAATGGCTAATTTTAATACCCCAGAACAGATTGTTGTCTCAGGAGAAAAACAAGCAGTTCAAGAACTTGCAAATCAATCAAAAGAAATCGGCGCTATTAAATCGGTAATACTAAATGTCGGTGGTGCCTTTCATTCATCATTTATGAAGCCAGCTGCAGAACTTTTTGCAAAAGAGATTGAAAAAGTAGAAATTAAAGAGCCAAAGATTCCTGTAATAACAAATTATGATGCAGAGATAACAACTTCAAGTAAAAATATAAAGGAAAAACTCATAAAACAGATATATAGCCCTGTTTTATGGCAAAGAAGTATAGAAAGAATGTTATCAGAAGGAGTTGATACTTTTATAGAGCCAGGTCCAGGAAAAATCCTTTCCGCAATGGTAAAAAAAATAAATAAAACAATAAAGGTGGTGTAATTATGTGTGAAAAAAAATTACTTGACAAAGTTGCAATAGTTACGGGTGCTGGACAGGGAATAGGAAAAGCAATAGCGCTTGCTCTTGCTCAGGAAGGAGCAAACATAGTTGTATCAGATATTGACGAACTATTAGCAAAAAACACTGCTGAAGAGATTTCAAAAACTACAGGAGTTCAGACAATTTCAGCAAAAACAGATGTCTCAAATAGTTCTGATGTAGAAAATTTAGTTAAAATGACTCTTGACAAATTCCAAAAAATTGATATACTAATTAACAATGCTGGAATAACAAGGGATAACCTCATAATAAGAATGTCTGAGCAAGAATGGAACTCAGTCATTGATGTAAACTTAAAAGGTGTATTTAACTGTACAAAAACAGTAAGTAAAGTAATGATTAAACAAAGACAGGGAAGAATTGTAAATATTGCTTCAGTAGTTGGCTTAATGGGAAATCCAGGACAAGTAAATTATTCTGCATCTAAAGGAGGGGTTATTGCATTTACAAAAAGTTGTGCAAGAGAACTTGCTGGAAGAAATATTCTTGTAAATGCTGTTGCACCAGGATTTATAAAGACAAGGATGACAGATGCTCTTTCAGAAGAACAAAAGAAAAAACTTACTGAACTTATTCCTTTAAACAGATTAGGAGAACCAGAAGATGTAGCAAAAGTGGTTGTATTTTTGTGTAGTGATGATTCAAGTTATATAACAGGTCAAGTAATTTCCGTAAATGGCGGAATGTATATGTGATAATAGCAATTAAAAATGTAAAATTAAAAATTGCATTTTTAGGAAGGAGGAATTGAAAAATGGCAAATGACATTGAAGCAAAAGTAAAGGAAATTATTGTTGAACGACTTGGAGTTGACCCTGCAGAAATTACCCCTCAAGCACATTTTGTTAATGACCTTGGCGCCGATTCTCTTGACACAGTTGAACTTGTTATGGCTTTTGAAGAAGAGTTTGGTATGGAAATCCCAGAAGAAGAAGCAGAAAAGATTCAGACAGTTGGCCAAGCAATTGAGTATATAAAATCCCATCAGCAACAAAAACAATAAACAAAGCTTACTCATACAAGTTTAACAATATGAAAAAAAGAGTTGTAATTACAGGCGTAGGAATTGTTTCGCCAATTGGTATTGGCAAAGAAGAATATCTTAATTCATTAATTGAAGGGAAATCAGGCGCAGGCAAAATTACATATTTTGATGTTTCTGAGTACACCACCCAGATTGCCTGCGAAGTAAAAAATTTTAATCCTGAAAATTATATTGACAAAAAAAAAATAAGAAAAACAGACAAGTTTGTACAGTTTGCTCTTGCTGCTACAAAAATGGCAATTGAGGACTCTGGCCTTGACCTATCCAATGAAGATATGTCAAAGATAGGTGTGATAGTCGGCTCAGGAATTGGTGGGGTTAGCACAATTGAACAAGAGTATAAAACCATGCTTGAAAAAGGGCCTAGAAAAGTAAGTCCATTTTTTGTGCCTATGGAAATAATCAATATGGCATCCGGTGAGATTGCAATCGAATACGGATTTACAGGGCCAAATTATGGAGTCGTTAGTGCATGTGCTACATCAAACCACTCTATTGGTGATGCTTTGAGATTGTTAAGATATGGAGATGCGGATGTAATAATTACAGGAGGAGCAGAAGCAGCTATAACGCCATTATCTCTTGCAGGTTTCTGTAGTGCAAGAGCACTTTCACAAAGAAATGACCAGCCAGAAAAAGCGTCAAGACCTTTTGATAAAAACAGGGATGGTTTTGTAATGGGTGAAGGAGCAGGGATTATTATTCTTGAAACACTTGAACATGCAAAAAAACGAAATGCAAAAATATATGTGGAATTGTGCGGATATGGCGCAACTGATGATGCTTATCATATTACCGCACCTAATCCAAATGCTGAATCTGCCATAAAAGCAATGCTATTAGCTTTGCAGGATGCAGAAATTTCTCCAGATGAAGTTGACTATATAAATGCTCATGGGACATCCACACCACTGAACGACAAAACAGAAACACTTGCTATAAAAAAGGTATTTGGTGAAAAAGCATATAAAATCCCAATTTCATCTACAAAATCAATGACAGGACATCTACTTGGTGCAGCAGGTGCAGTGGAATTAATAGCAACGATTCTCTGTATGGAGAAGGGAATTGTTCATCCTACAATCAACTATGAAGAACCAGATCCAGAATGTGATCTTGATTATGTCCCTAATAAACCAAGAGAATATCAAGTCAATTGTGCTATTTCCAACTCCTTAGGTTTTGGAGGACATAATGCTGTCTTATTAATAAAAAGATTCAATGAATAAGAATGAAAGAACTGGAATCTGTATTAGGGATAAAATTTTCAAATAAACAGCTTCTAGAAATAGCAATTACACATAAATCTTACGCGATTGAAAAAAATAAGCCTTTCTGGAATGAACGGCTTGAATTTTTAGGCGATAGTGTTTTATCCTGTGTAATTGCAGACTATTTATATTCTAAATTTCCCAAATCACCTGAAGGGCACCTATCAAGAATAAAATCTCAGATAGTCTCAAGACAAATGCTCGTAAAACTAGCAAAAGAGCTAAATTTAGGCAAATTTATTTTATTAAGCAAAGGAGAAGAAAATACTGGAGGAAGAACAAGAGAAAGTAATCTTGCTAATGCAATTGAAGCAATTATAGGTGCAATATACTTAGATAAAGGTTTTGAAGTGGTAAAAAATTTTATATTAAAATGCATATCAAACATAAAATTTTCTTTAGATACAGATTACAAATCTAAACTTCAGGAAATAATACAGGCAAGATATAGCACTCTTCCAGTTTATAAGGTTGTTAGAGAAACTGGTCCGGAACATGCCAAACATTTTGAAGTAGAGGTAAAAGTAAAAAACAGAATTCTCGGTAGTGGTTCTGGAAAAAGTAAGAAGGAAGCAGAGCAATCAGCAGCAAAAAAAGCAGTACAATTATTATTAAAAGAGAAAACAGAGGAAACCAACTCGACTGAATGAAATGAAGGAGGGTGCGACAGATGGAATATTTCCTAACAGAAGAACAAAAAATGATAGTTGACCTTGCAAGAAAACTGGCAAATGAAAAAATTAAGCCAGTCAGAGAAGAATATGATGAAAAAGAAGAATTTCCCTGGCCTATAGTTGAAGAACTTGCAAAATCAGACCTGTGTGGTGTTTATATACCACAGGAATATGGCGGTTTCGGCGGTGGAATTTTTGAACTTTGTTTAGTTGTAGAAGAACTTTCAAAAGTAGATGGTGCAATTGCTCTTGTACTTGCTGCAACTGCCCTTGGAACTTTTCCAATAATACTTTTTGGGACAGAAGAACAGAAGAAAAAATATTTACCTGATATTGCATCAGGAAAAAAACTTGCTGCTTTTGCTATAACAGAACCAAATGCAGGCAGTGATGCTGGGGCAATTCAAACAACAGCAAAAAGAGAATGTGATTACTATATTTTAAACGGAACAAAATGTTTTATTACAAATGGTGGTGAAGCAGAGATATATACAGTGATTGCAATGACTGATAAATCAAAGGGTTCCCGTGGAGCAAGTGCTTTTATTCTTGAAAAAGGTATGGAAGGTTTTTCTTTTGGTAAAAAAGAGAAAAAATTGGGTATAAGGGCATCTTCAACAAGAGAACTAATTTTTAATAACTGCAAAGTCCCTAAAGAGAACTTACTCGGTAAAGAAGGAATGGGTTTTATTGTAGCAATGAAAACATTTGATTCATCAAGACCAGGAGTTGCAGCACAGGCACTTGGTATTGCAGCAGGTGCTCTTGAGGATGCTATTCAGTATGCCAGACAAAGAGTTCAGTTTGGACAACCAATTTCTTCAATTCAGGCAGTCCAACACATGCTTGCAGATATGGCAACACAGGTAGAAGCAGCAAGAGCACTTGTTTATCAGACAGCAAGGACTATTGACGCAAATCCGTCTGGAAGATTTACGAAAGAAAGTGCTATGAGTAAACTTTTTGCAAGTGATATTGCAATGAAAGTAACAGTAGATGCTGTCCAGGTTTGTGGCGGATATGGTTATATGAGAGAGTATCCATTTGAAAAAAGAATGAGAGATGCAAAAATTACTCAGATATATGAAGGAACAAACCAGATACAAAGAAACGAAATTGCCCTTGCTTTGATAAAAGAAGCTATGAAAAAATGACAATATCGTTCAAGAATTTGTTTCTACTAAACCCTACAAAGGCTTTTTGCTTAAAATGTGAGTGAAAGATGAATATAATTGTCTGTATAAAACAAGTTCCTGCAACAACTAATGTTCAGATTGATGAAAAAACAGGTACATTAAAAAGAGAAGGTGTTGAGTCAATAATCAATCCATTTGATGAGTATGCAATTGAAGAAGGTGTTCGCCTAAAAGAAAGAGTAGGCACAAAAGTAACTGTGATTACTATGGGCCCTCCTCAGGCAGAGACAGCCCTCCGAGAAGCCCTCTCGCGCGGGGCAGATGAAGCTATTTTAATTTCAGATAAAGCATTTGCAGGCGCTGACACTCTTGCTACAAGCTATACTTTAAGTCAGGCAATTAAAAAAATAGGGCAGTTTGACTTAGTAATATGTGGAAAGCAAGCATCTGATGGAGATACCGCACAGGTTGGGCCTGGAATTGCAGAAAAATTAGATATACCACATGTATCTTATGTAGGAAAAATTGAAGAAATAAAATCTGGATATATTCGTGTGCAAAGAATGATGGAAGACGGCCATGATATTATTGAAATGCCTTTACCTGCACTTATTACAGTTGTGAAGGAAATCAATACTCCAAGGTTACCGTCTCTAAAAGGGATGATGTTTTCTAAGAAAGCACAAATTCCTGTCTGGACACAAGAAACAATACAGGCAGATAAAAATAAAATTGGGTTATGTGGTTCTCCAACTCAAGTGATGAAAATTTTCTATCCACCTTCAAGAAAAGGTGGTGAAAAACTTTCGGGCGACTCACAGGAAATGGCAAAACAATTAGTAGAGAAACTTAAAAAATTACAGATAATATAATCTTATAAGCGACGGGAAGGGAGCATCTGTAATCTCAATGCCAAATAAAATTGAAATTATATCTGAAAAATGTATTGGTTGTGGGTTATGTGTGAAGGCCTGTCCTTTTGGCGCTATTACACTTGTTGATAGAGAACATTCTCTGGCGGATGGCAAACAAATAAAAAAACTCGCGGTTATTGCTCTTGAAAAATGTACTTTCTGTGGCGCCTGTGTTGATGCCTGTAAAAAATATCAGGCAATTCTTCTTGAAAAAGAAGTATGTGAGTCAATGGATATTTCTCAATATAAAGGCGTCTGGGTCTATGCTGAACAAAGGCACTCAGAAATTGCACCTGTAGTTTTTGAACTATTAAATGAAGGTAAAAATCTTGCACAGCAACTAGGTGTACCACTGAGTGCAATTCTTATTGGAGATAAAATTGAACATCATGCAAATGAATTAATTTATCATGGAGCAGATAATGTCTACATAATTGATGACCCTATATTTAAGGACTTTCTTGATGACCCATATGCAGAAGCACTTGCAAAACTAATATATGAAGAAAAGCCAGAAATTATTCTTATGGGTGCAACAAACATAGGAAGGTCTTTTGCATCAAGGGTTGCAGCAAAAATTGAAACAGGGCTTACTGCTGACTGTACTGGCCTTGCAATCGATGAGAAAACAAGAAATCTACTTCAGACAAGACCTGCTTTTGGCGGAAACATAATGGCTACTATTATAACTTCAAGACATAGACCTCAAATGGCCACTGTTCGGCATAAAGTTTTCAAAAAAGCAGAAAGAGATACTTCAAGAACAGGTAAAATCATAAAAAAACAAATAGATACAACAAAACTAAAGAACCGTGCAAAATTTTTACAATTTATTGCTGATACATCTGCAAAAGTCAATCTTGCTGAGGCAGATATAATCGTCTCAGGTGGAAGGGGTCTCGGAAAACCAGAAGGGTTTAAACTCATAGAAGAACTTGCTGAAGCACTCGGCGGGGCGGTTGGTGCTTCTCGTGCCGCAGTTGATTCTGGATGGATACCTTATTCACACCAGGTAGGACAAACAGGTAGAACAGTTGCACCAAAAATATATATTGCCTGTGGAATATCTGGTCAAATTCAACATCTGGTTGGAATGAGTTCTTCTGAGATAATAGTGGCAATAAACCGAGACCCAGAAGCACCAATGATGAAAATCGCCAATTATGCCTTAGAAGGCGACCTCTATGAAATCATACCTTGTATAATAAAAGAACTTAAAAAATCTTGAAATTTACTAGAGAAACAATCCGAAAACAACCTCAATTATATTGACAAAAATCAAAAAACAATGTATAATTAGACAAAAATATGAATCGAGCACAGGATTGGTTTGAGCAAGCCAAAAGAGACCTACTTCATGCAAAACACAGTTTAGAAGCAAAGGACTATGAATGGAGTTGTTTTTCAGCACAACAATCTGCTGAAAAAGCACTGAAAGCACTCTATATGAAATTGAATATGATTGTGTGGGGACATTCTATCCTTGAGTTAATTGAAAATTTGCCTGAAAAAATAAAAGTAAGTGAAGAATTAAGAAGTGCTGGTAAAATATTGGATAAATTTTATATACCACCAAGATATCCCAATGCTCATCCATCAGGTGCTCCTTACAAATTTTATACTGAAAATGATGCAAAAGAAGCAATTTTAAGGGCTCAGGAGGTTATAGATTTCTGTGCCAGTTACGGTTTTAAAGATTAACAAAGAAAAAATATTAGAAAGACTCAATAAATGGGCGAAAAAAATTGGCGAAGAAAACACAAATGTTTTATGTATTGTTCTCTTTGGCTCTTTAGTTAAAGATAACTATACTCCTTTAAGCGATGCTGATATTTTGATTGTTCTCAATAAATCTGAAAAAAAATTTCACGAGCGAATTCCAGATTTCTTACCAACAGGTATTGGTATGTCAGTAGATATCTTTCCTTATACCTTTGAAGAATTTTTAACTCTTTATAATGAAAAAAATCAAATTATAATGAATTTTTTGAATCAATCACTCATACTTTATAAAAACAAGAATTTTGAGATAAACAAAATAAAAAAACATGATTGAAAAAAAGAAACTAAGAAAACAAATTGACAAAATTGATAGAGAAATATTAAAACTTCTCAACAAGAGAGCAGCACTTGCTATAAAAATTGGTAAACTTAAAAGAAAAACAGGTGAAGATTTTTATATTCCAAATAGAGAAAAAGAAATATTATTGAAATTATTAAATGAAAATAAAGGACCGCTTCCTCAAGAAAGTTTACAAAATATTTTTACTGAGATTTTCCATGCAGGCCGAGTACTTCAATCAAAATTAAAAATTGCATATCTGGGACCAGGGGCAACTTTTACACATCTTGCTGCAGTAAAAAATTTTGGAAAATATTGTGATTTTATTCCACTAAAGACAATAAAAGATGTCTTTATTGAAGTTGAAAAAGGCCGTGCTGATTATGGCGTTGTGCCTATTGAAAATTCAACAGAAGGAGTTGTAAATCACACTCTTGATATGTTTATGGAATCAGACCTCAAGATTTGTTCAGAACTAAATTTACCTATAGAACTTTGTCTTTTATCTAAATTTTCAGATATTAAAAAAATAAAAAAAATATATTCTCATCCACAGGCAACAGGACAGTGCAGAAACTGGCTTGAGGCAACTTTGCCTGATGTTGAAATTTCTGAGACAACTTCAACGGCTAGTGCTGCTCAACTTGCAAAAAAAAGTAATATACCATCGGCAGCAATTGCATCATCTATTGCTGGTGAAATCTATGGGCTTAAGATAATTGCAAGAGGGATTGAAGATAGTTCTGAAAACTATACAAGGTTTCTTATAATTGGAAAACAATCTTCCGAAAGGTCAGGGCAGGATAAAACCTCAATTATGTTTTCAATAAAAGATAGAGTCGGAGCACTTCATGATATGCTTGTGCCTTTTAAGAAATATAACATAAACCTTACAAAGATTGAATCAAGACCAACAAAGAAAAAAGCGTGGGAATATGTATTTTTTCTGGATTTTATTGGACATATTGAAGATAAAAAAGTAAAAAAGGCACTTTCCGAATTATCTAACCAATGTGTTTATTTAAAGGTATTGGGGTCCTACCCACGTGCAGAATAATAAAAATTGAGAATGGAAATTTGGATTTTTAAGGTATAGGAATTTCAAAAAATAAAACCACAAGATAAGCGGGTAAGCGATCAGCGGATAAACAAAATAGTATAAAGTAAAATAAGCGGATAAGTGAAAAGGACTAAAGTCATTATTAATCTTCGGCTAAAGCCGAATAGAATCTAATAAATTTATGGCATTTATATGTCTATAGAAAAACTTGTTAGAAAAGAAATATTAAATTTTCAACCTTATATTCCTGGCAAACCTATAGAAGAACTTAGAAGAGAGTTAAAAATCAAAGGTGAAATCATAAAACTTGCTTCTAATGAGAATCCTGTTGGGCCTTCTTCTGAAGTGATAAGAGTAATTAAAAACTCGGCAAAAAATGTTCACATTTATCCTGATGGTTCATGTTTTAATTTAAGAAAATTACTGGCAAAAAAACACGAAGTCAATCAACAGGAAATTATAATTGGTTCCGGCACAGACGAGTTAATTGAACTGATAGGAAAAACATTTTTCAACCCTGATGATGAAATAATTGTAAGTGAACATGCATTTATAAGATATAAAATGGCAGCTGAATTAATGGGATCTAAAGTAATATCTGTCCCAATGAAAAACTTTAAACATGACCTGAACAAAATGGCAAAATCAGTAACTTCAAAAACAAAAGCAATTTTTATTGCAAACCCAAATAACCCTACTGGCACATATAATACAAAACAAGAAGTAGAAGATTTTCTAAATCTACTCATCACTTATCGTTCATCACTTATCACTATTTTTGATGAAGCCTACTATGAATATGCCAGAGTTGAAAGGGACTATCCAGAGACAATAAATTTTTACAGAAAATATAAAAACATCATTATCCTTAGGACTTTTTCAAAAATTCACTGTCTTGCAGGGCTTCGCATTGGATATGCAATAGCAAATCCTGAAATTATAGATTATCTTGATAGGGTTCGTCCACCATTTAATGTTAATTCCATTGCTCAAATTGCAGCAGAAATAACACTGAAAGATACCAAAAACATAAAAGAATCTCTCAAAATAGTTGAAGAAGGAAAAAAATATCTTTATTCTGAACTAAAAAAAATTGGGGTGAAATTTATTCCATCAGCAACAAATTTTATATTGATAGATGTCAGCCCTTATAAAGGATATGATGTTTTCCAATCATTATTAAAGTTAGGAATAATTGTTCGTGCAATGGATGAATATGAATTTCCTAATCACATAAGGGTAACTATTGGAAAACCTTATGAAAACAAAAAATTTATAGAAGGGCTTAGAAAGGTAATAAAAAAATGATACTTAACTTAAAAACAGGTGCCACAGAAAAAGAAATTGAACATGTTGTAGAAAAGATTAAAGAATTGGGTTACACTCCACATATTTCTCGTGGAGTGAAAAAAACTATTATTGGGCTTATAGGTGAGCAAGCAGAAAGATTTAAAGCAATATTTGAATCAATGGAAGTGGTTGAATCAATAGTTGAAATTGAAAAGCCATTCAAACTTGCTTCCAGAGAGTTCAAAAAAGAAAACACTATTGTTGAAATAGTTTCTGAACAACAAAATGTTAAAATTGGTGACAAAAAAATTATAATTATTGCTGGTCCATGTTCAGTTGAATCAAGAGAAAGAATAATAGAAATAGCAAAAATTGTAAAAAATGCAGGCGCTGATTGTTTAAGAGGTGGAGCATTTAAACCAAGAACAAGCCCTTATTCTTTTCAAGGTCTTGGTGAAGATGGATTAAAATTTCTTGCAGAAGCAAGAAAAATAACAGGACTTCCTGTTGTTACTGAAGTAATGAATACTCAAACAGTTGAACTTGTTGCAAAATATGCAGATATTCTTCAGATTGGTGCAAGAAACATGCAAAACTTTGACCTGCTTAAAGAAGTTGGGAAAATTAAAAAACCCGTCCTTCTGAAAAGAGGATTATCTGCTACGGTTGAAGAATTTCTAATGAGTGCTGAATATATCCTGTCTCAGGGAAATTACAATATAATATTATGTGAAAGAGGAATAAGAACATTTGAAACTTCAACAAGATTTACACTGGATTTAAATGCTATACCAGTTGTAAAACATCTAAGCCATTTGCCTGTTATTGTCGACCCAAGTCATGGAGTAGGTGTAAGAAATTATATCCCATATATGTGTAAGGCAGCAATTGCCTGCGGAGCAGACGGTCTTCTCATTGAAGTTCATCCTGAGCCAGAAAAAGCATTTTCAGATGGGCCACAGAGTTTATTACCTGAGCAATTCAGTCAAACGATTAAAGAAATTAAAGCAATTGCTGAAACTATAGGAAGAACTCTTTAATGAAAGATAAGAAAGTTGCAATAATTGGAGTTGGATTTATAGGTGGTTCTATTGGCCTTGCAATTAAAAATTCAAAATTAAAAATTAAAAATGTTATAGGAATAGGCAGACACAAAGAAAAACTTAAACTTGCAAAAAAAATTGGTGCTATAGATGGATATACAACTGATTTTGTAAAAGGTGTCAAAGATGCTGATATTGTAATTGTTGCTACTCCTGTTGATACAATTGTTCCTATTACTAAAAAGATTATACCACATTTAAAGCAAACCTGTATAATAACTGATGTTGGCAGTGTAAAAAATGCTATTGTAAAAAATATTAAATATCCAAATTTTGTAGGGTCTCATCCAATGACCGGCTCTGAAAAAACAGGAGTAAGATTTTCTTCACCTGAAATTTTCAAAAATGCCTGTGTAGTTATTACTCCTTCAAAAGGGACTTCTAAATATGCAATCTCTGAAATCTCAAAATTGTGGAAGTCAATTGGTGCAAAAATTCTAACAATATCACCTGAACAACACGACAAAATTGTAGCAATAACAAGTCATTTGCCACATGTCCTTTCATCTGCTTTTGTGAATATTGTATGGAGTGCATATATAAAAAATAAAAATGTTTCAAAAATTCTTGCTGGCTCATTCAGAGATTTTACAAGAATAAGTGATTCTGATTCTTATAACTGGTCTGCAATTTGTAAATATAATGCAAGAGAAATAAAGAAGTATTTAGAAAAATACATTAAAACTCTAAGAAATTTAAAAATTAACAATTTATTGAGTTTTTTCTCACAGGCTAAAAATAAAAGATGGCAACTTTTACAGTCAAACCAAAAGAAAAAATTAAACACTCATTAACTATCCCAGCAGACAAATCAATAACACACCGCGCAGTAATGCTTTTATCTATTGCAAAAGGAACTGCTGTAATTACTAATTATTTAAACGCAGAGGACTGTAATAAAACAATTTCTGCATTTAAAAGCATGGGAGTAAAAATTCAAAACATTTCTGAAAATCAACTCCTTGTTGAAGGTGTAGGAATAGATGGACTAAAACAGCCTACTTGTCCAATTGATGCCGGAAATTCAGGAACTACAATAAGATTACTTTCAGGCATTTTAGCAGGACAGAATTTTTCTTGCGAAATTTTTGGTGATGAAAGTTTATCTAAAAGACCTATGAAAAGAATTATTGAACCACTTAGAAAAATGGGAGTTGAAATTTCTGCTAAAGATGATGAATATCCACCTCTAAAAATAAAAGGAAATCCCAAGTTAAAACCAATAGATTATACTTTACCAGTTGCGAGCGCACAAGTTAAGTCATGCATATTATTCGCTGGTATGCAGGCAAAAGGTATTACAACAATATCTGAACTTAAGGCGACACGAAACCACACAGAAAGAATGCTTAAATACTTAGACGCGAAAATAAAAATTATAGATAACAAAATAAAAATTGAAGGACCTGCTAAACTTGTTTCAAAAGATATTCAGATTGCGGGAGATATTTCCTCTGCTAGTTATTTTATCGTTGCGGGACTTTTAGTTCCTGATTCAGAAATAGAAATAAAAGATGTTGGGTTAAACCCTTTTAGAACAGGAATTATAACTGTACTTGAAAAAATGGGAGCTAAAATAAAAATTAAAAATGAAAAATATATCTGCAATGAACCTGTTGGAGATATTGTTGTCAGTTCAAAAAAACTTCATTCAGGAATAACTATTGATGATCCATCTTTAATTCCATTAATGATAGATGAGATACCATTGCTTGTTCTTGCTACGACACAGGCAGAAGGAAAGACTATAATAAAAAATGCCGGCGAACTTCGTGTGAAAGAAAGTGATAGAATTAAAACAATTACTACAGAACTCAATAAAATGGGAGCTAAAATTACAGAACTCCCGGATGGCTTTATAATAGAGGGAAAAACTCCACTACGCGGGGCAGTTGTCAACTCCTACAATGACCACAGAATTGCAATGACACTTGCTATTGCAGGCCTTATTGCAGATGGCGAAACAAAAATAGATAACTCTGAATGTGTAAATATTTCATTTCCTGGCTTCTGGAAAATTATTGAAAAATTCTAACAATGCCTAAAAAACTTACACGAAAATTTTATCTTACTGATGCAATAACATTAGCAAAAAAACTTCTTGGAAAATATTTAGTCAGAAAATTCAATTCAAAAAAACTTGTAGGAAAAATTGTAGAAACAGAAGTATACATGGGACCAAAAGACAGGGCAAGTCATTCTTATGGCGGAAAAATTACACCAAGAAATCAGGCAGAATACTTAAAAGGTGGCCATATTTATATCTATCTCTGTTATGGAATGCACTGGCAATTGAATATCACTGCAAATAAAGAAGGAAAACCAGAATGTGTTCTTATAAGGGCAATTGAGCCAGTTATTTATAATTTAAGCCCCACTTTCGTGAGGAATCCAAAAATTAAAAATGAAAAATTAAGAAAATTTACAGCAGGACCTGGCAGATTGACAAGATATCTAAAACTTGATGGCTCATTTAACAAAGAAGACATATGCAGTTCAAAACGCATATGGATTGAAGATAGAGGTATAAAGATTAAAAATTCTCAAATTGTTAAAGCAAAAAGAATTGGCATTGATTACGCAGGAAATTTCTGGAAAAACAAACTCTGGCGATTTTATATTAAAGATAACCCTTTTGTTTCAAAAAAAAGACACTGAAAATGTCAAAAAGTATGAAAAAATTCATAATTACTATTGACGGACCTGCTGGTGCAGGAAAATCAACTGTAGCAAAAATAGTTGCAAAAAAACTCGGATATATTTATATAGACACTGGTGCAATGTATCGTGCAATCACATATAAAGCATTGCAAAAAAACATTGCCCTAAATAACCACAAAGAACTTGTAAATCTTGCGAAGAAAACAAAAATAAACCTAGACCAAAAAAATGCTAAATTAAAGGTTTTTGTTGACAATAAAGATGTATCAAAAGAGATAAGAACAGAACTTGTCTCAAAACATACTAATACTGTAGCAAGTATTAAAGGTGTAAGAAAAGTTATGCGTTCAATCCAGAAAAAAATTGGTAAAAACACTGGAATTGTTATGGAAGGTAGAGATATAGGCACTTGTGTTTTTCCTAAAGCTAAATTCAAATTTTATCTTGATGCTTCACCAGAAGAACGAGCAAAAAGAAGATATAAAGAACTAAAAGCAAAAAAAGAAAAAGTAAATATTCAACAGATAAAGAAATCAATTATGCACAGAGATTATCTTGACAAGACAAGAAAAATTAATCCATTAAAACAAGCAAAAGATGCTATAAGAATTGATACTACAAATATGACATTGAAACAGGTTGCTAATTTTATCTTAAAACATGTTAATACCAATAAATAAGATACTTTATTTTATTGGCTGGGTTTTTTACCGTGGAATATTCAAACTCTTCTGGAGACTAAAGATTTCAGGAATAAAAAATGTTCCATCAAAAGGTGCATTTATTATTGCTGCAAACCATATAAGTTTGGTTGACCCGCCTTTGGTTGGAGCATCACTTACAAAACCAATATTTTATATGGCGAAGAAAGAACTTTTTAATATTCCTGTGTTTGGCTGGATTTTAAAAAATGTAAATGCTTTCCCTGTTGATAGAAAAAAGGGCGACTTAAGAGCAATAAAGACTGCAAAAAAATTACTACAAGAAGGAAAAGCACTTTTAATATTTCCTCAAGGTGGAAGACGTCCCGAAGAAAACTTTGAAACAAAAAATGGGGTTGGAATTCTATCCTGCTGGACGCAGGTTCCTGTTGTGCCATGTTGTATAATAAACTCAAATAAACTTAAAAATTTTATGCAACTGCAAGTCCATTTTTCAAAACCAATTTTTCCACCGCAACAAAAAGAATATACTAAAGAAACATATAAAGAAATGACAAAAAAAGTTATAGATGAGATAAAATGCATAAAAGAAAAAATGACAAAATAGAAATCATAATTGGTAAAATGGCAGGTTTCTGTCCAGGGGTAAAAAAGGCAGTATATCTTGCTGAATCACTTTCAAAAAAATTCCAAAAACCAATTTATACAGCAGGCCCACTAATCCACAACCCGCAGGAAATAGAAAGATTGTCCAAAATTGGCATAAAACCAGTATCAAACATAGAAAAAATTAATAAAGGAACTTTGATAATAAGAACACATGGATTGCCAAAAGACACAATACATAAAACAAACAGTAAAAATATTAACATTGTTGATGCAACATGCTTTTTTGTGAAAAGAGTTCAAAATCTTGTAGAAAAATTATCAAAAGAAAAATATAATATCATTATAATTGGAGACAAGAACCATCCTGAAGTTATAAGTTTAATTTCCTATTCACACACGCCTGTAGCAGTTATTGAAAAAGAAGAGGAAACAAAAAACATTGTCCTGAAAGAACCAGTTGCAGTTGTAAGTCAAACAACACAATCAAAAGAAAAATTTGAATCTATTGTTAAAAAATT
>FWPU01007035.1_pt1 | contig 21384 bp, 21 predicted proteins | sample 2228361 | NCBI WGS metagenome assembly FWPU01 (sample SAMEA103939777, study PRJEB20133) | metagenome
GATCGGCGCGGGCCCGATGTGCAAGCCGCCTGCGAGGGGAACCCGCGGTCATGGTACGACTTTCCGGACCGGGCTGGCTGCCGCGCCACGGCAGGCCGGTACGCCAGCTGGTCGTGCTGCTGCACGGTCTCGGCGCCGACGGCAACGATCTGATCGGTCTCGCCCCGGCGCTCGCGCGCTTCCTGCCCGATGCCGGCTTCTACGCGCCGGATGCGCCCTTTCCCTGCGATTTCGCACCGTTCGGCCGGCAGTGGTTCAGCCTGCGCGCGATCGATCCGGCGCAGATCGCCGGGCGCGCCGCCGAGGGTGTGGAGCGGGCCGCGCCATACCTCCACGAATATCTCGACCATCTGCTGGAGCGGCACGGACTGCCGGCAGCCGCACTCGGCCTCGTCGGCTTCTCGCAGGGGACGATGATGGCGCTGCACGTGGGGCCCCGGCGCTCTCCCGGGCCGGGGGCGGTCGTCGGCTTCTCCGGAGCGCTCGTGGCACCCGAACGGCTGCCACGCGAGGCGGTGAGCCGCCCGCCGGTGCTGCTGGTGCACGGCGATGCCGACGAGGTGGTGCCGGTCGAATTCATGTTCGCCGCCGTCCACGCCCTGCAGGCCGCGGAGATCCCGGTGCAGTGGCTCGTGCGTCCGGGGCTCGGCCACGCCATCGATCCGGTCGGCATCGAGGCGGCGGGGCGCTTCCTGCGCGATTTCCTCGGCCGCGGCGGCGCCTGAGGGCGGAATCGCCTCACGATCTCCGGGCCACGCGCTTGCGCCCGGGCGCTCCGTCGCTAGACCTGCACCCGGTCGAGGCGCGGAGGGCAGGGATGGGCGAGGTGCTGCTCGTCGAACGGCCGCGGCCGGCGGTGGCGCTGTTGCGCCTCAACCGGCCGGAGGCGCGCAACGCCCTGAACATGGAGCTGCGTCGCGCCCTCGCGGAGGCGTTTCGGGCGCTCGATGCGGACGAAGAGGTGCGCGTCGCGGTCGTCACCGGCAACGACAAGGCCTTCGCCGCCGGCGCGGACCTGCGCGAAATGGTGGACGCGGGTGCCGTCGAGATGATGCTGCGCGGCACGCACCGGCTGTGGCAGGCGATCGCCGACTTCCCGAAGCCCATTGTCGCCGCTGTGAACGGCTATGCGCTGGGCGGCGGCATGGAGCTCGCCCTGCACGCCGACATCGTGATCGCCGGCGAGAGTGCGAAGTTCGGCCAGCCGGAGGTGCGCGTCGGCATCATGCCCGGTGCCGGCGGCACCCAGCGGCTGCTGCGGGCGGCCGGCCGCTACCGGGCCATGCTGATGCTGCTCACGGGCGAAATGGTGGAGGCGCGCGAGGCGCTCGCGATGGGCTTCGTGAGCCGGGTGGTGGCCGATGGCGAGGTGCTGGATCGCGCCCTCGGGATCGCGGAGACCATCGCCGGCATGCCGCCGCTCGCCGTCGCCCAGATCAAGGAAGTCGTGAACCTCGGCGCCGATGCGCCGCTCGCCACGGCCCTCGCGCTCGAGCGCAAGGCCTTCCAGCTCCTGTTCGACAGCCGCGACCAGGAAGAGGGCATGAAGGCCTTTCTCGAGAAGCGCAAACCCCGGTTCGAGGGGAGGTGAGTGCCGTGTTCGATCCCGCACGGCCGGATCTCACGATCGGCATCGTCGGCACCGGGACGATGGGCCGCGGCATCGCGCAGGTGGCGGCCCAGGCCGGCTGCCGCGTCCTGCTGCACGACGCGCGCGAGGGTGCCGTCGCCGAAGCGCGGGCGGAGCTCGCCCGCATCTGGCAGCGGCTCGTGGAAAAGGGCCGGCTCGCCGCCGGCGAGGCCGAAGCCTGTGCGGCGCGGCTCGACGAGGCCGGAAGCCTCGCAGACTTCGCCGGCTGCGATATCGTGATCGAGGCCATCGTCGAGGACCTCGAGGCCAAGAGGGAGCTGTTCCGCGATCTCGAGGCCGTCGTGCGGCCCGACTGCGTGCTCGCGACCAACACCTCCTCGCTCTCCGTCACGGCGATCGCCGCCGCCTGCGCGCGGCCGGAGCGGGTCGCGGGCTTCCACTTCTTCAACCCCGTGCCGCTCATGAAGGTGGTCGAGGTGGTGGACGGGCTGCGGACGGATCCGGCTGTGGCCGGGGCCCTCTGCCGGCTCGCGGAACGGTTCGGGCACCGGCCGGTGCGGGTGCGCGACATGCCCGGCTTCCTCGTCAACCACGCCGGCCGCGGCTACGGCACCGAAGCGCTGGCGATCCTGCGCGAAGGGGTGGCGGAGGTGCCGGCGATCGACCGGCTGCTCAGGGAGGCCGCGGGCTTCCGCATGGGTCCGTTCGAGCTGCTGGACCTCACCGGCCTCGACGTCTCGCACCCGGTGATGGAGCAGATCTACCACCAGTTCTACGAGGAGCCGCGCTTCCGTCCCTCACCGCTCACCCGCCGCCGGCTCGAGGCCGGGCTGCTCGGCCGCAAGAGCGGCCATGGCTTCTACGTGTATCGCAACGGCAGGCCGGAGGTGCCGCCGGCTCCGCCTACGCCGGAAGCGCGGCCGGAGAGCGTGTGGGTGGCGCCGATGGCGCACGGCACGAAGGTGCGCGAGCTGTGCCGGGCGCTGGGTGCGAAGGTGGTGGAGGGCCGGGCGCCGGAGAATGCGCTGCTGGTCGTGGCGCCCTTGGGCGACGATGCCACCACGACGGCGCGCGCGCTTTCCCTCGATGCCCGGCGCGTGGTGGCCATCGACCCGCTGTTCGGGCTCGAGAGCCATCGCACGCTGATGACCACGCCCGCGACCGATCCGGCCATGGCCGAGGCGGCGCACGGCCTGTTCGCATCCGACGGCGTGCCGGTGACCCGCATCCACGACAGCCCGGGGTTCGTCTGCCAGCGGGTGCTCGCGACCATCGTCAACATCGCCTGCGACATCGCCCAGCAGCGGATCGCCGAGCCCGGGGACATCGACGAGGCGGTGCGCCTCGGCCTCGGCTATCCGAAGGGGCCGCTCGCCTGGGGCGACGCCATCGGCCCGGACAACATCCTCGCGATCCTGCAGGCGATGCAGCGCATCACCGGCGATCCGCGCTACCGGCCGAGCCTCTGGCTCAGGCGCCGGGCGATGCTGCGGCTGTCGCTGCTGACGCCCGAGGCTTGAGCGAGCCACCGGAACCCCTCGCGGTCCTCGGCATCGACGCCGCCTGGACGGCCGGAAGGCCGAGCGGCATCGCGCTCGTGCTCCGCGAGCACGCGATGGCGCGGCTCGTCCGCGTCGCACCCTCGGCGGCGGCGTTCTGCGGCGCGCCACCCGGGGCGGCGTCCTGCTGGCGGGAGGTGGCCGGGTGGGCCGCGGCGCTGGCGGGACGGCGGCCGGACGTGGTGGCGGTCGACATGCCGCTCGCGAGAGGCCCGATCACCGGCCGCCGGGCCGCCGACGACGCGCTCGCGCGGGCCTTCGCCCGCTGCCGCCTCGGCGTCCATTCGCCCACACCTTCGCGGCCGGGCCCGCTCGCCGAGCGGCTGCACCGCGCCTTCGAAGCCTCGGGATACGCGCTCGCCACCGCGGACGTCGCCCCGGGCACCCTGCCGGCGCTGGTCGAGGTCTATCCGCACACGGCCCTGCTGGCGCTGCTCGGCGCGGAAAGGCGCGTACCGTACAAGCTCTGCCGCGCGCGGCGCTACTGGCCCGAAGCCGGCCCGGAGGAACGCCGGGCGCGTCTGCGCGAAGCGTGGGCCCGCATCCTCGATGCGCTCGAAGGCGAGATCCGGGGCGTGCGCCAGCGGCTGGATCCGAACACGGGCCCGATGAAGGCCATCGAGGACATGCTCGATGCCGTGATCTGCGCCTGGGTGGGCCTGCGGTGGGCGGAGGGAGCAGCGCTCGCGTTCGGCGACGCCGAGGCCGCGATCTGGGTGCCGTGGGCCCGGCGGGAGGCCGGCGCTTGCGGCGGGCCGGCGGCGGACTAGTCTGGCGCCGGGCGAAGCGGGAGGCGGGCCGTGTACGTCGTCGTCTTCGAGTTCGAGCTCGATCCCGAGAAGGGCGGCCGCTACTTCGAGCTCGCGCAGGCGCTGCGGCCGGAGGCGGAGAGGATCGACGGCTTCGTCTCGGTCGAGCGGTTCGAGAGCATCACCCGGCCGGGGCACTACGTCTCCGTCTCGTTCTGGCGGGATGCCGAAGCGATCGCGCGCTGGCGGCGGCACGCCGAGCACCGCAGGGCCCAGGCGGAAGGCGTGGAGCGCGGGCTGTTCCGGGACTTCCGCATCACCGTGGCCGCCGTCGAGCGCAGCTACACGCTCGCCGACGTGCGCAACGCGCGGGCGGAGGGCAGGGCAAGCCGGACCGGCTGAGTCAGTCGAGCGCCCGCAGCACTTCCAGCATCGCCGTCCAGTCCTCGCGGCCGCGGCCCCTGGCGCGGGCCACGTCGTAGGCGCCCTTCGCGGCGGCACCGAGGGTCGAGGGCGCGCGCAGCCGCGTCGCGAGCTCGAGCGCGAGCCACAGGTCCTTGTGGGCGAGGTCGATCATGAAGCCGGGTGTGGTGTCGCCCGCGAGCACCTTGGCGGGATACGTCGTGTTCAGATGCCCCTGGCCGGCGGTGGTGCCGCGCATGACGGCGATCGCCACCTCGCGGTCGAGGCCGGAGCGCTCGGCGAGGACAAGGCTCTCGGCGGTGGCGATGTTGCAGACGATGGACATGTAGTTGTTGACGATCTTGGCGCGCGCGCCGTGGCCGGCCGGCCCGCAGTGGACCACGGGATCGCCCATGAGCGCGAGCAGCGGCCGGGCCTCCTCGAGATCCGCCGCCTCGCCGCCCGCCATGATCAGCAGCTCGCCCCGTTCCGCGTGCGCCGAGGTGCGGCCCACCGGCGCGTCGAGGAAGCGGTAGCCGCGCGCCGCCAGATCGCGGGCGATGGCGTCCGTCTCGAGCGGCTGGATGGTGCTCAGGTCGACCACCAGCCGTCCGGGCTCCAGGGCGGCGAGCACGCCGTCGGCGCCGAACAGCGCCTCGCGCACGTGGGCACCCGTCGGCAGCATGGTGATGGCGACATCGGCGCCGTGCGCCGCCTCGCGCGCCGACGGGGCGACGCCGAGCCCCGCTTCGGCGGCTCGCGCCCGTGCCTCCTCCGAGACGTCGAACGCCACGACCTCGTGGCCGCCGCCCGCGAGCCGCCTCGCCATCGGCAGCCCCATCACCCCGACCCCTATGAACGCCACCCGTGCCATCGGCCGCGTCTCCCCGGACTGTGCATGCCTCCGAGAGCGTGCCGCCGCGCCGTTCGCGCGGCAAGCGTGGTCGCGACACGCGCTTGCCGCGGGCGTCCCCGACCGCCTAGAACCTCGCGCGGGGGCAGGCAGGGAGAGCGTGCATGGCACGCTGGCTGAAGACGGCGAAGCCGGCCGAGGAGCGGGCCGAGGAAGCGCGGCGGGTGCGGGAGGTGGTGGAACGCGCGCTCGAGGACATCGAGAAGCGCGGCGACGCCGCGGTGCGGGAGATGTCGATCCGTTTCGACAACTGGGACCGCGAGGACTACCGGCTGACGCCCGACGAGATCCGCGCCTGCGTCGACAGCGTCGAACCGCAGGTGCTCGACGACATCCGCTTCGCCCTCGAGCAGGTGCGCGGGTTCGCGGAGAAACAGCGGGCCTGCATGCTGGATCTCGAGGTCGAGACCATGCCGGGGGTGATCCTCGGCCACCGCCACGTCCCGGTCGCGGCGGCCGGCTGCTACGTGCCGGGCGGCAAGTACCCGCTCGTCGCCTCGGCCATCATGTCGATCGCGACCGCCAAGGTCGCCGGTGTCGAGCGGGTGGTCACCTGCGCGCCGCCCTGGCAGGGCAGACCCTCGCCCGTCATCGTCGCCACGCAGTCGCTCGCCGGTGCCGACGAGATCTGGTGCCTCGGCGGCATCCAGGCGGTCGGCGCCATGGCGCTCGGCACGGAGAGCATGAAGCCCGTCGACATGCTGGTCGGCCCGGGCAACGCCTATGTCGCCGAGGCCAAGCGGCAGCTCTTCGGACGCGTGGGCATCGACCTGTTCGCAGGGCCGACCGAGACGCTCGTGATCGCCGACGAGACGGTGGACGGCGAGCTGTGCGCGGTCGACCTGCTGGGCCAGGCCGAGCACGGGCCGACCTCCCCTGCGGTGCTGATCACCAATTCCGAGAAGCTCGCGCGCGAGACCATGGAGTGGATCGAGCGCCTGCTGCCCGGCATGCCGACGCGCGCGCACGCCGAGGCCGCCTGGCGCGACTACGGCGAGGTGATCGTCTGCGAGGACTACGAGGAAATGGCGCGTGAGGCCGACCGCGTCGCCTCCGAGCACGTGCAGGTGATGACCGCACGCGACGACTGGTTCCTCGAACGCCTCAGGAACTACGGTTCGCTGTTCCTCGGGCCGCGCACCAATGTCGCCTACGGCGACAAGTGCATCGGCACCAACCACATCCTGCCGACCGGCCGGGCGGCGCGCTACACCGGCGGGCTGTGGGTCGGCAAGTTCCTCAAGACCTGCACGTACCAGAAGGTGACGAGCGACGAGGCGAGCGTGCGCATCGGCGAGGTATGCTCGCGCATCTGCGCCGTCGAGGGCTTCGCCGGCCACAGGGAGCAGGCCGACATCCGCATCCGCCGCTACGGTCCGAACGCGCCACGGACGCGGGCATGACGGACGACGCGAGACTGCCGCGCACGCCCTCCTTCCGCCTCGACGGGCGGCGGGCGCTGGTGACGGGAGCCGGCCGTGGCATCGGCCGGGCGGCGGCCGCGGCGCTGGCGGAGGCCGGGGCGCATGTCGTGGCGGCGGCGCGCACGGGTGCCGAGCTCGAAGAGCTCGTCACCGCGATCCGCGGGGCCGGCGGCTCGGCCGAAGCGCTGGTGCTGGACGTGACCGACCTCGATGCGGTGGAGCGCGAGCTCGGGCGTCGCGAACCGTTCCACGTGCTGGTGGACAATGCCGGCACCAACCGCCCGGCGCCCTTCCTCGAGGTGACGCGGGAGGATTTCGATGCCGTCGTCGGGCTCAACCTGCGGGCGGCGTTCTTCGTCGCCCAGGCGGCGGCACGGCGGATGGTCGAAGGCGGCATTCCCGGCAGCATCGTCCTCGTGTCTTCGCAGATGGGGCACGTCGGCGGCCGCAGGCGCACGGTCTACTGCGCCACCAAGCACGCGATCGAGGGGCTCGCGAAGGCGATGGCCCTCGACCTCGCGCCGCACCGTATCCGGGTGAACTGCGTGGCACCGACCTTCGTCGAGACGCCCATGACCCGGCCCTTCTTCGAGGACCCGGAGTTCCGGGCCGACGTGCTGTCGCGCATCCCGCTCGGGCGGGTCGCGACCGTCGAGGATCTCATGGGCGCGTTCGTGTACCTCGCCTCGGACGCCTCGGCCATGGTCACCGGCACGAGCCTGCTCGTCGACGGCGGCTGGACGGCGCAGTAGCCGGCCGCCCGGTCCCGCGGGCGCGAACCGTTCAGCCGCGCCTCTCCGTCGCTTCCGGCACCATGGTCACCACGATCTTGCCGACGTGGCCCTTGGCGAGGAACGCCGTCTGGGCTTCGCGGAGCCGTTCGAGCGGGAAGGTGGCGGCGAGCAGCGGGCGGATCTCGCCCCTCTCGATGTAGCCGACGAGATCCCGGAAAATCCCGGGCGGCACCACGGTCGAGCCGTGCATGGTGAGATCGTTCAGATAGAGCGTGCGCAGATCCAGCTCGACCACGGGCCCGCCGATGGCGCCCGAGGTCACGTACTGCCCGCCGCGGACAATGGCCTCGAGCAGGCGCGGAAAGACCGGCCCGCCGACGACATCCGCCACGACATCGACCTTCGGCCGGCCGGTCGCGGCGCGCAGCGTCGCCTGCAAATCTCCGGGATCGCGCGGCAGCGTCACCTCGGCGCCGAGCGCGCGCAGGAGCGGGTGCTTGCTCTCGGAGGCGAGCGCCACGACCCGGGCGCCGCGCCGCTTCGCGAGCTGGACGAGCGCGCTTCCGACCCCGCCCGAAGCGCCGGTGACCAGCACCCACTGCCCCGCCGCCACCCGAGCGCGCGACAGCATGCCTTCGGCGGTCGTGTACGAGCAGGCGAAGGTGGCGAGTTCCGCGTCCGAGAGGGGACTGACGATGGGCGCGACGTTGCGGTGGTCGACGACACAGAAGTCCGCGAAACCGGCGTCGGCCTCCGAACCCAGAAAACGCGCCTTCTCGCGGTTCTCCGGGTCCGACCAGTCGCGCAGCCACGGATCGACGATCACGCGCCGCCCGGCGAGCGCCGGGTCGACGCCGCCGCCCACCGCCTCGACGACGCCGCACACGTCGGCGCCCTGGATGCGCGGGAAGCGGATGCCGGAGCCGCCCCAGTCGCCGGCGGACGCGACTTCCGCATACCCCACGCCGCGGGTGGGCTCCCGCACCTCTTTCGCGTACCAGCCGGTGCGGGTGTTGACGTCGGTATTGTTGAGGCCGCAGGCGTGCACCCGGATCAGCACCTCGCCCGGACCGGGCTCCGGCTTCGGCCAGTCCGTGCGCCATTCGTAACGGTCGAGGCCGCCGTGGCCCGTGAGCACCATCGCCCGCATGGTCCGCATCATGTGCTCTCCGCCGTTCCCTACGGTCATGCTCGTCGCGTGCCGCGCCGGTGGCCACAACCGAGCCGGACGACGCCGAATGGCGCGACGGCGGCAGACCGGGGCGCGGCAGCGTTGCCACGGCGGCGGGACGCCACTATCTTCGGGCCGGTCGGAGCGTAGCGCAGCCTGGTAGCGCATCAGTCTGGGGGACTGGGGGTCGCCGGTTCGAATCCGGCCGCTCCGACCAGAAACCCGGCGTCCGGCCGCGCTGGCCGCCTTCCGCGACATCTCCGCCGTGAGACCGGTCGTCGTCCAGGATTACGCATCCGCCGTCCGCGCCTTGACAGAGGCCCGCGAGACCGGCACGGTCGTCCGTCTCGTGAGCCCGCGGGACGGCGTGGCGCAGGCCGGTGCCGCCTTCTGGCTCGCCCTCGCACGCGAACTCGGCTGCGAGATCACCATCGACGCCAGCGGCTTTCCCGGCTACGCTCTCGAAGCGCTGCGCCTCGGCGCGCGGAGCGTGCTGTTCCGCGGCGATCCCGCGCTGCGCCGGCGTCTCGACGGGCTCGCCCGGCGGATGGGCGCGCGCGTGTACGGCCGCCTGCCGGCCGCGGCCGGGGGCGACGTGCCGTCGCGTGGCGCTTCCCTCCGTGCCCGGCCGCGTCCGGGCGCCGCGCCGTCGCCGTCTTCCCCGCCTGCCCCGGAGTGTGAGGATCCGTCATGAGTGAACGTGTCCGCGAGATTCTGAGCTGGTACGAGAGCGATCCGCCGGGAGTGAAAGCGAACCTCTACCGGCTTCTGACCCACGGCCGCCTCGCTGGCACGGGCCGGCTCGTGATCCTGCCCGTCGACCAGGGCTTCGAGCACGGCCCCGCCCGGAGCTTCGCCCCCAACCCGCCGGCCTACGATCCGCACTACCTCTACGAGCTCGCGATCGAGGCCGGGCTCTCGGCCTATGCGGCGCCGCTCGGGCTGCTCGAACAGGGCGCCGACACCTTCGCCGGCCGCGTGCCGACCATCCTCAAGCTCAATTCCGCGAACAGCCTGCACGCCGGCACGCCCGACCAGGCGATCACGGCGACGGTGAGGGACGCGCTCAGGCTCGGCTGCGTCGGTGTCGGCTTCACCATCTATCCCGGATCCGACGCCTGCTACGGCATGATGGAGGAGCTGCGGGAGATCGTCCGCGAGGCCAAGAGCTGCGGGCTGATCGCCGTCGTCTGGTCCTATCCGCGCGGCGGCAAGGTCAGCAAGGACGGCGAGACGGCGCTCGACATCGTCGCCTACGCCGCGCACATGGCGGCGCTGATGGGCGCCAACATCATCAAGGTGAAGCCGCCCACCGACCGCATCGATCTCGACGCCGCGAAGCCGGTCTACGAGCAGGCGGAGATCCCGCGCACGACCCTCGCGGACCGTATCAGGCATGTCATGCAGAGCGCCTTCGCCGGCAAGCGGCTCGTGGTGTTCAGCGGCGGCGAGGCCAAGGACACGGAAGGGCTGCTCGAAGAGATCCGCCAGATCCGCGACGGTGGCGGTTCCGGCTCGATCATCGGCCGCAACAGCTTCCGCCGGCCGAAGGCGGAAGCGCTCGCCCTGCTCGATCGCGTGATCCGCATCTATCGCGGCGAGGCGTGAGCGCCGAAGAGGGGTGGATCGAAGCGGAGGAGGCGGGCTGCCGCCTCCTCCTGCACCTGCCTGCCGGGCTGGCCGCCGCGGTCGATCCGGAGCGGCTCGACGGACTGCTCGGGCTCGACGCGGTCGCCGGGCTCCTCGTCGAGACGGAAGCGGAGGACCGGCTCGCGGCGCTCGCCGCGAGGGCGACGGCGGCGGGCCGCGCGTGTCTCCTCGTCGATGCCGCGCAGCGGGTGAAGGCGTGCGGGGCCCACGGCTGCCATCTCTCCGACTGGCGCCAGGTGCGCACCGTGCGGGCGCTTTTGGGTCCGGGCTGGATCCTCGGGGCGAGCTGCGGCCTTTCGCGCCATGCCGCGATGGTGGCGGGCGAGGAGGGGGCGGACTACGTGCTGTTCGGCAGGCCGGGCGAGGCGGCGTCGGATCCGGAGCGGCTCCGCGACCTCGTTGCCTGGTGGTCGGAACTGTTCTACCTGCCCTGCGCCGTCGCTCTCGGCACGGATCCGGCGGGCATGGAGCGCCATCTCGCGGCCGGAGCCGATTTCCTCGTCCCGACTCTGGTCGCGGACGGGGAGGGACCGACCTCGCCGGACGGCATCCGGGACCTCGCGTCGCGGCTTTCCCGCGCATCATCCAGACGATCGAGTGAGGCATGAAGATCAGCGCCAACGACCTGAAGCCCGGCATGGTCATCGAGCACCGCGACAGGCTGTGGCGGGTGGTGAAGACCGAGCATGTCAAGCCGGGCAAGGGGCCCGCCTACCAGCAGGTGGAGCTCAAGGGCCTGCCCGACGGCACCAAGCTCAACGAGCGCTTCCGCGCCGCCGACACCGTCGAGCGCGTGCGGCTCGAGCAGACGCCCTACCAGTTCCTCTACGACGACGGCGCCCAGCTCCACTTCATGAACCAGGAGACCTTCGACCAGGTCGCCCTCGACCGCGAACTCCTGGGCGAGCGGGCGGTGTGGCTCGAGGAAGGGATGGTGGTCGAGGTGCTCACCCACGAGGGTCGGGCGATCGACATCGAGCTGCCGGAGACGGTGGTGCGCACCGTGGTGGAGGCCGACCCGGTGGTGAAGGGCCAGACGGCGGCCGCCTCCTACAAGCCGGCCGTGCTCGACAACGGCGTGCGGATCATGGTGCCGCCGCACATCGAGTCGGGCACGCGGGTCGTCGTCGACACGCGCTCCGGCACCTACGTCGAACGCGCGCGCGACTGAGGCGCCGGCGATGCCGCGACGTTCCGCCAACATGGAGATCATGGTGCGCGCGGCGATCCGCGCCGCCCGGGCGCTGGTGCGCGATTTCGGCGAGGTCGAACAGCTCCAGGTGTCGATCAAGGGGCCGGCCGACTACGTCTCGGCCGCCGACCGCCGCGCCGAGCGGATCATCTTCGAGGAGCTGCGGCGCGCCCGGCCCGCCTGGGGCTTCCTCATGGAGGAGAGCGGCGAACATCGCGGCGAGGATGCGGAGCGGCGCTGGATCGTCGATCCGCTCGACGGCACCACCAACTTCCTGCACGGCCTGCCGCACTGGGCGATCTCGATCGCGCTCGAGGAGCGGGGCGAGATCACCGCCGGCCTCGTCTACGACCCGGTCAAGAACGAGCTGTTCGTCGCCGAGAAGGGGCAGGGCGCCTTCATGAACGACCGGCGGATCCGCGTCTCCAGCCGGCGCGACATGGAGGCGGCGCTGATCGGCTGCGGCCTTCCCGTGCGCAACTGGGAGGGGCGGCGGCTGTTCGCGCGGCAGATGGAGCGGGTCGCCGACCAGGTGGTCGGGCTGCGCCGGCTCGGCACGGCCTCGCTCGATCTCGCCTATGTCGCCATGGGCCGGCAGGACGGGTTCTGGGAGTTCGGCGTCAAGCCCTGGGACGTCGCCGCCGGCATCCTCCTGATCCGCGAAGCGGGCGGGCTCGTCGGCCGGCTCGAGGGCGACGATGCCCTGCTCGAGAAGGGCACGCTGGTCGCCGGCAATCCCTGGATCTACGAGAAGCTGCGCGCGACGCTGGAGGCGGTCGGCCGCGAGGCCGGCTGAGCCTCGGGTCGCCGCGCCGCGCTTCCGGCCGCGCCGGAGCGACGGCTGCGGCGGCCGCCACGGCCTGCGGATCGAGGGGATTTTAGCGATATCCGAGGCGATTTTTCGCGGAAAACGCGGCGAATCCGAAACGAAACTGCCCACGCCAAGGTTAATTTTGGCTTGAGATTTTCGCCTCCATCGTGCATTCCATCATCGTGTTCATGGGATTTCCCCTGTGACACCCGACTTGAGGCGTTTCCTCCCTACCACTGGCCGCGGGCTCTGCCCGCGGCTTTTTTCTCAGCTTCTCAGGCCGCGGGGATCAGCTCGCCGCGCAGCATCGAGGCCTCGCTTTGCGGCAGCGCCTCCACATCCTCGAGGCTCAGGAGTGCGCCCTGCGGCACCCGGCGGCGGAGAGCGATCCCGTGGGCGAGGCCGATCGGCAGCAGCCGCTCGCGGGCCGAGCGCTCCGCGGGCACGAGTCGGCCCCAGACGCAGTAGCCGCCCTCGCCGTCGAGGACCTCGCCCTCGGCGAGATCGCGCTTGGCGCAGGCGACCACGTCCGCGCGCCACTCGCGCGTGCTGCCGGTGGCCTCGCGCAGGAGACCCGCCTTCGCGACGCTGACCGCGAGCTCGAGACCGATCAGATGGTAGGGGCGCCAGAGTGCCGTGAAGCGGCCGGTCGGATCGGTGACCATGCCATAGTCGGTGAAGCAGCGCGCCACATAGTCGCCGGGCGCCTCGATCACGACATAGACGCCGAAACGGAGATCGTCGCGCACGGGCCGGCCGTCGCGCTCCATCGAGGAGACCACCTCGACGATCCCGGCACGTTCGAGCTGGCCGCCGAGCTCGCGCGGGCGGAGCACGAGAGGCAGATCGTGCGTGCCGCAGGGCGGAAAGCCGAGACCTTGCGCCGGCACCCCGAGGCCGGTGGCGTTCGCCACGGCCGCCATCTCGATCGACGACTTGGTGCCGTCGAGGAAGGAGTTGAACATCTTCGGGTTCATGCCGGAGGCGGCGGCCCGTTCGGGCGCGATGCCGTAGTGCCCCCAGACGGTGTCCGGCGTCGAGGCGTGGAAATCGGGATGGTACTTGGTGCCCTTGCCGGCCGCCACGACCGGAAAGCCGCACACCCGCGCCCAGTCGACGAGGTCGACGATCAGCGCCGGCTGGTCGCCCCAGGCCATGGAGTAGACGAGCTCGCGCTCGCGGGCGCGGGCGGCGAGCGCCGGTCCGACGAGCACGTCCGCCTCGACATTGACCATCACGAGGTGCAGGCCGCGCGCGATCGCGAGCAGCGCGTGCCGCGTGCCGGCGAGCGGATCGCCGGTCGCCTCCACGAGCACGTCGAGCCCGGGCCGGTCGAGTGCCGCCTCGAGGGAATCGGTGAGGAAGACCGCATCCCGCTGTTCGGCCGACCAGCCTGCGGCCGCGAGGTTGCCGCGGGCGCGCTCCGGATCGAGATCGACGATGGCGGCGACGCGGATGCCCGCGATCCGGGGCACCTGGGCGAGGAACATGGTCGCGAACTTGCCGCAGCCGACGACGACGACGTTCACCGGTCGGCCGCGTTCGGCGGCGGCCCGCAGACGTTCCGACAGCATCGGTGCTCCCCCGTGTTGCGCGGCACGGAGGCTAGCCGGCCGGGACCGGAGCGTCCAGCCGGGCCGACCGCGGCCCGGGCCGGAGATGCCGGCGGCGGGTCTCAGTCGGGCCTTCGCGCCACGAGTTCCACCGCCCGCAGGCGACCGTCTTCGAGGGCGGCGGCGAGGTTCCCGATCTTCTCGCGGAAGCGCTCGCCCATCACCGCGTGCGCGGAGGCGAGCCTGTCCGCTTCCGGCCGGCCGGCACGCTCGCGGCTCGCGCGCATCGACTCGCGCGCGAATTCGCTCCGGTCGCGGACGGCGACCGGCTGCAGGCCGGCTTCGGTGAGGCGCCGCTCCAGCTCTTCGAGGGTCACGAGATGGCTCGTCTCCGGGCTCTCCGCCCAGGGCACCGGGTAATCGGGCTCGCCCGAGCCGCGCAGCAGATCGTAGAGGGCGAAGAAGCCGCCCGGCTTCACCACACGCGCGATCTCGGCGTAGAACCGTGCCTTGTCGGCGATGTTCATGCCGACGTGGATGCTGTAGGCGCCGTCGAAGGTGCGGTCCGCGAAGGGCAGGGCGAGGGCGTCCGCGACCTCGAATGCGAGCTGCCCCGCGAGGCCGACCCGGCGGGTGAGCTCGCGCGCCGCCTCGACGAGTTCCGGGGTGAGGTCGACCGCGGTCACGCGGCAGGCGGATGCGAGGGCGACGAAGCGCGCCGCACCACCGAGTCCGCAGCCGACATCGAGGATCCGCAGGCCCGGCCGCAGCGGCATCAGGCCCACGAGCGACCGGGTCGCCTCGCGGCCGCCGACGTGCATGTCCTCGAGCCCGGCGAGGTCTTCGGGCGCGAGATGGTCGGGGTCGCGCCCCTGGGCGCGCAGGATCGCGAAGAGGCGCCCGGCGAGCTGTCCGCGGCCGTAGTGGCGCCGGACCGCGTCGGCGCTCACCGCGCCGTCTCCGTGCCGGCCGCCGGGCCGGCCGGGAGTTCCCCGATGCCACCGTGCCCGCGCGACCAGCCGAGCGGATCGGCGAGGAATCGCTCCACCTCGCGCCGCGTCTCGGCGTCGAAATAGCCGGTGCGGCGCGCCTCGGCGAGCACGTCGCGCCAGGTCGCGAGCCAGTGCAGCCGGAGCCCGTGGGCCTCGAGGCGCGCCGGCACCTCGGGGAAGACGTCGTAGTAGAAGAGGACGACCGCATCGGCGACCCGCGCCCCGGCCTCCCGCAGCGCCCCGGCGAAGCCGATCTTGCTGCCGCCATCGGTCGTCAGATCCTCGACCAGCAGCACCTCGCTGTCCTCGACCAGAGCGCCTTCGATGCGGGCGTCGCGACCGAACCCCTTCGGCTTCTTGCGCACATAGAGCATCGGCAGCTGCAGCCGGTCCGCGAGCCAGGCCGCGAAGGGAATGCCGGCGGTCTCGCCGCCGGCGACCGCCTGCACCCGCTCGAAGCCCACGTCCCGCAGCACGAGTGCCGCGAGCAGGTCGACCAGCACGCGGCGCGCGCGCGGAAAGGAGATCAGCCTGCGGCAATCGATGTAGACCGGGCTCGCGAGGCCCGAAGTCAGCACGAACGGCCGCTCCGGCCTTGCGTGCACGGCCCCGGTCTCGACCAGCGCCCGCGCCGTGATCTCCGCCGCGGCAGCGGCATCGGTCCAGAGGACTGTCGACATCGGATGGCTCCGCAAACGGCCCCGCGCAGGAACTAGGGCGACGGCCGGGCCGCGACAGCCCGCACGCGCCCGGATCCCTCAAGGGAATCTTAAGAAATCGGGGGCAGAGTCGCCGGCGAACGGGCCGCGGTCCGGCCCTCCGGGAGAAGCGCATGTCCGACGCACACCGGTCGAAATCTGCCGTCGACGAACGGCGTCGCCAGTTCCTCGCGAAGGCGGGCAAGGCGGCAGGAGCCGCCGCGGTTGCCAGCGTCGCCCTCGGTGCGGCGGCGAAACCGAGGGAGGCGCAGGCCGGCTATCGCCGGCACGGCGGCTTCGGCGGCGGCCACCGCAGGGGGCGGGGCCGCGGTCACGACCGCTTCGACGACTGAGGCGCGGACCGTCGCCCGCGAAACCCCGAGCGCAGGAAAGGGCACCTCGGCTTTCCGGCGCCGCGCCGGGCGCGGCCGTTGCCCTCTGCGCACACGGGGACAGCATGCCCCCGGTGGCCCGTGCCGCGAGGCGTGACCCGTTGCGCCGCCGTGCTACAGTGGCGACGTCGGGGCGCAGGTCGCGAGGGCGCTCTCGCCTCCGGGCGGGACCGGGGACATCGCCCGAAAGCCGTCCGGAACGTGGGGTCCGGCGGCGGCGCTTCCGCGCCGACCTCATCGCTGGGGCGGATCGATGCGGGCCAGTCGTGACCTCGCGGCAGTGGCGAAGGCCTTCGCGGGCGGAGGTGTGCGGGCGCTCGCGCTCAAGGGACCGGCGCTCGCGGCGCGGCTCGGCGACGATCCGGACAGCCGGCCGGTGGCCGATCTCGATTTCCTCGTGGCCCGGGGCGACGCGCGACGTGCGGGTGCGCTGCTCGAAACTCTCGGGTTCCGGGCCCGGCCGCGCTCCAACGGCCTGATCCGCGAGATCCATTTCGTACGGCACGATCCGCCGTGCTGCATCGATCTCCACTGGCAGCTCGTGCCGCTGCACATCGGCTTTCCCCTCGACTTCGAAGAGATGTGGGCGGAGCGGAGCGAGGTCGCGATCCACGGCGTGCCGGTCGCCGTTCCCTCCGATGTCTGGCAGCTCCTGCTCACCTGCCTCTACTGCGTGCGCGAGGCGCCGCTCGTCGAGCACCGCTATCTGGTCGACCTCGTCCGGATCGCCGCGCTGCTTCCGGAGTCCGCATGGTCCGTGGTGTCCGACCGGGCGGGCCGGCTGCGCGTCCGCCGCATGGTCGCGGTCACCGTGCGGGCCGCGTTCGCGGCATCCGAACAGCCGCCGCCGCCCGCGTTCGCGGCCCGTTTTCCCGAAGATGCGCGGGTCCGCGAGGCGGTCTCGGAGCTGCTCGCCCGCGCCCGCGACCCGCGGCTCGCGCACAAGCGCCGCTTCGTCACCTATTTCGAGCACTTCTTCGCGCACGGGCGCTACCGCGAGGACTGGCGCGACCGGCTCCGTCCGCTGCTCTTCTTCCCCCTCTTCCTCGTTCTGCCGGAGGACGACGATGTCGAACGCGCGGAACTTTCCGGACGTCCGCCGCTCGTCGAGCGGCTGCTGCGGGTCACGGAGGTGGTGACGGCGCTGCGCGCGGCCGGGCGCGAGGCGAAGCGGGAACGGGCCTTCGAGGCGCGGCTCGCCGACCCGGAGAGCCGCATCGCGCCGGCCGCCGACGTCGAACTCCACATCCTCGGCGACCGCGGCCTGCTGTTCGCGCCACACGCCGGCGAGCTCCACGCCCTCACGACCGGCGCCACCTGGATCTGGTGCGCGCTCGGCGAAGGCTGGTCGCTGGGCGAGCTCGTCCGGAACTTCGCCGAAGCGTTCGGAACCGGCATCGAGGACGCGCGTGCGGCGATCCGGGATCTCCTGCGGGAATGGTGGCGCGCGGGGCTGCTCGAAGGTGCGCCGCGCCCGGATACCGAGGCCGCACCTGCAGCGCGGGCGGTGGGCGCACCACGACCCGCCCCCCCGGATGCCGCGTCTCCGGAAACGGGCACCTGGCCCCCTGCCGCCGCGGTCGCACGCATCTCTCTGCTCGGCACGGCCTACGAGGTCGCTTTCGCGGATCCGGAGGCGGCCGCGCGCACCCTGCCGCTCCTGCACCCGTGGCAGATGGGGTCCGGAGACGGGCCGGCCGTGCCGGTGGAGGTGCGGAACGGAGGGGAGGAGTGGCGCATCCTCGTCGGCGACGAGGCGGTCGAGACGGCGTTCGATCTCGACGAACTCGCACCGCAGGTGAAGAGTGCCATCCTCGTCGACGCACTGAACCGCCACGGCTTCGAGCTGCTGCTGCACGCGGCCATGCTGGTGCGGCCGGAAGGGGCGATGCTGCTGCCTGCGGCACCCGGCTCCGGCAAGACCTGCCTGTCGCTGGCGCTCGCCCGTCTCGGCTTCGGCTACGTCGGCGACGAGACGGTGATCCTCGCCGGCGACCCGCTCCGTGCCACCGGCGTCCCCGTCTGTGCCACGGTCAAGGAGGGGGCGTGGGAACTCCTGCGTCCGCTCTATCCCGCTCTCGCCGATCTGCCCGTGCACCGGCGCGTCGACGGCCGCCTCTGCCGCTACCTGCCGGCGCCGGCACCCGCCGGCGCACATCCCCCGCCCGGTGTGGCGCAGCCGGTGCGCTGGCTCGTGTTCCCCTGCTTCCGCGAGGGGGCGGAGACCCGCATCGAGCCTCTGGACCCGGTCGAGGCCCTGATCCGGCTCCTGGACCAGTGCACGGCCCTCGGGACGCGGCTCGACAGCGCCCGGGTGGCGCGGCTCGTCGCCTGGATCGAGGAGGTCGAGGCCTTCGCGCTCGACTTCGGCGACGTTCGCGATGCCGCCGCCCGGCTCGCCGGACGGGTCGCGGCGGTGCCGGCGCGATGAGACCCGGGGCCGCGGGCGTCACGCGTGGTCGAAGTCGAGGACCACGCGATCGGTCAGCGGCCGCGCCTGACAGGTGAGGACGTCGCCGGCCGCGAGATCGCGGCCGTCGAGGGCGTAGTTGGCGAGCAGCTCGACCTTGCCCTCGACCAGCCGGGCGCGGCAGGTGGCGCAGACCCCGGCCTTGCAGGAGAACGGCAGATCGAGGCCCTGCGCGCGGGCGGCCTCGAGCACCACCGGCCCGCGGAACGGCATGGTGAACTCGTGCCGCTCGCCGTCGAGGACGACGGTGATCCGGGCGAGATCGCCCTGCGCCTCGAGCCGCGGCGAGGTCTCGAGCACGGGCCGCGGCCGGTTGCCCTCGGCCGTGAAGTATTCGAAGAGGATGCGCTCCTGCGGCACGCCGAGGGCGAGGAGCGCGTCCGAGACGGTCTGGATCATCGGCGCCGGCCCGCAGACGAACCAGCGGTCGACCTCCTCAGGCCGGTACAGCCGGCCCGCCCACGCCCGCACCTTGCCGGCATCGATGCGGCCGCTGAAGAGTTCGAGCGCATCCGTGGTCTCGGCCGAGAGCACGTGGTGCAGGGCGAAGCGCTCCATGTGCAGGTTCTTGAGGTCGCAGAGCTCCTCGCGGAAGATGATCGAGGCCGTGTTGCGGTTGCCGTAGACGAGGGTGAAGCGGCTCTCCGGCTCGCCCGCGAGCACCGCCCGCAGGATCGCGAAGACGGGCGTGATGCCGCTTCCGGCCGCAAACGCGACATGGTGCCGGCGCGCCCGCGGGTCGGGCTCGTGCACGAAGCGTCCGGTGGGCGGCATGGCCTCGAGCCGGTCTCCGACCGCGAGCCGTTCGTTCGCGAAGGTCGAGAAGCGTCCGTGCGGCTGGCGCTTGACGGCGATCCGGAGCTCCCCGTCGCCCGGCAGCGAACAGAGCGAATAGGTGCGCCGCACCTCCTCGCCGTCGATCGTCGCGCGCAGCACGAGGTGCTGGCCGGGCAGGAAGCGGAAGGCGTCGCGCAGGTCCGGCGGGACCTCGAGCGCGATCGACACGCATTCGGCGGTCTCGCGGCGGATGTCGGTGACACGCAGGGGGTGGAAACGTGGCACGGTCGGCCTCCCGGAGCTCGCGGCGGGCGGCACGCCCGGCGGGACGGCGCGGCTCACCGCCGCGACCCTCTCGGCAGGCCGCCGCCTCCGCCTATATGGGGCGCCGTCCGGCGGCGGGGCGAGAGCGCCCCTTGCCGCATCTTCGAAGCCATCTTCAGCCAGCGGGACGATCCGGCATGCAGGGGCGCATTTTCTCGGGCATCCAGCCGACCCACGGCATCCATCTCGGCAACTATCTCGGCGCCATCCGCAACTGGGTGGTGCTGCAGGACTCGGGTGCCTTCGAGTGCATCTTCTGCATCGTCGACCAGCACGCGCTCACCACGCTCCACGACCGCGCGGCGATGACCGCGAACACCCGCGAGGTGGCGGCCGCCCTGCTCGCCTCGGGCATCGACCCGGAGCGCTCGATCCTGTTCGTGCAGAGCCACGTCCCCGCCCACGCCCAGCTCTACTGGGTGCTGGGCTGCGTCACGCCGCTCGGCTGGCTCAACCGCATGACGCAGTTCAAGGAGAAGGCGGGGAAGGACCGCGAGGGCGCGCCGCTCGGCCTCTACGCCTATCCGGTGCTGCAGGCGGCCGACATCCTCGCCTACCGCGCCACGCATGTGCCGGTCGGCGAGGACCAGAAGCAGCACCTCGAACTCTCGCGCGACATCGCCGGTGCGTTCAACCGCAAGTTCGGCTTCGACTATTTCCCGCTGCCGGAGCCGATGATCCTCGGCGAGGCGACACGCGTCATGTCGCTGCGCGACGGCACGAAGAAGATGAGCAAGTCCGACACCTCGGACATGTCGCGGATCAACCTCACCGACGATCCGGACACGATCGCGCTCAAGATCCGCCGGGCGAAGTCCGACAGCATCCTCGGCATCTGGTACGATCCGGAGAACCGCCCCGAGGCCTCGAACCTGCTCACGATCTACGCCGCACTCGCCGACCGGCCGCGCGCGGAGGTGGAGGCGGAGCTGCGCGAGACGCCGTTCTCCACGTTCAAGCAGCAGCTGACCGAGCTCGTGGTCGAGAAGATCTCGCCGATCTCGGCGCGCATGAACGAGCTCCTGGCCGATCCCGCCGAGATCGACCGGCTGCTCGCGCGCGGCGCGGAACGTGCGGCCGCGATCGCCACCCCGATCCTCGAGGAGGTCTACGACCTCGTCGGCTTCCTGAAGCCGCGACCGTCCTGACCGGGCAGAAATTGCCGGGGACGGTCGTTCTTGCCGGCAGTTTCTGCCGGTGCCGGCAATTTCTGCCGGGTCCGTCGGGCGGTTCCTTCGCCATTGCGCCGGATGGGCGCCGTTGGCACGCTCCTTGGATCTGTCGCTGTGCCGGAGTCGATCCGGCTGCAGGGCAGATAGCCCGAAGACAGGCCCTTCGGGGCGCTCTCTTCAGGCAGAAGGAGACGTCACATGGCGCTCACCGGTACCACCAACACCGCGGCCAACACGGCTCTGCGGTATCTTTCGTTCAACCAGTCGGCGGCTTCGAGCTCGCTCGCCAAGCTGTCTTCCGGCTCGCGCATCGTCAAGGCCTCCGACGACGCCGCCTCGCTCGCCGTCGGCACCAAGATCAAGGCCGACGTCACCGCGCTGAAGCAGGCTTCTGTCAATGCCTCCCAGGCCTCGAGCCTGCTGCAGGTGGCGGACGGCGGCATGTCCAAGATCGCCGACATCCTGCAGCGCATGAAGGCGCTGGCGGTGCAGGCCCAGTCCGGCTCGGTGACCAATACCGAGCGCGGCTTCCTCGACGAGGAATTCCAGGAACTCAAGAACCAGCTCGCGGACATCGCCAGCCAGACCAAGTTCAACGACGCGGTGCTGCTCGACGGCTCGGCCGGCAAGTCGATCGACTCGGTCGCCACCGGCATCACCTCCCTCGGCCTCGACGTGCGGCTGGTGGGTGACGCACCGCAGCCCAACGGCACCAGCGGCACCACCTACACGCTCAGCTACAGCTACAATTCTTCGGCCAGCCTCGGCACCTTCACCATCTCCAACGGCACCCTCTCCGACACGGTGACC
>FWPU01004872.1_pt1 | contig 21382 bp, 21 predicted proteins | sample 2228361 | NCBI WGS metagenome assembly FWPU01 (sample SAMEA103939777, study PRJEB20133) | metagenome
GATCCCCACGCGCACTCTCACCCGCCCGCCGGCCATCACACCGTCCCCTGAGCCTGCGCCCTCTGCCACGTCCACCCCCACGCCCGGTCAGGCTGCCGTGCCGCCGCTCGCGCCGACCCCGGCAGGTACGGCGGCGGAGCCGCGCGCGGCTCCCGGCGGGATCGTCCTCCCGCCAGCTCTGATCGGCGGGGTTGGGGCGGGGATGGTGCTGGTAGCCGTGCTGTACGGCTGGCGGCTGGGCAGGGGCAGGCGTGAGCTTCGGCGCTATGCTGGCGGGTTCGTGTTGGAATCCTGCCCGGTCTGTCACAGAGGGCGCCTTCGCCTGGAAGAGCAGGTCCAGCGCCCGCTGGGTGTGCCGTATGTGAAGCGCACCGTCCGCTGCGATGCGTGCCGGTCTGTGATGCGCCAGATCCGCCCCGGTGTATGGCGCTATACCATCGATCCATACGCCAATCCTGAGCTGGCCGAGACACATAATGCGCATGTCCTGACCGATGAGGCGCTCGTGAAGTTGGCTCGCAGGGCGGATTATCAGCCGGAGGCTGAACTGGAACGCCCGCCTGCCGCGTCACCGGGCTTTGAGGACGCCGTCGAGCATCTGGTTGAGCTTGAGGCGCAGGTGATCGCCAGCCAGCAGGGCGGCAGCGATGGGGGCCAGACTGGCGAGGTCCTCCAGCCAGAACAGACGGAACCGGCCCCAGAGGCTGATGGGGACGACGAGGACGCCGCCTGATGCATGTGCAACCCTATTCCTCGCTAACGCGCTCGATCTTTGCCCCGAGGCTGCGTAGCTTCCCGTCCACGTTCTGATAGCCCCGGTCGATCTGTGCCACATTGCGAATGACTGTTGTCCCCTCGGCGCACAGAGCGGCCAGCAGGAGCGACATGCCCGCCCGGATATCGGGGCTGGTGATGCGCTCCATCTCGCCGTGCAGCCGACTCGGCCCCTGAATGATGCAGCGGTGCGGATCGCACAGCACCGCCCGCGCTCCCATATATACCAGCTTGTCCACGAAGAAGAAGCGGTTCTCATACATCCATTCGTGGAACAGCACGGTGCCTTCAGCCTGTGTGGCGACCACCAGCGCGATGCTGAGCAGGTCGCTGGGGAAGGCGGGCCAGGGCTGGGCTTTTAGCTCGGGGATCTGCCCCCCCAGGTCGGAAATAACCTTCAGAGGCTGGTACTCAGGGACGATCACATCCTCCCCCTCAACCTCCCAGTGGACGCCCAGCCGGTTGAAGGCCATCTCAATCATGGGGAGATGCTGGGGAGCCGCGCGTCGTATCCGCACGCGCCCGCGCGTGACAGCCGCCGCCCCGATGAAGCTGCCCACCTCGATATAGTCCGCCCCAACGGTGAACTCGCCCCCATGCAGCCGGTCCACCCCGTGAATGGTCAACACATTCGAGCCAATCCCCTCGATCTGGGCACCCAGCACATTCAAGAAGTGGCATAGGTCCTGAACGTGCGGCTCGGAAGCGGCGTTGCGGATGACGGTTGTGCCCTTGGCGAGCACCGCTGCCATGATGGTGTTCTCGGTGGCTGTCACACTGGCCTCGTCCAGCAGGATGTCGGCCCCCCTGAGCTGTTTGACCGTGAACCGGAAGCGGTCGTTGATCTCCATTTCCGCGCCCAGCGCCTTGAGCGCGAGCACATGGGTGTCCACCCGGCGCCGCCCGATGACGTCTCCGCCCGGCGGCGGCAGCTCCAGGCGGCCCACCCGCGCCAGCAGCGGCCCCGCCAGCACAACGCTCGCCCGGATCACGCTGGCCAGTGCCCGGTCCACAACGTGGGTGGCGATGTCAGGAGCGTGAACGCTCAGGCTGCCGTTCCCCAGTTCCTCGACCGTGACGCCTAACCCCCGGATCAGGCGGATCATGGTGCGGACATCGGCGATGTCGGGGACGTTGTGCAGCACAATGGGTTCCTCGGATAGCAGGCAGGCCGGCAGGAGCGCCAGTGCCGCATTCTTGTTCCCGCTGGCTGTGATGGTGCCGCTCAGTGGGACACCGCCCTGGATGATGAAGCGATCCATCTGCCTTCCTCATGGTTTTCGTCGGCTAGAATCATGCCGAAAGGGCGTCGTGGCTGGAGACCCATGACCGCCTGGTTTAACGCTAGAAGTACAGGGTAACGGGGTCTCCAACTTTGAGTGACAGCTTGCTATGGGCGCTGCCCCGGTTGACGGCCACCTCAAGCTCGCCGCTGCTGCCTATCAACACAACCGCCTGACCGACTGGAACCTGGCTGTAGGTCTGGTGGAAACCGTGAAGCGTGTGCCAGCCGAACATGATCCTCGCCTCGGTCGCACGAAAACGTGTGGAGCTGTCCTGAGCCACGCCAGGGGTCAGCGGCCGGAACTCAATAGTCCGGTCATCTACCCACTCCAGGTGGGCAATGTTTGTTATTACGTTTCCGAAGTGATCGATCCGGATCACCTCACCGCGCACGAAGCCCGGCCTGACCTCAATGGCCGGGATGGGCGATTGGACGAGATCATCGATCACCGGCCCCAGTTCCCGGAGCGCCACGCCGCGCGCCAGATGCGCGGCAACCGGGCTGAAGATATCGCGGCCATGAAAGGTGTGGCTGGGGTCGGGCCGCCAGTAGCGCGGGTTCTCCAGGGCGACAACCGTCGCCTCTGGCTCCTGCTGCTGGATGCGGGTCAGCACGCCGTTATCCGGGGCCACGAAGCGACCGCGCGGCGTCTCCATGGCAATCGGTCGCCGCCGCCCCCCTACGCCGGGATCGACAACGATCACGTGCACGGTGTGAGGCGGGTAATACTTGTACACGTTGGCTACCAGCGACGCCGCTTGCTGGATGTCCTGTGGATTCACCTGGTGGCTGATGTCCACTAGCTGCACGTTGGGGACGATGCTCAGGATCACGCCTTTCATCGCGCCGACATAGCTGTCGTTTTCCCCAAAATCGGTCAGAAGTGTAATGATAGGGGGTTTGGGTACCATGCTCGCATTGTACCTTGTGGCCGCGAATGGCTGCAAGGAATCCGCGCGGAGAAGCTCTCGTTGGGCACGCGCTCCTATGGTCAATTGTGCATGACCCGGTTATAATAATCTCGACCCCGCAAGAGTTTATAGGAGTCCGAATGGATAACAACGAAAAGATCCTCGATGAAGAGCCATCCATGTTGGACGCTAATGAAGTCGAGGATCAAGATATCGCTCAAGAGATCGGGGCAGGTGACGGCGAGGAGGAGAGACTGGCCCCGCTTGCCGAAGAGACTGCCGAAGAGATTACCACCGCCGAGATTCTCTCCGACGATTTGCCCCCCGACGACTTACCTCATGCCGAAGCTGCTGATGGTGAAACACCGTCTGTGGAGGTCGCAACCGCCGAAGCCGCCAGCTTCGTGGGTGTAGGCCCGTCCGACGAGGAGTTCGATAAACAGTTATTCCTGTCAGCCCTGAATGGCGAGGCGCAGATGGACGAGGGCGAATTTATGTTCGCACCCCTTCAGCGCGGCCAGATTATCAAGGGCACGGTTGCCGGCAAATCCGACATGGAGATCTTGGTGGATGTCGGCGCCAAATCCGAGGGGCTGATCACAGGCCGCGAGCTGGAGCTGCTCGAGGAGGCGGTCGTCCAGGGGCTTCAGGTGGGCGACGAGATCTACGTTTACGTCCTGACTCCCGAGGACCGCGAGGGGCGGATGCTGCTCTCGCTGCGCCGCGCCCTGGAAGAGCAGGATTGGCGCACCGCCGAGGAGTACCTCAAGGCAGGCCATACCCACGAGAGCCGCATCGCGGGTTACAACAAGGGCGGGCTTATTGTGCCCTTTGGCAAGGTGCGTGGCTTTGTCCCCGCCTCGCAGGTCAGCATGGAACGCCGCCGTCGCAGTGACGGCACCACGCCCGAAGAACGCTGGGGAGACATGGTCGGCGAGAAGATCCTGACCCGCGTTATCGAGGTCGACCGCGGGCGCAACCGCCTGATCCTGTCCGAGCGGGCCACCGAGCAGGAGCAGCGGAAAAAGCGCCGAGCCGAGCTGCTCGAGAGCCTGGAGGTCGGGCAGCGGCGCAGGGGCCGCGTTGTCCGCCTCACTGACTTTGGTGCCTTTGTTGACCTGGGGGGGGCCGATGGGCTGGTGCACCTCTCGGAGCTTTCGTGGAAGCATGTCAACCACCCGCGCGAGGTGCTCCATGTTGGCGAGGAGATCGAGGTCGAGGTGATCAGCCTTGACCGTGAACAGCAGCGCATTGGCCTGAGCCTCAAGAATTGCCTTGCCGACCCCTGGGACTCGCTGGCTGCCGAGTACCGCCCCGGCCAGCTTGTGCAGGGCCGTGTCACCAAGATGACCAAGTTCGGCGCTTTTGCCAGCCTGGTTGACCGTCCTGAGATTGAGGGGCTGATCCACATCAGCGAACTGTCCGACCGGCGCGTCAAGCACCCGCGCGAAGTAGTCAACGAGGATGATATCCTGACCCTGCGCATTATCCGCATCGAGCCGGAGCGGCGCCGCCTTGGGTTAAGCCTGAGGCAGGTTGACTCAGAGGAATACATCGAAGAGGACTGGCAGGACCTCATCGGGGCAGATGATGCCGGAGAGGGCGAGTAGCCCTTAGGACGGCGGGGTCCCAGCGTAGCTGCCCCCAAACCGGACAGCATCGTCCCCCGGCCAGGGTGTCCAAGCCGGGGGACTGATGCTTCTCTCTACTGAGGCATGGCACCGCATCCCGCTAGGGGCTAAGCCTTAACTCCCTTGGCAAGGGCAAGCTCCGCGCCGTGCAGCGTATTCTTGAGCAGCATGGCGATGGTCATCGGTCCCACCCCGCCCGGCACCGGCGTGATGGCAGCGACGCGTTCCCTGGCAGCCTCAAACTCGAAGTCGCCTTTCCACACATAGCCCTTCGGCGCGCTGGGGTCTTCGACCTTAACGGTCGCCACGTCGATGGCGACGGCGCCCTCTTTGAACCACTCACCTTTGATCATCTCTGGCTGGCCCATCGCACCGATGACAATATCCCCCCGGTTGACGATGGAGGGGATGTCCCGCGTGCGGCTGTGGACAACCGTCACCGTTGCGTTGGCGTGGACGAGCAACAGGGCCATTGGCATCCCGACGATGTTGCTGCGCCCCAGCACCACCGCGTTCGAGCCTTCGATCTTGAAGCCCTCGACCAGCTTCTCCGCTTCCCTCAGCAACACCATGCAGCCGTATGGCGTCGCCGGGATAAACTCCGGGTCACGCCCTTTCATCGCCAGCCGCCCAATGTTGACCGGGTGGAAGCCGTCAACGTCCTTGTCAAGGCTGATTGCTTGAAGGGCGGCGTCCTCATCCAGGTGCTTCGGCAGCGGGAGCTGCACCAGAATACCGTGCACCTTGGGATTCTCGTTCAGCTCCCTGATGAGGCTTTCCAGTTCTTCCTGACTGGTCTCGGTAGGTAGTTCGTACCCAAAAGACTCGATCCCGACTTCGGCACAGCGGTTGCGCTTCATCTTGACGTACATCTGCGAAGCGGGGTTCTCACCGACGAGCACCGCAGCCAAGCCGGGGGTGATGCCATGCTTTTCCTTCATCTCGGTGACGGCATCGGCAACTTCCTGTTGCACACGTGCCGCAATGGCCTTGCCATCTAGGATAAGTGCTGCCACTGTGTGACCTCCGTGTTGTGTCAGATATATGAGGGTGTAGCCCAGCATACCATATCCCTCTGTTACGCTCCAAGTGGCGAATGTCACCATTTGAGAGGGACAACGGTCTGGCCGTTGGTGCCCGCCTGCTAGACCGGCCACCCGCCCGGCGGGGTGCTTGTCGGCGTCTGGCGTTGCTGCCATACTATAAGCCGATGGACGAACTGGTCGTACTGCACGGAGGAGAGGTGGTGACGCCGTCCGGCGTCAGCCGCCAGGACATTCTGATCGAAGGCGAGCACATCGCTGCCGTCGGCCCCGATCTGGCGGCTGCTGCGCCGCAGGCACGCCGCGTCGATGTCAGCAGCCTGGCCGTGCTGCCCGGTCTGGTGGACGTGCATGTCCACCTGCGCGAGCCGGGCGGCGAGCACAAAGAGGATTTCTATACCGGCACCCGTGCCGCGCTGGCTGGCGGCGTGACGACTGTGTTCGCCATGCCCAACACCAGCCCCCCGATCACCAGCCGGGACACCTTTGAGGACGCCGCGTCACGCGCATCGGCGCAAGCGGTGTGCGACTATGGCCTGTACATCGGCGCAACACCGGACAACGCGGATGAGGCTGCCCGTCTCTCCCACCGGGCGGTCGGGCTGAAGATGTACATTGGCTCCAGCACAGGAGACCTGCTCGTTGACCACTTTGCCGCTCAGATCGCCCACTTTGAGGTGTATCCCAGGGATCGGGTCATCGCCGTGCACGCTGAAGACGAGGACGCCGTACGATATTACGCCGCGCGCGGCGTGCGCCGCCCGCCCATCTGTGCCGCCCTGGCGACCGCCCATGTATTGGCTCTGGCCGAGCAGATTGGCCGCCGCCTGCACATCTGCCACGTTTCGACCGGGTACGAGCTAGCCCTGATCCGTGCTGCAAGGGCACGTGGGCTGGACGTGACGTGCGAGGTCACACCGCACCACCTGTTTATGACCATCGACGAGGAACAGCGCATCGGTGCGCTGGCGCGCGTCAACCCGCCGCTCCGGGGGCAGAGTGATGTTGAGGCGCTCTGGGCGCAGCGCGATGTGATCGATATGGTCGCCACCGATCACGCGCCCCACACGCTGGAGGAAAAGCAGGGCGGCTCGCCCCCGTCTGGCATGCCCGGCCTGGAGACGGCCCTTCCCTTGCTGCTGACCGCCGTCCACGAGGGGCGGCTTACGCTGCCGGATATAGCGCGCTGGACGGCAGCGCGCCCGGCGGAGGTCTTTGGCTTGCGGCGCAAGGGCCGGGTTGCCCCCGGCTTTGACGCCGACCTGGCGCTGGTTGACCTCAGCGCAGAGTGGACGCTGGGCAACGAGGGATTGTATACGCGCTGCGGCTGGACGCCTTTCGCCGGGCGCGGGGTGCGCGGGCGGATCAGGCAGGTCTACCTGCGCGGGCGGCAGGTTTTTGTCGATGGCCGCGTGCTGGCTCAGCCGGGCACGGGGCGCTGCGTCACCGGCTGACAATCTACGTCGGGTGGGTTCAAAACGGTGATACGGATGGCAGACCATGTCCTACGCCCTGAAATCCTCATCATCGGCGCCGGGCCGGGCGGCTCGGCGGCGGCCTGGGCACTGGCCGAGGCCGGGCACGATGTGCTGTTGATCGACAGCGCCGAGTTCCCGCGCGACAAGACCTGCGGCGACGGCCTGACGCCGATGGCCGTCCGCACCCTGCACCAGATGGGCGCGCTGCCGCAGATCGAGGGAAACGGTGCACGCCGCATCGACCAGGTGCGCATCACCGGCCCGTTTGGTCTTTCCGCGACGATGGCCTTTGCCGAGTTCCAGCCCGACTATCCCTACGCACTGGTGCTCCCCCGCTTCCAGCTTGACGACATCCTCCGCCGGTATGCCGTTGCGGCTGGTGCCGAGTACAGAGGCCGCATCCGGGTTGAGCACATCCGCCGCGACCGCGACCGGGTAACATCCGTCCGGGCTAGCGGTCCGTCGGGCCTGCTTGAGATTCAGGCGCAGCATGTTGTGATCGCGGTTGGCGCAAATATGGGCTTGCTGGCCCGTGAGGGGTTCCTCACGCACAGCCCGCGCTACATCCGGGCTGCGCGCGCCTACTACGCCAACGTCCCGGAAGCGGCCCGCTACTACGATTTTTACTTTGACCTGGAGCTGCTGCCGGGCTACGGTTGGGTGTTCCCGGTAGGGGCTGGCAGGGCCAACGTTGGCGTCGGTGTGCTGCCGGTCTTCTGGTCTACCCGGAAACCTGCCCGCACCCTGCTCCAGGAGTTCCTCGACCGGCGTAGCGAGGGGAACCTGCTCAACGGCGTCAAGCGGGACGGCCCGGTCAAAGGCTATCCGCTCCGCATCGATTTCCCTTCCCAGCGCGTGGCGGGGGACAACTGGGTTATCGTCGGCGAGTCGGCAGGGCTGGTTAACCCCGTCACGGGCGAGGGCATCGATCTGGCCCTTGAGTCGGGCCTGCTCGCGGCCCGCACGCTGCACGAGGACATTCGCGCCGGGCGGCGCGGGCACATCGCCTACCAGCGCGAGGCGTGGGAGCGCTTCGGCCCGATGTTTACCGGCCTGCGCATCCTGCGCGACATCCTCATCACCCCCCTGTTCACTGATTACGCGCTCTGGCTCATGCGGCAGTATCGCTTCCTGACGCGCACCGTCATGGAGATCGCGCAGGGCATTGCGCCGCCCTATAAGGTCTTCCACCCGCTGTTTATTGTGCAGTTTCTGATGCCGTTCTCGCCTCGCCTGATCGGCGAGCAGGTGAGCAGGCTTTTTGCAGGCGGCAGCCGCCGACCAAACCCATGACGTCTCCCCCCTTCTCAATTCTGATCACCGCTTACAGGGAGGCCGCCACCGTTGGCCGGGCCATCGAGGCGCTGCTGCCGCAGGCTAATGGCGCTGAGATCATCGTCATCTGCCCGGACGAGGACACCGCACGCGCTGCTTCCGCCTATCCCGGCGTGACGCTCCTACGCGACCCCGCTCACGGCAAGCCAGCGGCCCTGAACCTGGGGTTGGCACGTGCGCGGGGCGAGATCGTCGTCATGACGGACGGCGACGTGCACGTTGGGCCGGACGCTCTGGAGGCGCTTCTTGAACCTTTTGCCGATCCGCAGGTCGGCGCGGTGAGCGGCAGGCCGGTCTCGGCCAGCCCGCGCGATACGCTGCTCGGCTACTGGTCGCACCTTCTGACCGATGCCGGCGCACACGCCGAGCGCCTGAAGCGGGACGCAACCGGTCAGTTCTTTGTTTGTTCGGGCTACCTCTACGCCATCCGGGCCGGGCTTGTCGAACACATTCCCGAGGATGCGCTGGCTGAGGATGCTGTCGTCTCGCACCTGGTCGCCCAGCGGGGCTATACAGTCCGTTATGCGCCGCACGCTGAGGTATTTGTCAAATACCCGACTACCTACCGCGACTGGCTCAAGCAGAAAGTGCGCAGCGCGGGAGGGTATGCCCAGCCGGTCATCGCCCGTTCGCCGCTGCGGATGCGCAGCTTCCGGCATGAGGTCCTGGCCGGGACATGGCGCGCGCTTCGCTACGCGCGTAGCCTGCGTGAGCTGGCCTGGACGCTGACCCTTTTCGCCGCGCGTCTGCACCTGTGGCTGCTGATCTTCTGGCGCGTGCGCATCCGCCGGCAGTCTCTGGCCGACCTCTGGCAGCGCGTCGAAAGCACGAAATGAGCCGCCACCGGCTTCTGTCTGTTCTGGGCGGCCCGGCTATAATAAACGTCAGCGCCCTGTCATGTGGGCCTTGTCAACCCTACCAGGAGCCGAAGCCGCACGGACATCGTCGGATGCAGGCTCAACCTATCACGGGAATCGACGACCACCACACACGGGAAAGACATCATGACGCGCGTTCTGGTCACTGGCAGCACGGGCGGTCTGGGGGCCAACCTGGTCGAGGCGCTCAACCGGCGCGGCTTCGAGGTCGTTGGCCTGCGCCGCTCAACTTCCCCCACCGACGCCATCCGGGATTTGGAGATGGAGACCGTCATCGGCGACATCCTGGAGCCTGACACGCTCCCTGCCGCACTAAATGGCGTGACCTGGGTTTTTCACGCTGCCGCCATCGCCGACGACTGGCACTACCCGGCCCGAGCTGTCTACCGCACGAATGTTGAGGGCACGCGCAATGTCCTGGCGGCGGCCATGCGGGCGGGCGTGGAACGGGTGGTTTTTACCAGTTCTGCGATGGCGCTCGGCGCGCCCTCACCCGGCAAGCCCCTCCTTGATGAAAGTGACCATTTCAACCTCGACCCTCGCTACTGGCCTTACGGATACAGCAAGCATCTCGCGGAGCAGGTGCTGGCCGAGTTTGTGGCCCAGGGAATGCATGCTGTGACCGTTCTCCCCTCCGCCATTATGGGGCCGCGCGATGTGAAGTTCATCTCAGGCGAGTTGCTGGTGCGGGTCCTCAAGCGCCAGGTGTTCCCCCTGCCGCACGGCGGCCTCAACTTCATCGACATGCGGGACTGTGCTGAAGCCCATATCGCCGCCGCTGAGCGAGGCAGGCCGGGTGAGCGCTACGTCCTGGCTGGCCACAACTTGACCCACCGGGAAACTCTGCGCGTCGTTGGCGACGTGCTGGGTGTCAAGCCGAGGATCGTGACCATCCCACCCTGGGTGTTGCCGCCGCTGGCCCGCCTTGTTGCGCTGCTTCACAGGGTAGGGATTCACCTGATTATTGATCCTGGCCGTATACTGCTGAGCGGCAAGTTTATGTATTATGACAATAGCAAAGCGGTGCGCGAGCTGGGGCTGTCGGTCCGGCCCTTCGTGGATTCGGTCCGTGACGCTTACCGCTGGTACCTCCAGAGCAGCTACCTTGAAAAGCGGGGTGTCCGGGTTCGCCCGCAAAGTATGTCTGGGGGCTGAAGCGTTCCTTAGACCAGCCGGGGGTAGGGGCCATGATCCAGGATATGGAGGCGTTCATCAGATACTTTCACGGGCAGCGCCGACGAACCCAGTGGGTGGTCGACGCTATTCCGCCTGAAAAGAGCGGCTGGCGCCCCTGGCCGGGGGAGCCGTCAGCAGCTGAGATTGTCTGCCGGATCGCTGCCGGGCACTTTATGTACGCGACTGCCATCGCCTACGATTACTGGGCCGTTGATGATTACGAGAACGAGGCCAAGACCTGGGAGGGGGCGCTGGCCTATTTCCACCGCCGCACCGAAGAAGCGCTTGACCTGCTGCGCCAGTTGCCCAACTCTGTACTTCAGGAGAAGCGTCACATGCCGGGGGAGAGCTTCCCCGTATCCGCCTGGCGCTTCGCGATGACCATGCTCGACCACGAGATCGCACACCGCGCTCAACTCAACGCATACCTGATGCTCCTGAATGCCCGCCGCCCGAACATGGCCTATATCTCTATCGAGTCGATCCGTGCGGCGCTGGCGCAACCCTAACGCCCGGTGTTTAATTAAGGGTATCAGGGTCTCACTACCTGAGTGCTCATACAGAGGCTGGGCAGCGAGGCCCCGGATTGGTTGTCCGATTCCCGAAATCGGGTAGCCAGATGCCGAAACACTGCAAGGAAAGGGCGCCGATGGCGGAAGAATCGCGTTTTGACTGGGGCAATATCTTACGGGCGGCGGCCATTATCATCGGCGGCGCTGCTGCTGTTGGCTTCTTAATCCCGGCAGCCCTGACGCTGGCCTTTAACCTGGGCCACACGGGCCACGTCGCCGGCCACGACCTGTACCGCTGGGGATTCTGGGCGGTAGCCTGGGCGCTGATGATCTGGCAGGGCGCAACGATGCTCCGCCGGGTTCACGACCGGATCATCGATGACATGGTTGTGACAGCGGTCATCGTGGCCATCGCGCTGTTCGCCATCAAGATTATGATCGCGCTGGTCTACGAGCCTCTCAACGAGCGCGGTGAGCTACTCCCCCTCATCACACCGCTTGACTCCGGCGGCGCGCTGATCATAATTGCTGCTGCCCTGATCGGGGCCAGGGTCAACCGCTTCTGATGGCCTCGTGGCCAATGGGTATTGCCTTCAGCCGCTAGCGTGGCTCACCTTGCCGCAAGGTCTGAGGCTTCGGCTGGGGTCTTGGCCGCCTGGCGGGCCAGAGCTTCCTGTTCGGGTGGAGCAGCGTCCGCCGCTTTAGCCTCCTTTCCGTTCGGGCGGGGGCTGCGCTTGAGCGCGCTGCTCACGTCAATAACCATCTGGCCGATGTCAAGCTCCCCTTTATTCAGGACGCCCACCACCGGCCAGGCGCTCAGCTTCTGGTGATCGGCTTCCTCCAGCACCTTGGCGGTTGCGATCAGCACACGCATCGGCTTGTCGTCCATCTCGGTACGGATGCGCGTGAGAAACCCGAACCCATCCAGGCGGGGCATCATCAGGTCGAGCAAGACCAGATCAGGGATCTCAGCCTCCAGCTTCTCGACAGCTTCCAGACCATCTTTGGCTGTCTCGGTGGTGTGGCCGGCCATCTTCAAGGTGATGTTGAACAGTTCCCGGACGTCAGGTTCGTCATCCACGACCAGTATGCGAGCCACGGTGGTTTTCCTCGGGAGCAGCAGGTTTCGTCACCCGACACTATAAACCATCCTGGCCAGCATGGATAGTCGGGATTGACCCCAGTCTGTGGCTACTCGGAGGTAAATACCGGTAGGTGTCCGAGGGCGATGATGCCCTGCCACTTGGCCCGGTCGCCTTCTGTGAAGACGGCAGCTTGGGCGACGATCTCGCCCCCCGCTTTGCTGACCAGCAGTTGCATACTTTGCAGCGTGCTCCCGGTTGAGATCACGTCATCCACCAGGATCACACGCCTGCCCCGGATGACCGCGCGATCCTTTTCATCGAGGAAAAGCGTCTGCGGCTCCCCCGTCGTGATGGACATCGTTTCCGCGCTGAGCGCGTCCCCCATATAGGGCTTGTAGCTCTTGCGCAGCACCACCCAGGGCAGACCCATTTCCACGGCTAGCGCGTACAGTAACGGGATGCTCTTTGCTTCCGGGGTGACGAGCACCTCTCCGCCGAACGGCTCAAGCTTCTCGGCAAGCTGACGGGCAGCAGCCTGCACCAGTTCGGTGTCGCCCAGGATGTTGAGGAGCGCGATCCGCACTCCCGGCGCAACCTCAAAAAGGGGCAGATCGCGCCTGATGCCGGCGATTTCGACCGGGTAGACATCGCGCTTTTGCTCTGGCATGCAGCACCTCGCTTGTGTTGGGATTGGGCATGGAAGCATGACGGGGATCAGCGCCCAGCCTGATACTCCCACTCCCCATCGGGCGCGCGGGAGCAGAGGAACCCTGACCCCCTCGGATTGTACACGATATTTGCCACTCTGTTAACGGGTCGTATTCTTCACGTAAAATGTTATCAGAGGGCATGGTTCGCTCAGTTGATAATGTTACCGGAGTGAGCCGTGTCCAACACGGGCTGAAGCGAGCGGATGGCCGTCCTGGGGTGCAGCTATCTGGTGGTCCGCCTTCACGCTCTCTGCCCAACCCTCAACCCGCGCCAACTGCGCCAGGACATCCACTCCCTGCTTAGCCTTTCGCCCTGCCGGGCGCGGCTCCCGGGGGCCGTTCTCAGAACGTCTTCCTGACCCTGTTCCATCTGATTCTATGAAAGGAGAACACATCCCTCGGTAGCATTTTCATCTGAACGAACCGCCTGCTTTGGTAACGTTATCATTCGAATTGACACGCCTCGGCAATCCCTTCGGAGAGTGGGCCTCTATCCAGACCAGGATCGCCTCACGATCCATCAGATCTGCAACTGAAAGGCCATGCGCACTATTGCACCTGATCACCTGTTCTGAATATAGGCCAACTGAAATGTAGCCGGGGTCGCCCCTCTACGTGCGGATAGCTTGCTCCCATCCCTGCCCCTGACACAGCGCATCGACAAATCGCTGGCAAATATTGACTAAATTGGTCAGCATTGGTATGATAACGTCATGCTGCGAATCAGCCGCCGCGCCGATTATGCCGTGAGGATCATGATAGCCGCCGCCCAGGCGCCGCCGGGAGCCTATATCGCCGCTCCCCGCATTGGTGAGGACATGCTGATACCGCAGCCGTTCCTGGCAAAGGTGATTGGGGACTTAAAACACGGCGGGTTGGTCAGGACAGCCAGCGGGCGAAGCGGCGGAGTCAGCCTGGCCCGCTCCGCCCACACGATCACGCTGCGCCATATCATCGAGGCCATTGAGGGGCCAATCGTGCTGAACGCCTGCCTTCTGCGACCAGGCGAGTGCCCGCGCGACCAGGTCTGCCCCGCTCATCCAGTTTGGAGCCATATCCAGCGTGTGCTGCACGCGGAGATGGATGCTATCAATCTGGCGCAGCTTGCCACCCGCGGATACCGGCTGCGCCCCGCCGGGGTTGAACAGGTTCCGCATCCAGAACATACCCGTTAATACTCGATGGCGACCGATACGAAACATCTCCGAGTCTACCCGAATTCTCGCCCCGGCCTGCAATTAGCACTGCTTGCGCTGGTAGCCCTTGCGGCGCTGGCCCTGTTGTTCGTGATTGCCAAACCGCTCAAGGTGATGCCTCGCCTGTCCGCTGCCCCACCGTACACGCTCACCGATCAGAACGGACACCCTGTCACTGACGCCGATCTACACGGCAAGGTTGTGCTGTATGACTTCATTTACACACACTGCACAACCGTGTGCCCGGCTATGACCGGACAGATGCTCCAGGTGCAAAAGCGCTTGGAAGAGGCGGGCCTGCTTGGGTCTGATGTTGTCCTGGTGACCATCACCTTCGACCCTGAACGCGACACTCCGGAACGTCTGCGTCAGTACGCCCAGCAGGTACACGCCAGCCCGGAAGGCTGGTTCTGGCTCACCGGTGACCCGATCATGGTCAAGCGGCTGGTCGGGGGCCAGTTTGGCGTCTATTTCGAAAGAATCGCGTCCGATCAGGAAAATGGCGGGGCAACCGGCCATCAGCACGGCAGCCAGCCGGGGGGATATGACTTCGTCCACGCGACAGTGTTTATCCTGGTGGACGGTGATGGCGTAATCCGAAGCGAATACCGGCAGATGCTTGACGTTGACCGCGCCATGCAGGACATCAGGCTGGTTGTGCGTGAGCAGAATGCGGGCATGCTGGCGCGCCCTCTCTGGGAGGCCGCGCACCTGGTGCGGGCCTATCCGTAGGCCCAGGCGGCAGAGAAGCGATGGGTCTTCTCCTCACCAAGCCGCTTCACGGGCTGTTCGCTGTGCTGGCTCTGATCGTTCTTGCGATGACGGCATTTGTGATCTTCCAGCCTGTGCAGGTCGTCCCGCGGCTGGCGTCCGGGCCTGAGTATGCGTTGTTCGACCAGCGGGGCAGGCCGGTTGACAGCAGCCAGCTCGCAGGTCAGATCGTGCTGTTCGGATTTGGCTACACCCACGATCCGACCGGCGCCCTTAACCGGACGCTGAACGACATGCAGCGCTTCGACGAATGGGTGGCAGAGGAGGGCCTCCAGGCAGACGTGACGCTCGCGCTGATCTTGTATGATGACCGGCGTGACACGGTGGAGCAAAGACAGCGCTTCGCCGCCGAGCACGGGCTGGATCAAGATAACTGGCTACTGCTCGGCGGCCAGCAGGCCGAACTGAAGCGCGTAATCGGGCAGGGCTTCGGCGTGTATTATGAGGCCGTGCCGCTGGCCGACTTGGCAGCCAGCCAGCCGGAGCTGGCGGCCCGGCTGAGCGGGCCACCTTCCCCGGATGACTATGGCTACTTGCAGGCGCAGCGCTACATCCTCGTTGATGAGCGGAACATCATCCGGGCCGAATACCGCGCCCCGCTCGACCTCGACCGGATCATACGCGATGTGCGTCTCATCGTGCGCGAGAAAGATGCATCTGGCGCCGGGCGTATTCTGAATGAGGCGGCGCACCTTTTCTTGTGTTATCCCAGCTAGCCTGATACGGGCGCGGGCGGCGGCTGGTGGGGTTTATGGCTTTCCTGAACACATTACTCATGCCCAGAGTAGGAGGAATGAGGCGTGCGTGACGAGAGGCTGCTTGAAGGATCGGAAAGCTCACCGGAGGAAGAGGACTTCAAGCCGGTTGGCTCGCTGTTTCTAATGGTGATCTATATCTTCATCTTCGCTGCTGCCTGGGGGTCAGTGTATTTCAACGACCTGCTGGCACGGAGGTAAATAACGGTCATGCATATCGATCGACTTGAGGCAGCATTTATCCGGCTGTCAGCCATCATGCTGGTTGTCTTCGCCGGGGCGGTCGTTATCGCTGTCTTTGGCCTCGGCATACAGCTCCCCGGCGTCGTGGAGCAGGTCGCGCCGGGTGAGGTAGACAGCACCCCCGGGTTTGATAACCCCGGCTTGCGGATGATCTACCCTGGCCGGTATGAGGTGTATATCGTCGCCCAGACGTGGCAGTTCACGCCGAACGAGATCACCGTGCCAGTCGGGTCGGAGGTGACGTTCTTCCTGGCCAGCAAAGATGTCATTCACGGGTTCAAGATCGTTGATACGAATGTGAACGTCATGGTTATACCGGGCCAAATCTCGGAATTCACACACACGTTCCGCAAGCCAGGCGTCTACCCGTTCGTGTGCCATGAGTATTGTGGCGCAGCACACCATACCATGGCGGGTATCGTGAACGTGGTAGAGGAATAAGGATACCGCATGGGTCTCGACACACAGATAGCCGGTGCATCTCGCGAGCGGCTAGGGATTCGCGACACCGTGAAGGTGGTAGTCGCGTTGTTCAAACTGCGCATTGTCCTGTTGCTGCTGGCCGCAGCAATGGCAGGCGCATTTCTGGGTGCAGGCGGTGTCCCGTCTGTGAGGGTCCTGCTGATCATTGCGGTCACCGGGACGCTGGCGGCAGGTGGCGCGTCGGCCATTAACCAGTACCTTGAGCGGGAGTCCGACCGGCAGATGCGTCGCACACAGCGCCGCCCCCTGCCTGCTGGCCGGATTGAGAACCCCGGCCTGGTGCTGTGGATTGCTATGGCGATGATCGTGACAGCGGTTGTTTCCGTCCTGCCCGGCAACCCGGTGATGGCGCTTTACCTGGGGCTGGGGGCCGTGATCTATATCGGCATTTATACAGTCTGGCTCAAACCCCGCAGCGTTCTGAACATTGTGATCGGCGGCGCGGCGGGGAGCATGGCCGTGATGACCGGCGGTGCCGCCGTCGGCGCCGCTTCCCATCCGGGCGTGATCGTGCTTGCTCTCCTGGTTTTTCTATGGACACCTGCCCACTTCTGGGCGCTGGCGATGTTCTACCGGGACGACTACGCTGCCGCCGGTGTGCCGATGCTGCCGGTGCGGGCCAGCACTCGGCAAAGCGCGCGATGGATCCTTATCCACACCTTCAGCACAAGCCTGGCGGCTATCACGCTGGCCGTCCTCCCGGCGCTGAGCTGGATCTACTTTGTGCCTGCTGCGGCCATCACGGTGATGATGCTCACCGCCAGCGTGCGGCTGGTTCATCGACCGGAACGGAGATCGGCCATCCGGCTCTTTGTGCTCTCAAACCTGTTTTTGCTGCTGATACTGGTGGCCATCATGGTCGCGACAACCGGCAATCAGCTTCTCTCGGCGTAGGAGCGAGGGGGTCACATGGAGATGAGCTATGACTACCAGCGAGAGCGTGCGCTGGCATTTTGGTTCTTGATCGTTGCTTTCGCGGCGATTGCCCTGGGCGGGCTGATCGGGCTGTTCCAGGCGCTTGAACACGCTGGCATCAACCTGTATCCTATCCCGCTGATCGGCCAGTACTACAAGGCGCTGACGCTGCACGGCGTTCTCAACGCGCTGACCTGGACGACCTTCTTTATCAGCGGCTTCCTGATGTTGGTGGTGGCCCGCTCGCTTGAGCGCCCGATGCACAGCATGGCGCTGAGCTGGATCGGCTTCGGCGTTATGGTGGCCGGGGTGACAATGGCCGGGTGGGCCATGCTGAGCGGCAACGCCAACGTGCTGTACACCTTCTACGTGCCCATGCGCGCCCACGCGGTGCATTACATCGGCCTGACCCTAATCGTCATCGGCACCTGGGTTCACTCCGCCAACCACTTCCTGACCTGGGGCACGTGGCGCAGGGAAAACCCCGGCGTCAAGACCCCGATTGCAACGGTCGCCTCGTTGACCACGTGGATTGTGTGGGACGTTGCGACCATCGGCGTGGCTGCCGAGATGCTGACGATGGTTATTCCCTGGTCACTGGGTCTGATCGAGAATACAAACCCGCTGCTGGCCCGCACGCTGTTCTGGTATTTTGGGCATCCGCTGGTGTACTTCTGGCTGCTGCCCGCTTACACCTCCTGGTATGCAATGGTGCCCAAGCAGGCAGGGGGTAAGCTGTTCTCCGACCCGCTGGCCCGGTTGGTATTCATGCTGTTCATCCTGTTCTCCGTCCCGGTTGGGCTGCACCACCAGTACACCGACCCCGGCATCGGCCCGGCCTGGAAGGGCGTGCACGCTGCCCTGACCTATGCCGTGACGTTCCCTAGCCTGATCACGGCCTTCACCCTGATGGCCTCGCTTGAGTATTCAGGCAAGCAGCGCGGTGGCAGGGGGTTAGTTCTCTGGATATTCCGGCTTCCTTGGGGCGACCCGAGCTTCAGCACGCAGGTGCTGGCGATGATCATCTTTGCGGCAGGGGGGATCAGCGGTGTGCTCAACGCCTCGTATAACATCAATCTGGTCGTTCACAACACGACTTGGGTCCCCGGCCACTTCCACCTCACGGTCGGCACAGCCTCAACGCTAACCTTCATGGGCATCACCTATTGGTTGCTACCTTATATCACCAAGCGGCGGCTGTTCAGCCGGGCAGCCGGGATTGCCCAGGGCTGGACGTGGTTTATCGGCATGGTGCTGATGGGACGCGGCCTGCACTGGGCGGGGCTGCTCGGCGCGCCGCGTCGTGTACCTTTTGCCCAGGCTACCTATACCCAGCAGCTGATCGAGGCCACCGCCAACCAACCGCTTGGCGGCTTCTCTACGGCAATGTGGTTGGTGGCAGTTGGCGGGGTGATCCTGACGATCAGCGGCGCGCTCTATCTCATCAACGTGATCGGCACGCTGGTCACCCGGAAGGGCACGGCGGCTGACCTCGACATGCCGCTGGCCACGGCGCTCTCAGGCCCGGACAAAGCTCCGCCTGTGCTGGATCGCTGGCGCGTGTGGATCGGCGGAGCGGTGGTTTTGATCCTGATCGCCTACGTGCCGTCGCTGATCTCGATCATCCAGGCCAGCGCGTGGAATGCTCCCGGCCTCCTGATCCGGTAGCACTCGCCTGACGGTTCGTCTGGGCGCCATCCGGCGGAGCCATGTTGCCGGGCGGCGCTCAGGCGGGCAGATGCGGCACGACCTCCTCGGCGAATAGTTGCATCTGCTCAAGCAGCTCATCCACGCTGTCCGCACAGAAGTAAGTGCCGCACAGGTGTTTGACGCCTGCCTCGGCGAAGTGCGTCGCCCGCTCGATCACTTCGTCGGCAGTGCCGATCAGGTTGGTTTCCTCGTGCTTCGTGCCAGCCTGATCTTTAAGGGTGGAGGCGCTCAGCGAGACCAAATGCCGGTACATCTGGCTGCGGCGGAAGCGCTCGATGGCCTCTTCATGCGTCCTGCCTACGTAGGCGATCAACTGCATGGCTACGTCCATCTCCTCCCACGAGCGGCCCTGCGCGGCCACCAAATCTTTGAACTGGCCGACCTTCTCACGCACCTGGTCTACAGGCATACCCGCTGGAAGCCAACCCTGCCCGTATAGCGCGGCGCGGCGGTAGGCATTCGGGTTGTTACCGCCTACGTAGATCGGCAGGGGGTCCTGGAGCGGCTTGGGGTACATCTCAACGTCTTCAAAGTGATAGTAGGTCCCCCGCCAGCTTGCCGAGCGCTCAGTGAACAGCACCTTCATCGCCTGGATGGCTTCCTCGACCAGATCGCCGCGATGCGCCTTCCAGCCCGGATGTAGCGCTTCGAACTCCTCGCGGTAGGCACCCACGCCAAACCCTAGGATGAAGCGGCCGCCGCTGAGATGATCAAGCGTGGCGACCTGCTTGGCTACAACCACGATATCGCGGCGCATGGGCGCAACCAGCATACCGGTGCCGAACTTCAGCTTGGCCGTCTGGGCGGCGATGTACGCATAGGTAATCAGCGGCTCCCAGAAGTTGGGCGGTGTGGCAAACTCCTCGCGCACGTAACGCTGGGTCGTCATGTGATCGTTGCCCCATACCGAATGGTAGCCCAGCGCTTCCGCGTGTTTGGCAACCCGCACCACGTCCGCCGCTGAGGCAAACGGCACGGGATACATCATGCCTTCCATACACGTGGGCAGCCCGGCGCTGACGATCATGGCTGTTTCCTCCCAAGAGAACCTGAGGTTTCCCCGAAATCGCGAACGGTGGCTCAAACGAGCGTGCGCGGGTCAACCGGCCCGCCGCGCTCTGAAGATTGTAAGGCGGCCTCAACGACGGCCAGCGCCGCAATGCCCTCGGCGGCGCCGGTTTCCGGCTGTGCCTCACCCCGCACGCAACGTGCGAATTCATCGAGCTGAAGGGCCAGGCAGTCCTGCGGCTCAATGGCAACCGGGTTATGCTCCTGATGCGTTTGCAGCACCAAGCTGGTATTGGCATCCACCTTCAGCGCATCCGGCCACACAAGCATGTCGGCCACACAGCTCAGGTTGGCCCGCTCGCCATACAGATGCAGCGCGTAGACCTTCGGCGAGATGTAGTTGGATGTGACGACGGCGGTTGCCCCGCTCTCAAACGTCAGATGGACTGTTCCCACATCGTCAATGTCCACCGGCGCGGCTGCGTGCCGGAGGAAGCCCTGTACCTCGACTATCGGGCCAAGCAGGTACATCAATGTATCGATTTGATGGATGCCGAGCTGCATCAGCGCACCGCCCCGGTTCGTCTCGCGGTGGCAGCGCCAGTTATCCGGCGAGAAGGTGCCGGGGAGGGTCTGGCTGGCGATGGCGGTGAGCACCTGCCCCAGCTGCCCCTCAGCGACCACCCGTTTCATCGCGCGGCTTGACCCCAACCGGCGCATCTCATGGTTGACCATGAGCACCACGCCCGCTCTGTCACATGCCTCCTGCATCTGGCGGGCCTCATGCAGATGCAGGCTGATCGGCTTCTCCACCAGGACATGCACCCCGCGCTGCGCGCAGGCAAGCGCGGCTTCAAGGTGCACATGCGCGGGGGCCGCGATGATCGCGGCCCGGACGCCGGGGGCTGTTAAGGCAGCCTCCAGCGAAGGCGCATCCTGGCAGCCGAACTCGGCGGCGAACTGCTGCCGCGTCTCAGGCGTGCGGGCGTAACAGGAGATGAGCCGGACGGATTCCGCCCGCGCGACGGCAGCAGCAAGCTGCCGGCCCCACTTCGCACCCAGGCCGATCAACGCAATACCCACCGGCTCCGCCATCTGCGACCTCCATTCATCCTGACGTGTTGATTGCGGCGTTACAGCAGCCCACACTTGCGCATTTCTGCCTCAAGGGACTCCCAGCTACCGTCGATCTCCGGGAGCGGGTTAGTGCCTACGTGGATATCCTTGAAGCCGCTGGATGTGTTGATGCAGACAATCGGCCCACTCCCAAGCTCAAGCTGCTCGGCGTAGGCCAGGCCCGCCACCGAGATGGCGGCAGACAGCTCCGCCCACAAGCCCGCCTGCTGGAGGCGCTTCTGCGCACCACGCATCTCATCCTCGGCGATAGCCAGCGCCGTGCCGCCCGACCCGCGCACGGCCACCACGCCCCGGTAGCTGTTGACCGGTACGGCGATGGAGTAAGCATCCGATTCGCCTACCTCGA
>FWPU01007038.1_pt1 | contig 21379 bp, 14 predicted proteins | sample 2228361 | NCBI WGS metagenome assembly FWPU01 (sample SAMEA103939777, study PRJEB20133) | metagenome
AAAAAGACCTCTCCCCAAGCCCCTCTCCTTTGTAAGGAGAGGGGTGCCCATAAGGGCGGGGTGAGGTTTTCTCTCGGCAAACAGATTTTGGTGCAAATATGTGTCAATAAAAACGCAAAACACTTTAAAATCAACAATTTAAGAAATTGTCAAAGTCAAGAAACCCTCCGTAAAAATCTCCGTGCCTCTCTGTGTCCTCTGTAATTTTGAAAAAACCCAAAAAGTTGCGATATCAAAATGCCGGCGCCAATAAGAATTAAGCTTTTGACAATGACCGACAATTAGTTATTCAGATAAAATCAAAAATTAATTCCTTATCCTATTAATTTTTTGTAAACTTTTTGACGGTATGCCATCCGTTATGCGTTGTCATTTCCAACAAATATACACCGTTTTCCAATTTATGCGTCTCAACATTCACTGTATTTTCACCGGTGTATTGTGATTGATAAACAATTTTACCACTGATATCCATTATTCTGATTTCTTCAAGAGGCAATTCCGACTGAATTGTTAAATTGTCTTTGGCAGGGTTTGGATAGATTTTTATTCCCGAAACAAAATAATTTTCATCTATACCTGTACAGGTTTGCACAACGGCTTTAACTTCTGTTCTTGGGCTTATACAATCCGGAGTACGTACACGCCAATTGTAGTAGTAATAATAGTAAGACGCACCGGCAGTACTGTTTTTAATCGACACAAGCCCATTGATCTGATATGGGTAATTTACTCCCGAATTGTTGCGGTACATATCGGCTGCAGTTCCATTGAACGTCAATACATAATCGTTGCCCGGATTTATTACAAATCCGACCGGTATTGTCATTCCATTCATTCCGACATTTTGAATGGGAACAGTCACTGACTGCAACACTGAACCGGAAGAATTTCTCAATTCAATGGTCAAGTTTTTATTGACATTAGGATATACTGTCACAGAGTCCAACAATATGGTATTGAAAACATCAAAAATCAACCCTTGATTGGAAGCATTATGAAAACTACCATTTCCGATAGAAGGAGAAGGTGCACCGGTAAATTGAATAGGAGATGAGATATAATCACTAACATAATAAGAGGTAGTAGATTGAAGTGGCGGAGTTGTAAAGTTAGTTCCTGTATAAACAAGATTTCCTCCGTAAGGAGCATCATACCATTTGAGAGTACCACTGCCTGAAGCAGAAAGAGATGCTTGTTGATTGACACAAACAGTATCATCAACTCCTACCGGTGCTGTAGGCATATTGACCGTCACATTCTGACTGTATTGTGTTGAACCATAACTGTTCGAAGCTGTAAGCGTCACGGTAAAATTGCCATTATATGTATAAGTATGTGAGGGATTTTGCAATGTTGAAGTATTGCCGTCTCCAAAATTCCACAACCACGATACAGGTCCGTTAGTGCTTTGGTCGGTAAATTGTATGGTGCCATCACAAGTTTGATTGCTGCTCATCGTGAAAGCAGCCACAGGAGGCGAGGTTGGATAATTGCACTGCCAGTTGATTTGAAACCCTTGCTCCGTAACAGCCTGGTCACTATAAAATTTTATCGTTACTGCACCGGAATTGCTTGTTATGCTGTTTGGAGGAGGTGTTCCATTGCAATACTTACCGATTAACGGAGACGAAGTTCCGGGACCATCATAAATTTCCAGGTAATCATAAATACAATTATTTGCTTGTTCTACATCAAATTGTGGGAATGTAAGGGTAATTGAAGCTGCACCTGTTGGAGAAATTGTTACTAATGAATTCTCATCATCGCCATATGGTCCATTAGGTCCGCCACTATCATAAATTGTACCGCTGCAACCATATTGTGTCGAAGCCGCCCCATTAGCCGGCATAACTACAATACAAGGATTGGCTGTATCTATGTTGATATAGGAGTTTTTGATAATTGAATCTTTACCGCAAGATCCACCGTCAGCAACCAATTTGACATTGAAAGTGCCGTATGATGTATATGTATGGGATGGGTTCACTTGAGTAGAAGTGTTTCCATCACCAAAATCCCAATAAAACGTATTACCATTCACACTATTGTTGGTAAACTGAACGGTAAAAGGAGCAACACATCCGGAAGTTTGGTTGGCAATAAAGTCACTTGTCACTGTCGGTGAATATGGTTGTCCAACGCCACATGCATACCATGCATTTGTAGTAGCTTCTACCTCCGGCGTACAGGCCCCATAAAGATCTACAGCCGATTGGATGGCGTAAAAACGGGCATCTACATATTGAGAATTTGCAGAGAGATACACGGTGAGGTTACGGAATGCAATAGCTTGTGCTTTTGCTATACCTTGACCGGTGACTGAGTAATTATTTCCAATGTCGTTAGTCCCCGAACCTCCGGTGGTCAACAGATAAAACCAAAAATTTTGCACACCGCTATTGGTATGAACCCCTCCGTTGTCTGCAGTGCCGGTATACCAGTATGTTCCATTATATGTGTCGGGGTCGTTGTATTGATTAGGATTGGCCATATTGCGAAAAGCTGCGCCTATATCTTCTCCAATCAACCAATTGCCGGCAGCTCCTTTGCCATATTTTTCAATGGCGGCGGCAAAAATATCACTAAAAGATTCGTTCAATGCACCGGATTCATTCTGATAGACAAGATTAGCAGTAAAAGAAGTTAATCCGTGAGTAATTTCATGTCCGGCAATGTCTAAAGAGGTCAATGGAGTATATGTGTTGTTTCCATCTCCATAGGTCATTCTTTGTCCATCCCAAAAAGCATTGACAAAGTTGACATCATAGTGTACATAACTTTTGAGCATAAAGCCCTGGTTATCGATGGAGTTTCTGTTAAAATTTATCCAATAAAAATCATAAGTCATTTCTGCGCCCCAATGAGCGTCGGTGGCATATTGATCTTTTTGGGGATTGACGTTGTTCCAATAATTGTCGGAATCTGTAAAATCTACAGCGGCTCCATAACTTGTGCCTGTTTGCATGTTAAATGTCTGTATGCCATTACCTCTTGCCGATTCACGCAGGCGGAATGATGTAGGCGAAATGCTGTCGGTAGTGATAGTTTTGGTACCGCTGTAAGCAGTTACTGCTGTTCCATAACTATCTGCTGTGTGAATTTTATTGTTCTCAAAAAGAATCTCTCCTGTGGCTGCATCCACATATATGTCTCTTCTGCTAAGAGGTTTGTGGGCATAAATATCAAATTTATATGCCAATCTTAATCCGCCATTCAATGGATAGTTGTTTTTGAATATCCAAACCATTTGCGCTTTTGGGTAAAATGTGGCGGTTGGATTGCCGGTTTCCCATTTGATAAACTGTTCTTCATCGGGAACTTCCCATTTATAAATACTTGCTCCTATGTGGTTTAATGCATATTGCAGGGCTTGTTGTTCGGAAATAGAGATAGCCGCGTTTTCAATATTAGTGTGATAAATATCCCCATTTAAACTTTTCACCTTACCGTCTTTAATATGTATCTTGTAATCGGCAAATTCAATCGGTTTATTTTGCAAAAAAATGGCATAACGTATATGCCTCCACCCCCACACATCAGGTTCTTCCCTGACAGGTAATATGTCTATCGGATTTTCGTTTTTCAAGAACGAATTAATCCAATGTTTTAGTTTATCAGGATCAAAATTGTAACCTTCACGAAACTCAACATAATTGGGCACGGCTAAATATGGTTTCAATCTCACCTTTACCGCACCTTTGACTTTATCATTGGCACTTTGGCCGGTCAAAACAGTTTCTTCATTTAAAGGATTGCCGGCATATTGATTTAAACTAAAAAGCAAAGAAAAGACAATGATTAAAAATTTTTTCATAAGAATATTATTTTGACGTGTTGCTCATATTAATATTTAAAATACTGTCATTTAATAGATAAAGACGTTTTTCAAATTTATTAAAAAATTTCGAAGAATCAAATAAATTTACACGAGCGGTCACAACTATTTTCCGAGGTTGAAGATATTTTATCCAGTTTATCAGATCGCTACGGTATGAGAGCACTACTAAAAAATCTGTCTTTAATCGGGATTTTCCATCTTCCTTTGGTAATTCATTGAGATATATAGGCATACTCCTTTTGAAGAAGAAAACTGTTAGCGTATCATACTTCAAAAATTGTCTATAAAAGATGATATCCGGAAATTTCCCAGATGTGTCGTTTTCCCAGATTGAATTAGATTCAATCGAATCCAGAGAAAACAGCAGTGTATTTTTAATGCCGTGTTGTAGATTAAATTCGTTGAGATAAAAATGAATTTTATGGATTTTATCCGGTTTAATGTCCGTAATGATAATCTGTGAACGATTTTTAACAAAATGAAGAAACAGATTTTTTTGAAAATGATAGATGGATGACATTTGATATCTGTTATTTTCAAAGATTCTAATGTTTACGGATGTTAATATTACGAGAATCAATGCCAATACTATGTTTAAATACATAGTTTTTTTGAATAAAACAAAATATCCCAGAAAAAAGATTGTTGTAATCAAAATAACAAATTCGAATCCGGAAAGATAAAAACCTTCTAAGACGGAATAAGGAAGTTTTTCAATCTGTCCTAAAACATATTTCAGCAAATAAACAATATGTGTCAATGTTGATGAAACAACATTCTTAATCAGAAAGATTTTAGAAAAAAATAGATAAACAAAAGTCAATAAGACAAGAAGTGTGGATAAGGGAATGGTAACCCAATTGGATAAAATAAAATAAACAGGAAATTGATGAAAAACATAAAGAGCCCAAGGGAATGTGCCTATTTGAGCAGCCAGACTGACTGCCGTCAATGACCATAATTTGTCCAATATGGTATTTTTAAAAAATAATAATCCATAAATGGCAGGATAAAAAATTACTATACTTAGAACTGCAAAATAAGATAACTGAAAACCCAATTGAAACAATTCGGTAGGATTGTATATCAATATAATAAAAGCAGAAAATGCCAAAGCATTTAAGGTATGCACCTTTTTGCCAAATAGTTCTCCTATACGCATAAAACTAAACATCAACACAGCTCTGCTTACAGAAGGCGAAAAACCTGTTATCATTGCATAAAGAAACAATATAAATATCAGTAAAATGATTTTCCATGCTGCATTGACTTGATTTCTCTTTAATTTCAAAATCCAGGATAGAAATAAATAAATGATTCCCACATGCAATCCTGAAACTGCAAGAACATGAATGACACCTGTTTTGGTAAATAATTTTTTTGCGTCCGGGTCGAGTTGGTTTTTATATCCCAATACCATCGCCTGTAGCAGTCCGGTAACATATTTATCATGAGAAATACTTTCAATGATGGAAACGAAATATTGCCGAGTTATACGTATAAATCTGTCAAACACATGTTCATCTTTATATAAAACTTGATATTTATCTTCTGTCAGATAAGCGGTAAATTGTATGCCATTTTTTTTCCAATATTCTTCAATTGGATTTTTCATTGGAATTTGTGTAGAATTGTGTATAAAATGAAGTGTGGCACAAAATGCCAAAACATGGTTCTCAATATCCAACCCATCAGCTGTTTTTACGAACAAAATGGATTTGACCGGTGAATGTAAAGAGATTAATTTCCGGCCTTGATAATATCCTATGATATCACATTCTACAATAGATAATGAATTTGTTTGACGTATAATTTTTGATGTTTTGCCAATGAAACACTTTGCATTCGATTTTTGCCGATCAATATTTTTATTTTGAGTCCAACACAACAACATTCCCGATAGCACAAATAAAAATGCCATCGGTATAGTTCTATAAAGATGACCGTATTTTACATTCAGAAATTCGGAAGTGAATAAATAAGCAATCAACAATAATGCTAAAGATAATAGATAAATAAAAAATTGTTCAAACCCCAGAAAGTATTGACCCAAAATTGTTCCAAGCGTGAAAAACGGCAGCCATCTGAGAAGGGGTATTTCCCTAATGGAAAAGTTCATTTTATACAATTGGAAAATTCTATACGAATTTAATCCAAAGCAAAATAATCCAGGTAATTCAGATGAACAATTTTTACATTAGTAAAATAGTGGTAAATAATACTTTTGAAATCATAACCCATTCGGGCCATCTTCATTGCTCCTTCCTGACATAATCCAACGCCATGCCCAAAACCTCTTCCTTGAAAATAAACTTGATGATTTTGGATCACTGCAGAAAAATATGTAGATTTCAATCGAAAATAATCTCTTACTTTAGCTTTTGAAATTTTACATGAATCCCATTGAACCCATGGCCCCCGATACATGGCCCAATGCATCGAGTCAAGATAGTTGAGAGCACAAGGGTAATTTTCTCTTAAAAAATTTTTCCATTCATGCAAGCTTATTTGTTTTTCCCAGGTGGAATTTTTTTCATTGATACAAAAACTGTCTATTATGCTTTTGAGATAACTTTGAGGATAAGTCCAAATATCTTCGGAATTAACAGTGATGCCTCCACAATTGCTATGAAACGCTGCCTGAATAGGTTGGTATTTTTCATCCACTACCACAAGTCCGGACGTTTCTTTGGCCGCCAATTGTATTTTATTGGATTTCGCTTTTCCAAAATATACCTGACAATGCACCCTATCGCACAAATGAAATCCTTCTGATTCATGCCTTCGCATACTTCCTACCGCATATGTTCTTGCAAGAATTATTTGCACTTTGTAATATTCATTCAAATGAACACTTCCTCCTTCTGCTTCTGCCACACCCGCCGCATACCTGTCTAAATCAACATGATTGACGATTGATAATGAATTTTCAGTAGCGTGAGAAAATATTTTAATGTTGTCCGGATAGATTCTTTTCAATTCAGAAAGTCCATTTATGGTTACTTCTATTTCTTGTCCTTCGAATTCTTCGATAATAAATACCAAATGATCGGTATTGATTTTTTTATTGTTTTTATATAAAATTACGTTTTGGTTGAGTTTAACTATTTTAAGTTTATCGTTTTGATACAATGAGTCGATTTTTCCATTTGAACCATAAATATAATACTTTCCGGAAACAGGTGATAAAAGAACCGAGCTGACAGGCATCTTATGGAAAATTCCCACCTGTATATATTTGATATCGCTCCATTTCCTACCAATACTTATATGCAACGAACATAATAAACACAACCATATGTATGCAATAGATTTTTTCATTGCATTTCTTTTGCAAGTTGAACAATGATGTTTGCTGCTTTGTCTGAAGGGCCGGATATGTTAGATTTCAATAAATTTTTTAGCTCTTCATAACCATCAATAATCTTTTTTTCTTCTTGGTTGCTCTCCAGTATTTTTTTGGTTTCATTTATTAAATTTTTCTCATTTAAATCGTGTTGAATTAGTTCTTTGACGAGTGGTTTGTCAAGAATAAGATTAACCAGTGAGATATATTTTACTTTGACTAATCTTCGGGCCAACCAGTAAGATAAAACGCTTCCTTTGTAGCAAACAATTTGAGGAGTACCAATCAATGCCGTTTCAAGAGTTGCTGTACCTGAGGTAACCCAAGCTACTCGGGCATGTTTTAAAATGCGATAAGTGTCGTTGTAGATAATAGAAACGTTTTTATTTCCTGCAATTTTTCTGTAAATATGTTCTTCGATATTATTTGATGCAGCTATAATAATTCGAAAATTATTAAAAGACGCGGAAGCAGATAACATCACCGGCAAGATATGCTCTACCTCTTGCTTGCGACTTCCGGGCAGAAGTGCTATGTATTGAGCGGGTAACCCTTCACGGGATTCAATAGATTTTTTTTCTAACTCATCCAGTAAGGGATGTCCAACATAGATGGCCTCAACTCCGTGTTTTTTGTAAAATTCTTGTTCAAACGGCAAGATTACCAACATTTTGTCGACATACTGTTTGACAATATTTACTCTTGACTCTTTCCAAGCCCATAATTGTGGCGAGATATAGTATACAACTTTGAGACCCCTTTTTTTTGCCCATTTTGCCATCCGTAAATTAAATCCCGGGAAATCCACCAAAACGACCACATCAGGATGGTACTCAATGATTTGTTTATATGCATCATGAAAATTACGTCGAATTTTTGGCAGATGGCTCACAACTTCCCAAAATCCCATAAAGGATAATTCTTCTATAGGTTTTAAAATTTCAACACCCGCATTAGCAAGGCGATCTCCTCCCCACCCCTTCAAAATAGCATTTTCGTCATATTTTTTAATAGCAATGGCCAAATTGGCTGCATGCATATCACCTGAAGGTTCGCCTGTTAAAATAAAATACTTCATTCCCAACCGTAAACTTTAAAATATAAATAAAGTATCCAAGGCACGTAAAAGAATGTTGCGGCCATGATACCTCTACCGGCTTTATAGAGATGTTTGTTTAAAAACATCCATAACAAAAAAGCATTAAAAATGATACTGAGGGAAAGAATGGGCGATTGATATTCTTTAACTTTGACAAACATTTCCCAGTAATAAATAGGTGAGCGATGAGAGAACCGGATCAAATAAAACAACCAGAAACCAATTACAGGTCCTAACAAGCCGACAAGAAAGCCCAGCCAAAAACTGTCGTATTTTAAGTTTTTTCCCATTTTTTCAACTTGTCTAACATTGAGTAATCGGTGAGGTCAACTTGAATTGGTACAACCGAAACATAATTGTTTTCCAAAGCCCATACATCATGATCTGTTCCTTCGTCCATACTTACAAATTTGCCGCTCAACCAGTAATAAGGTTTTCCGGACGGGTCTATTCTTTCATCAAATTCTTCTTTCCAAAAAGCTTTTGCCTGACGGCAAATTTTTATACCTCTCACAAGTGGCTCATCAATTCTTGGAATATTTACATTCAGGCAAACATTTTTTTCCAAAGGAGTATTGATGGCTTGTTCGATGATAATTCGGGCGTATTTTTTTGCCACACTAAAGTCGGCTTCTATCGAAAAATCACATAAAGAAAACCCAATGGCAGGAATACCTTCGATTGCGGCTTCAATGGCCGCAGACATGGTACCGGAGTAAATTACGTTGATAGAATGATTGGCTCCATGGTTAATCCCTGAAAAGACCCAATCGGGTTTTTCATTTTTAAAGACCACATCAACTGCTAATTTCACACAATCGACAGGAGTGCCCGAACAAGCAAAGGCCGTTATGCCGTCCATTCTAAATGGATGGACTCGTAACATAGAATTGACGGTGATGGCATGTCCCATTCCACTTTGAGGTTTGTCTGGAGCTACTACGGTAACCTCTCCGAAATCTTTGGCAACCTCCACCAAAGCTTGTATACCCGGCGCAGTTATGCCGTCATCATTAACAATCAATATTTTCATAGACCGCTAAATTAAACACTTTAAGTTATGTAAAAAAGGTGATAATAGATGAAATTATTAAAATTCAAACGTTAATATCATCTTTCAATCATAATCCCTAATGTTTATATTGAAAATCAGAATCAAGAGCTTTTAACAAAAATTTTAATAATTTCAATTTATCTTTTCCTATCTTTGAAAAAAATGTTATATGAAAACAAATGTAGGCAAAACAGACCGTTTAGTGCGGATAATTTTGGCATTGTTGATATCTACGCTTTACTTTGCCAATGTCATTACTGAAATGCTTGGTGTAGTCCTGATGTTTATAGCGGCAATTCTTTTGATTACTGCCATTGTCGGTTTTTGCGGATTGTATCAAATTTTCGGAATCAATACATGTCCGCGTAAAGAAAAGCCCTGAATGAGTTTAATCAGGAAGTTGCTTTTCTTGCAGAAACTTTGTTGTGAAGTGTATAGCCGTCGTATTTGGGTAGGGCTTCTTTTAAACACTCAATTGCTTTAATTATCAAGTTTGTTTCGAGCACGTAAGCAATGCGCACTTGATTTTTCCCGGTCTCCGGATTGGCGTAAAATCCTGTAGCAGGTGCCATCATCACTGTATACCCGTCTTTTTCGAAATGCTCCAACATCCATTGACAAAAACGGTCGGCATCGTCAATGGGCAATTCTGCCACCGTATAAAAAGCACCTCCCGGTGTGGGACAGTAAACTCCTTCAATGGAGTTTAATCCTTCGACCAATACATTTCTTCTTTGGATATATTCTTCAATTACATTGTTGAAGTATGAACTTGGTGTTTCTATTGCAGCCTCACCTGCAATCTGTCCAAAAGTAGGTGGGCTTAATCTTGCCTGTGCAAATTTAAGGGCAGCGTCGTATACTTGAGGGTTTTTAGTGACAAGAGCTCCAATTCTTGCCCCACACATACTATAACGTTTAGATATAGAGTCAATCATGACCAAATGGTCTTCCAACCCTTCCAAGCACATGATACTGAAGTGTTTTTTTCCATCGTAAGTAAACTCCCTGTAAACTTCATCGGCAAATAAAAAGAGATTGTGTTTATTGACGATTTTTCCGAGTTTTTCTATTTCTTCGCGTGTATAGAGATAACCGGTGGGATTCCCCGGATTGCATATCAATATGGCTTTGGTTTTAGAATTGATTAACTTTTCAAATTCTTCAATCGGAGGTAGTTTAAATCCATCTTTGATGGATGAAGTTACCGGAATGATTTTGACGCCTGCAGTTACGGCAAAACCATTGTAATTTGCATAGAAGGGCTCGGGCACGATTATTTCATCACCTTCATTCAAGCATGAAAAGAAAGTGAATAACAAAGCTTCAGACCCTCCCGTTGTGATGAGTATGTTGTTTTCAGAAACGTGTATTCCGTGCTTTTCATAATAGGCCGAAAGTTTTTTACGATATGAAAGATTGCCGGCAGAGTGGGAATATTCAATTACTTTTAGTTGTATGTTTTTAACTGCTTTAAGAGCCACCTCGGGTGTTTCAATATCAGGTTGGCCGATATTCAAATGTATAACTTTTACACCATTTCTTTTGGCTTGTTCCGCAAAAGGCACAAGCTTTCTGATAGGTGAGGGCGGCATTAATTGCCCTCTATTGGAAATTTGCGGCATTTTTATTTGATTTTATTAGTAATTATCTCCATCCAACATTCTTCCTAAACCTCCGAGTATACTCCCTTCTTCTTTACCCTTTCCTCCGTATGCCGATGCATAAGATAAAATTCTATTGGCCAAACGACTAATTGGTAAAGATTGAATCCATACGGTTCCTTCGCCTGTAAGGGTGGCAAAAAACATTCCTTCCCCTCCAAACAACATATTTTTTATTCCTTTTACAAATTGAATATCATAATCTATGCCGCCGGTAAATCCAACCAAACACCCGGTATCCACACGCAATTGTTCTCCCCGGGACAACTTTTTTTCAATAATCGTTCCCCCTGAATGCAAAAAGGCCCATCCGTCGCCCTCAATTTTTTCCATGATAAAACCCTCGCCACCAAACAATCCGGCTCCAATTCTTTTTTGAAATTCAATACCGATGGAAACACCTTTGGCAGCACATAAAAAGGCATCTTTTTGACAAATAATTTTATGACCATAGTTTTTCAAATCAAGTGGAATGATTTTACCCGGATAAGGTGAGGCAAAACATACCCTTTGTTTTCCACTACCGCTGTTAGTATATACAGTCATAAACAAACTTTCTCCAACAAGCAGACGCTTTCCGGCGGATACAAGCTTTCCAAAGAATCCTTGGGAAGGTTGGGAGCCGTCTCCGAAAATGGTTTGCATTTCGATGTGAGTATCCATCATCATCATGCTTCCCGCTTCAGCAACTACCGATTCACCCGGGTCGAGTTCGATCTCGACGCATTGCATCTCTTCACCGAAAATCTTATAATCTATTTCGTGAGAATTATACATAAACTATTCTTTATCGAACCAAACTTGAGAAAAATCTCTGTATTCCATGGCATTGGCAGGGAAATTTTTAACATATATTTGTAATAATCGGGTATTTTCATCATAAAATATGGGCATGATTGCAGCATCATTTATAGCCACTTGATCGGCCTGACGGAACAAATCATATTGTTTGACAGGGTCTGTTTCTCTCAAGGCGGCTTCAAACAATGAATCAAACTTTGCACTTTGATATCTGACCGAGTTAATATAAGATTTTGTATTTAAATCGGAAGGAACATGCTTTCCGTAAAACATATTCAAGAAATTTTCAGGGTCGGGATAATCGGCTATCCAACCGGCTCTCCAGAATTTTGCCTTTCCTGTTTCGTAATTTTCAAGGTGTTGGGCAAATTGCAAAACTTCTATATTTACTTCTATATTGAGGTTTTCTTTCAACATTTTTTGAATCACTTCGGCAGTATGGATATTCCGGTCACCACCACCGCTGTTGATTTGAAGTGTTAAATTAGGGAATCCTTTTCCGTTGGGATAACCGGCCTCAGCCAACAATTGTCTGGCTTTTTCGGGGTCATAAGTATATCCTTTAATTTTTTCGTATTCGTAACCTTTAATGGGAGGCACAATTCCATAAATGGCGGGTCGGCCTTCACCTTGTAAAGTGTAGTTGACGATTGACTCCCTGTCAATAGCATAATTGAAAGCCTGACGCACTTTTACATTGTCAAAAGGAGGAAGTTTGTGTTGAAATCCATAGTAATAGATACTCAAAGCAGGCACTACCTGCATTTCAAAAGGACGGTTGCCTCCTTTCTTGGCTTCTTCAAACTCTGCAACTACTTCTTTGATCATTTCAAGCGGTAAACGAAATACCATGTCAAGGTTCCCCTTACGGAATTCCACCAATTCCGATTTCTTTTCTTTAATAAATGAGTATTTTATAGCGTCGAGATACGGTAATTGATTGCCATACATATCAATCCCCCAATAATCAGGATTTCTTTCAAGAATCACATACTCACCTTCCTTGAGGGTTTTTACTCTAAAAGGTCCGGTCCCCACGCATTTAACACGCATTTCAACACCATATTTTTCAAACGCTTCTTTGGGATAAACCCAACATGCAGAATGAGAAAGAATTTTCAAAAATGTAGAAAATGGGTAATTCAATTCAATTTTTAGCGTATAATCATCGATGACTTTAATGCCTTCAACACCTCCGGGCAATGGATTTTTGTTTTTTGTGGACTCATAATATTCATTTGCACCTTTTACTTTGTCTTTAAAAAGCCAAAACATTTGATTTTCAGGAAAGCTTTCACATATTTTATCTAAACAATATTTAAAATCATGAGCAGTTACTTCACGGCCTTTGCCATCAGGGAAGCATGGGTCATCATGAAACTTCACTCCTCTTCTAAGATAAAAAGTAAATTCGGTAGCATCCGGATTGATTTCCCATTTTTCGGCGATACAGGGTATTACTGACAGGTCTTCCTGGTTAAGTTTTACAAGGCCTTCATAGATCTGATTGGTAATCCGGTGTGCAACTACCTCTGTGACGTTGAGTGGATATAAACTTCGAAAGTCTTCCGTTTCATTTACTCTAAAAACACCTCCGTATTTAATCCCACCTTTTCCCAATCTGCTTTCAGATTGTTTTTTTTCTTTCCCACCACAGGCAAAAAGCATCATTGCGGCAAACAGATATAATATTCCTCTTTTCATATACGTAAAATTTCCTATTGCACAAAGATAATTATTGAAAAATAATATGCAAATTAAAGTTAAAAAAACTTTTAGTTTTTATTTGAATTTAATGTTCGATTATTCTATACCATTATTTTATAGTACGTCTGTTTTTGATTGATATTTAATAGAAATTTCTGCCGGATATGAATTTATTTTTTTATGACATCATATAGATCTGTCCTTCTGTCTTTTAAATTTTTCACACTTCCGAAATTATGAAGCTCCCTCAATAAATCGAGATCTACATCTGCAATAAGAATCATTTCGGTGTTGGCTGTGGCTTGTGCTTTTATGCCATCTGCCGGGAATGCAAAATCACAGGGAGTCAAAACCATGGATTGAGCGTATTGAATGTCCATATTGTGAACATTTGGCAAGTTGCCTACACTACCGGCAATGGCAACATAACACTCGTTTTCAACAGCACGGGCAAGAGCGCAGTTTCTAACACGGGAATAACCGTTTTGAGTATCTGTGAGAAATGGTACAAACAATATGTTCATACCATCCAAAGCCAATAGTCTTGATAATTCAGGGAATTCTACGTCGTAGCAAATCAATATTCCTATTTTTCCGCAATCGGTGTCAAAAGTAGTGATTTGGTTTCCTCCATGCATACCCCAAACTCTTTGCTCATCAGGAGTGACGTGTATCTTTTCGTATTTATCGACCTTACCGTTTCTATGGCATAAAAAACCAACGTTATACAGTTCGTTTCCTCTTAATTCGGGCATGCTGCCGGTGATTATGTTGACGTTATATTTAATGGATAATTTACAAAACTCGTTGACAATATCCGGCGTATATTTAGCCAACATTCTAATGGCTTCGGGTTCGCTTAAATGATTGTAGGCAGCCATGAGAGGTGCATTGAAAAATTCGGGAAACAATACAAAATCGCTTTTATAAGCACCAAGTGCATCTACAAAATATTCCACTTGGTCCATTAGGTCTTCCAATGTGTTATATGGTCGCATCTGCCACTGCACCAAACCAATCCGTACGATGCTTTTTGTTGTTTTCAGATTTTTGGAGGGTTTTTGATAATAAATATTTTCCCATTTCAATAAAACAGCATATTCTTTTGATGCTTTATCCCCTTCAAGATATCCTTGCAAAATCCTTACAGGGATAAATCCGTTAGACAAATGGAAGTTTAAAACCGGGTCGCTAATTTCTTTGGCTCTAACTTTCTCAATATATTCTTTGGGAGAAAGTTCTTTGGCATATTGATGATAGTTAGGAATTCTACCACCAAAAATGATAGATCTCAAATTCAGTTTTTCGCAAAGATCTTTACGGTAATCATATAACCTTCGGCCTATACGCATTCCACGAAACCTAGGCCTGACAAAAACATCAATTCCATAAAGCACATTACCTTTAGGGTTGTGTGTGGCAAAAGTATAGTTGGCAGTAATTTCTTTGTAAGTGTGGTTGTCGTCAAATTGATCATAGTCAACAATAATAGAAAGAGCACAACCGGCCAATTCTCCATTAACTTTTACCACAACCTGGCCTTCAGGGAAAATTTCAACCAGTTTTTCAATATGATGTTTTTTCCAGAAAGCATCAGGCATAGACGGATAGGCCTCAATCATAGCTTTTTTCAGCTCATCATAATCTTCTATTTTTAATAAAGTCAGTTCGATGTTCAATGGTCTTTCTTCCATAAGTTTTTTGTCTTTAATTTACAGTTTTTTTCAATTAAAAAAAATTAAAAAATGTCAAGTAATACCGGGCAATGATCAGAATGTTTTGCTTCTGGGAGTATTTTGCATCCGTTCAAGTATGGCACAAGATTTTCAGTGACAAAAAAATAATCTATGCGCCAGCCTAAGTTTCTTGCTCTTGCATTGGCTCTAAAACTCCACCATGTGTATTGGCCGGGATTTTTATTGAAATGCCTGAAAGCGTCAACCAATCCAAGATCAACAAAACGATCCATCCAGGCACGCTCTTCGGGTAAAAAACCTGAAGAATTTTTATTTGCCACAGGGTTATGAATGTCTATTGGCTTGTGACAAATGTTGACATCACCACAAATAATAAGTTTTTCCCGATTGGCAATGCGAGGTTTTACATAGTCATAAAAATAATCAAGCCATTCGTACTTAAACTGTTGGCGAATATCACCGGTTGTACCGGACGGCATATATACGTTGATTAGCGAAAATTTATCAAATGTCAATTCCAGTACTCGTCCTTCGCGGTCAAAAACTTGATTGTTGCATCCAATTTTCACATTTAATGGATGTATTTTAGTGAAAGTGGCAACTCCGCTATAGCCCTTTTTTTCTGCAGCATGCCAGAAAATTTCGTATCCCATTGCCTTGTAAGGATCAAGATTGATTTGGGATAGTCCGGCTTTTACCTCCTGAAAACAAAGAATATCGGCATTTACAGATTTTATCCAGTCGGCCAAACCTTTTTTTTCAGCCGCCCGGATTCCATTCACATTATAGGTTACAATTTTCATAACAAAATATGCGGCAATAATAAGCAAAAAGATTCGTTTGTCATTTCAGTTTCTTACTTACTCTTAACTTTACCATTTGATTTAAATGGTTGTTTTGACACGTTTTATTTACCATATCAATTTTTTGGGTCAAGTATTGATCATTTTATTGTCATCGGTTTTGCATAGCGTTTATGCTCAGTTGCCTAAAGTTTTTGTGGAAAAATCTATTGTCATAAATTCTGACACGGTATTGCTGGACTCTCTGTCTATTGTGCCGGGATCTTTCAATATTTTTTCAAAACGAAATGATTCCATTCAAATGGTTGACGCCGATTGTTATGAATTGTTGCCTATTTCATCAAAATTAATTTTAAAAGACAAGTCGTGCTTTGATTCATTAATCTATGTGAGTTACCGCAGGATGGTTTGGAATTTTTCAAAAATTTATTACAATAAACCGGATTCGGTTATTGAGTATTATTTTAAAAATCAATTATCCAAACCCTATATGCCTTCGGAACAAAACAGATATGATTTTTTTGATTGGGGCGATTTACAAAAAAATGGTACTATCAGCAGGGGTATCATAGTCGGAAATAATCAGGATTTGTCGGTGAGTTCTTCTTTCAACTTACAATTAGCAGGGAAACTAAGTGAGGATATAGAGATTCTTGCATCCGTATCGGACAATAATATTCCGGTGCAACCGGATGGAAATACAAGGAACCTTCAAGATTTTGACCAGGTTTATATCAAAATTTTTAATGAAAGACATGCACTAACGGTAGGGGATTATTTTTTTTCCGGTAAAGGGGGATACTTTTTGCGTTACAATAAACGTTTGCAAGGATTGAATTATAATGGAACATTTGTAAATGCAAAGGGTGTCAAACAAAATGTTGAGACTGCTTTGGCTTTTTCTCGTGGAAAATTCGGACGGAACATAATTCAAGGGCAAGAAGGCAATCAAGGACCATATCGATTGAAAGGGGAACAAAATGAAACTTTTATCGTTGTGCTTGCCGGTACTGAAAAAGTTTTTGTAGATGGAAAACTCATGGTCAGAGGGCAGGATTTTGATTATATGATTAATTACAATACGGCCGAGATAATTTTCACTCCTAAAGTGTTGATTACACAAAATACAAGAATCATAGTGGAATTTCAATATACAACGCAAAACTATGCACGTTCATTGATGTATGCGGGGTCCGAGTGGGAAGCGAAAAAATCAAAATATTATTTGAAGGTTTATTCCGAGCAAGATGTCAAAAGCAGGCCATTGAACCAAGAATTGGATTCTGCACGGAAAGTGTTTTTATCGCAAATAGGAGACGAGGTGGATAAAGCTTTTTTTTCGGGAATTTCTCTTGACGAATATTCAAGCAACAAGATTTTATATAAAATGATCGATTCATTAGGATATGATTCGGTGTTGGTATATTCTACCAACCCCGACAGTGCAAAATACAAAGTCGTATTTTCTTATGTGGGTGCCGGAAATGGTAATTATGTTTTGGCCGATCTGTTGGCTGCAGGCAGAGTATATCGTTGGGTGGCACCCGTTGGAGGCATCAAACAAGGCGATTACGAGCCGGTGATTTTGCTTTATACACCACAAAAACTGCAAATGGCCACAGCCGGTGGGCAATGGTCTTTGTTCAAAGGTGTGAAGCAAATGGCTGAAATGGCTGTGAGTGATTACGATCCGAATACTTTTTCGGACCTTCAATCACACACACATACCGGCTGGGCAATTAATCAACATATTATCATAGGTAATCAAAATGATACCGGAAAAGTCATAAAGCCATTTGGCGGCTATTACACAGAATATGTTGACAGATATTTCAAACCCGTTCAATGGTACCGAGAACCGGAATTCGACCGTCAATGGAATATCAGAGGGCAAAATATACAGGGAGATCAATGGTGGAATAAAATTTATGGAGGGGTTTCCAATAGGTTTTTTTTGTTGCGTTATGAGTTTAATACCTTTTCAGCGTCAACGTTGAATGCATACCGCCATGTTTTGCATGCAAATTATGCCAAAGATAAAACTGTATGGAAAAATTCGGCCACTTTTTTGACAGGCAGAGGCATCGTCAATTCACAATATCTTACTTATAGAATCAATCCCGAACATAATATCGGTCGTTTGACCTTAGGTTTTTGGAATGATGTGGAACACAATCAGATTTTTAATGCAACGAACGATACACTTTCCAAACGGTCGTTTGCTTGGACAGAATATATGCCTTACCTTCAAATAGGTGATTCGTCCACCAATCAATTTAAAATTTCTTATAAATACCGAGAAGATTTTTTTTCTGATTACAAAGCGTTGATCAAATCAAATTATTCTCATGATTATGCAATGCAATCGGCTTTCATATTTAATGTAAGGCACCAATTGTCCTTGCAAATGACATACCGGCAAATAAGAATCATAGATTCATTGCTTGCGGTCAGTAAAAACAGGGATAATTTATTGTTCCGTGCCGACCATCGATATCGCAATAAGAAAGGATGGATACAATCCCAATTATACTATGAAACAGGGTCCGGTATTGAGGCAAAAAAAGAAATCCGTTATATTGAAGTTCAACCGGGTTTAGGAACACATACCTGGATTGATTATAATAAAAATGGAGTGAAAGAAATAAGCGAATTCGAACCGGCAATTTTTTCGGACCAAGCAAATTATGTAAAAGTTATCACCAACTCAAACGAATATGTGAGTGTTTATTACGGCAATGTCAATGCTATGATGTTTATTAAACCTGAACAGTTTTGGAGTAAGCCTGAAAATTTATTCCAAAAAACTGTTGGAAAATTGAGCAATAAGTTTACATACAGGTCTGAAATAAAATCTTACCGTCCTGAAGATATATTGTTGCCCGGTGTGTATGGCTTGAACGATACCTTTCAGATTCAATCAAATTACAGCATTGTCAACAGTGTTTTTGTAAATAGGAATAATTCCGTTTGGAATGCTGAGTGGAACAAAGGAACCTTCTATCAACGAAATTTCTTATTGACCGGATTTGATTTGCGATCCACAATGTTTGATGAAGTGCGGTTGAGGTTGAATCCTTCCAAAGAATGGTATACATCATGGCATTGGAAAAAATCTTTCAAACAATCATCATCCGACCTTTCAGCCGGCAGAAACTACTTTTTGACCATAGATGAATATGACCCTGAAATTGTATGGCAACCAAACAATTATTTTAGAATTACGGCCAACTATAGTTATCAAATAAAACAAAACAAGCAAGAATTTGGAGGAGAAAAAGCCCAAATACATCGACCTGCTTTGGAAATAAGATATAATGTGGCCACTAAAGCATCATATCAATTAAAGGTTCAATATGTGTTGATTAATTATCAAGGGACTACCAATACTCCTGTGGCTTTTGATATGCTGGAAAGTTTAAATCCGGGACAAAATTGGATCGTATCGGCTGCCTGGCAAAAAGTTATCAATAGTAATATGCAGGTGAATTTAATTTATAACGGACGAATCACGCCGGATAATAAATTTATTCAGACGGGCAATTTGCAGGTGAGAGCATTTTTTTAAGATTCAAGAAACATTGAACTACATTGATGGTTGCTATTTAAACGAATGCAGTAATTTTGTTTGGTTTAATAAAAATTTACTTTATGTTAGAAAAAAACAAAATTTTTGAACGTTCAGATGATCGTCCGATTGTTTATGACCACTACATACCTGCAAAACCTAACAATAAACTTGTCATTTTTTGCCATGGATTCAAAGGGTTTAAAGATTGGGGCCATTTTCCTTATTTTTGCATGGAATTGTCAAATCATGGGTATGAAGTTTATGCCATTAATTTTTCCAAAAATGGCACTACAGTTGAAAATCCCGATGTTTTTGCCGATTTGGAAGCATTTTCGGAAAATACATTCACTCAAGAAAAAAAAGATTTACAAGAATTTATCGAATTTGCTGTTAAAGATAGCATAAATGAACATCCCGGGATATTTTTGGTAGGACACAGCAGGGGCGGAAGTATAGTTTTGTTGGTTACCGCAGAAAATAAAATGGTGAAAGGTGCCGTGTGTTGGGCTGCTGTTGCAGATTTAAAAAAACGTTGGGAGATATATGATGTTGACACTTGGCGAAAAGAAGGAGTAATCTATGTGCCTAATAGCAGAACGGGACAGAAAATGCCTGTAAAATTCAGTGCTTATGAAGATTGTTTGAAAAATGAGGATAAAATAAATGTTTTGGACCATGCAAAAAAAATTAATGTGCCGGTTTTATTAATTCACGGTGGTAAAGATGAGACAGTACCTTTAAAAGAAGCAATATCAATAGATCAATCCAATCCTAAGATAGAGCTAATGATTTTTCCTGATGCAGGTCATACATTTGGGTCATCACATCCGGCAGGCGAAAAAGTACCTGATGAATTTAAGCAACTGACGATTAGCACGATAGAATTTTTTAACAAATTTTGATATTTTGGCATTAAATTTGAGTAATGTCTGTCATAACCTTAAAATCAAAAAAACTATGAGAAAAGTACTTTTATCTGCTTTTTTTCTGGGCATATTAAGTTTTGAAATGATTGCCCAAAATGTGGAATACAAAGTAGTGACAATTGTGGAATCGATTGTACCTATGGGATTGGGACGTTCGAGGATGATAGAGGCAACCGATCAGTTGGATGTCAATCAATTCACTACGGAAAGAACTGAAGGAAAAGACAGTAAAATGGGAGACGTTGATAGAGGTGATTTGAAAATCGGTAAATTTAAAGAGACGAAGTTGTTGAATTTTTACAGTGGGGTTGGAATTAATTTTCAAAACATTGCTTCGAATGATGCATTGATTTCTTCAAAAATCAATGATTTGGCTTCTCAAGGATGGGAGCTTGTATTTGTGACCAGTGGTGTGGAGGCAGATGCAGGGAATGACGACGGAAATGGGATATTTATAACAAGATTATATTTTAAGCGTTCGAGACAATAAGAATGTCCTTTTGCTTTATAGAGAGAAAACCGCCTCAGGGCGGTTTTTTTTGTGCCTTAGCCGATATTTTTCAAAACCACTGATGACAGAGAGATACACGGAGGATTACACGGAGAGTTTTTGACTTTGAAAACTTCTGATTGTTTTTGATTTTCTCAATTTCTTAAATCATCGATTTTAAAGTGTCCTACCTTTTCATCGGCCCATATTTGTACCAAAATGTAATTGTCGGGATTTGAAAACCTCATCCCGCCCTTATGGGCACCCCTCTCCTTAGTAAGGAGAGGGGTTTGGGGAGAGGTCTTTTTTCACTTCTCAAAAGTTAAGATTCTTGGCTACTGGCATTTTGTGTTTATATAATTCGTAATTGCACCAAAGTG